>SXGU01318821.1_pt1 | contig 19909 bp, 17 predicted proteins | sample 3174531 | NCBI WGS metagenome assembly SXGU01 (sample SAMN11356863, study PRJNA531348) | freshwater metagenome | isolation source: freshwater sample F1-140 | place: China: Fuxian Lake, Yuxi | collected 2017-12-25 | reverse complement strand
TGCACGCAAGCGCCATCGCAATCATCAAGCGCTGACGCATTCCTCCAGAGTATCGATGCGGATAATCCGAAAGCAATTGCATTCTCGCGGTTCGCAGACGATTGGGCAGCGAACCTTCGGCCGCCAAAAGTTCTGCCAGCGGACGCTGTTTTGATTCGACTTCCGCCTTCAATGCCGCGAGTTCGCGGCGTAGACGACCTTCGACTGGTGTGTACATCCCAACTTCATCGAGCGCGCGCAAAGCGGTTTCGACCGCTTCGTCTGGTGTCGCCTTCTGATGCAGCAGAATTGCTTCCAGAATTTGATCACCGATGGTGTACACGGGATTCAAGCTAGTCATCGGCTCTTGAAAAATCATTGCAATCTCACCGCCGCGAACTTTCAACATCTCGCGCTCAGAAAGTGTCAACAAATCTCGACCGCCAAACAGAATCGTGCCTCCATCAACTCGGCCTGGAGGACATGGAACCAACTGCATCGTGGTCATCGCGGTCACGCTCTTGCCGCAACCAGATTCGCCCACAACCGCAAGAGTTTGTCGAGGATGAATGGTCAAACTCAAACCTGCGACGGCTTGAATGCGGGGACCTCCACCAGCATTGTCGAATGACACAGCAAGATCTGCCACTTCCAACAATGGCTTGGAAACTTCCAAGGATTGAGATGTCGAAGGTTGAGAATTCATCAGTGTGCCGCTTTGCGCAGTTTAGGATCGATCGCATCGCGAAGCGCGCCACCAAGGAGGTTGTATGCAAGCACCGAAAAAAAGATCGCAGCGCCTGGGAAAATTGCCAGCCACCAAACGAAAGTTCCAGTCATTCCCGTTGCACTGGAAAGAAGCTTGCCCCACGATGCTTGATTGTCTGGGCCGAGTCCAAGATATGACAGCGTCGCCTCTGCGATGATTGCGCCTGCAATGGCGAAACTCGCGTCAACCAGAACTGGAGTCACGCCATTTGGAAGCATGTGTCGAAAGAGCACGGAACGCAGCGGCAAACCTGAGGCGCGCGCCCCCTGCACAAAATCCTGATTACGAAGTTTCATAAATTCCGCGCGGGTGAATCTCGCCGCGCCCGTCCACGACAGGCATCCAATGATCGCCATCATCACATATGTATTTCGCGGGAGAACGCCCGCAGCAACGATCAACAGAAAAAGCACGGGGACGGCCATAAAAATTTCAACCACTCTGAAGAGCAGAAGATCGATCTTGCCACCGAAATATCCCATAATCGATCCAATGGTCACACCAATCAGCACTGCGATCCCGGTCGAGACAAATCCAACAGAGATCGACAATCGACAGGCCCACAGTAATTGCGCCAACACATCAGCGCCATTGGAATCTGTGCCAAGTAGAAACTTGTGCGCAGCGAATGGACTTGTCAAGAGAGGCTTCCATTCTCGTTGCAGCGACGCGCGCTGATTTGCGACTTGCCCAAGATCTTCCTGAGCTCTGCGAGCAACATCATCGTTGCCCTCCTTGTTTGCGGAAACAACTGCTTTGGCGAATCGTTGCGACTCGCGCACTGATGCCGCATCTTTCGCCGCAACAGCTTGTGCGACTGTGTTCATCGGCGGCACGACGATCAATTCACTGCGCAGTCGATCAGGACTCCAAGGAATCAATGTATAGACGCAACGAATTCGACCCGCCGCTTCATCCATTACATAGCGGTCGAAATCAACTGGGCGTTCTTGCCAGCGACTTCCCGCTGCAAGCGAAACCGCTGCGAGTGCGATTGCAATCACGATGATTCGTCCACGCAAAGCGATCAAGAATGGAATGGCGAGAAATGCCAAGCCGATTGGCAACGCCATCCCTGCGACAAGAATGATCCGTCGCATGACAAACTGCGGATCGGAAACCCAATCCCCCAACTTTCCAAACAAACCAACGCGACTTGGTTCGTCCAACCAATGAGCTGCAATCGTCACCAGAACGACAGTCAACATCCACAAGACCGCGACAACTGCCAGAACACCAAGTCGTTCTCCACGGGGCATCTTGATCGGCAGAATCATCAAGATGCTTGCCACAAATGATCCAAAGAGCAATAAGAGATCCGTTGCGGTCAAACTATTCCAAAGCGGAAAACTCCACGAAGTGATTTCGCCATTTGGACCAACTTGACCCAACCAAAGGGGATGGGAATTTGCAAGAATCGGCGCGAAGATTGCGCCAAGCGCAACAAGTCCGATCCATCCGATTGCAATGATTGCAGAGCGATTGCGCAAGACGCGCGACCAGGCATCTGCCCAGAATCCACGAGCCTCGCTCGTACCGAGGCCGCGCATCGCTTCGACACCAGAAATTGCGGCAGGTTCATCACGCATAGGACACCCGCGGATCTGCGACGGCATACAAGATGTCAGCGAGGAGAAGCGCGGCAAGCGTGACGCAACCAATCATCACCGTGTTTGCCAACATAATTTCAGAATCATGCAAGCCAATCGCTTCCAACATCAGCGATCCCATGCCAGGGATTGAGAAAATCTTTTCGACGATCACACTTCCCGAAAGCATCGATGGGAAAATCGATACAAACATAGTGATCAACGGCAAGAGAGAATTGCGAAAGACATGACGCATCACGATGTCGCGGCGAGAAACACCCTTCGCCTTCGCAGTCCGCACATAATCCGCGTTGAAATTGTCCAACATCGCCGCGCGTGTTTGCCGCGAAAGCACAGCGAATCCTGCATAGACCAAGCAGACAACTGGAAGCACCAAGTGCCAACCCATATCAAGCAGCCATCCGCGCTCGAAACCATTTGCTCCCATATGCGGAAGAAAACTCATCGTTGATGCGTCGGTTGCACTCAAGCCCGCGACCGGAAAGAGTCCGAGATATTGATTGTTGGCAAGAAATCCGATTGCCAGCACACCAGCCCACACCACAGGAATCGACCAGAGCGCGATGAAGAGTCCTCCGCTGAGCACATCGAAAAATGATCCGCGCCGTGCAGCTGCCAACATTCCAGTTGGAATCGCCACCAGATAAATCAACGGAAATGCGATGAGGTTGATCAGCATTGTGATCGGCAGCGCTTCCAGAATCAAACTGATCACAGGACGATTCTTCGTTCTGCTCCATCCCAAATCTGGCGCACCGATTGAAATGACACTGGGAATCACAGGGATACCAGCTTGCGCAAAAGGCGCGCTTTGAAAACATGCAAGCAGCGACGCACGCGCCCGCGCGGCTTTCACGCTGTCGGCGAACGCGGCATCAGCCGCGGTCTTCACCGCGGTCCACTGCGAAACACTTGTGTCGATTCGTAGCGATCTTGCTGAACTTGCTTGCACTTCCCCACGAGCATCGACAAGCGATGATTGTCCAGTCGCCTCCGCATACTGCGCAAGAGCGATACGGAGAGTTGCAAGCGATGTGACAAATGCCTCGCGACTTGCCCGATTCTCCCGAGCGAATGCCCGGTATTGCGAACGAGCCTCATCACCACTTGGCGCCGCAACAAAGGCTTCCGTGGCAATCGTTGCTGCGGACTTCGCTTGCTCTCGATCAACCCACGCTTCGAATTCAATCATCTTTGGAGGTTGAGCCGGCGGATAAATTCTCTCGCCTGTCGAGTCGATCTGCGCACGCTCGCCAAATTTCATCGGCGAAACGCGACCGAGCCATTGCAAGTATTGCATCAACAAAGGTTCATCAAGACCGAATCGATCTCGAAATCGCGCCTCTGCGATTCGCGGATCTCCACCAGTTGGACTTCCACCTCCTGCTGCCGCGGATGCGCTTGCGCTGAAGCCACCTGGAGAAAGCGCGATCAAGCTATAGACCATAAAGGTCATCCCAATCAGTGTGGGAATCATCAAGAGCAGTCGTCGACTGATGTATGGAAGCATCTGTTTACGCTCGACTAGTTTGCAGGTTTCGCCTGCGAGGAAGTTCCAGAGAAAAAGAATTCTTCGGGCGAGAGTCCAGTCTTGTACATCCGCACATTTCCAAAGTCTCGCTTCACGAATCGCAACCAGGGCGATACACGAATGAATGTGTACGGCTGCTCCTGCGCGATGACTGATTCCAGTTCATGCCAAACAAGCATGCGCGATTGCTCGTCCATGGTGCGCCGACCTTGCTCGATCAATCTATCCGCCGCGACACTGGACCACTGCGTGAAATTGTCCCTCCCCTTGGCCATACTTTCAGAGTGATAGATCTGCTTGGGATCGCTCTCGGGTGCCGGTGCGCTCCACGCCATCGTGATCGCATCAAAGTCGCGCGATTTGATGATGTCCTGATATCGACTCCAATCGATCGGGCGCGTCGTCATCACGATGCCAGCCTTTTTAAAAGACTCGCCAGTGAAGCGCGCGATTCTTTCGCCGATTTCGCCGGCTGTGGCATATGTGTATTCAAACTGAAACTTCTCGCCTTGCGCATCTTCCAAGATTCCGTCTTTGTTGCGATCTTCCCATCCTGCTTCCTTCAGCAACTTCATCGCAGCATCTGGATCAAATGGCATCGGGGAAAGCGAAGGATCGGATGCAGGACTTTCAGGATTGAATGGACCTTTGGCTACCGTTCCAATTCCATCCCAAATATCACGAATCATTTTTTCGCGGTCCAAGAGCAGCGTCATCGCACGACGAACTCGAACATCCTGAAATGGAGTCTTGCGACCAGTCTCGCCGCGCGACCCGCATTGCCAAGCGATGAATGAATATCCACTTCGCATATTCACCCACTTCAAGGCATAGTTGGTCTTCTCAAATTCTGGATTCTCACGGAGGACTGTGTTGAACTGGGGCGATGTCGGCAAAACAAGAGATGCCTCGTTGTTTTGAAATGCAACCAAGCGCGCAAGATCATCCTTGATAACACGAAAGCGCTGGCGCTCAAGAGGAGCGCGGCCATACCACCAATTTGGATTGCGTACGAGCACGATGTCTTGTCCTGGCGTCCACTGACTCGAAAGATCCTGGGCATTCGATGGAACGCGCTCCATCATAAATGGCCCAGATCCCACCAAGAGACCTGTCGATTGATTGATCTGGGCAGGCTCGAATTGAGCGTAATACTTCTTCGGCAAGATTGGTTCGCCAAGCGCTATCAGGATATTTGTGAAAAGCGAATCCTTGAAACGAATCTCCACTGTCAAATTGTCAATGACTTCCACGCCGTCAAAAATATCGATCAATGTCGATCGAGTGCGATCCGCATCAATCAAAGGATTCATAATGAAATCCAAATATGTCCAGCGCACATCTTCCGCCGTCACGGGAGTGCGGTCGCTGAATGTTGCTCGTGGATTGATATGGGCACGAATCCACTTTCCATCGGGGTCAATTTGCCACGCATCCGCCAAGACACCGACCAATTTCATCGTCTTAGGATCAAACGATCCAAGAGATTCGCAGACACGATCGACCACACGACTTCCATAGACATCTGCGTAAAGGTATGGCGTCACCTTGCTCGGCTGACCTTCGAAAACTTCAACAAACTCGCCGCCAACTTTGTATCCCGGCACTTTCGCAGGATCATTTGGAAAAGCAGGCTCGGGTTGCCATTTCACTGGGATGCCAGCACGAGCCCAAGACTCGTCTCGCTTGGTGGTTGAGGCAACAGAGTCAACAGAATTTGATGACGACGCGGAAGAACTGATCGGCACACCTGTGCGGATTTTCTCTTCGATTCCAGCGAGACGAGAGTCAAGATTCCGTCCCTGCTCCGCGATGGACTGAAGAACTGGCCACTGTCGATCGCGCTGGATCATAGAAAGCCAAAGAGTTGCCACAATCAATAGCAACAGAAAGACGATGACGAAATCTTTAATTCCAAATCTGTTTTGCATAGGGTTTGCAAGACTATCACGCCGTCGCAGATCGACCACGAGATGCGGGGTCGACAGCTCGTCTGAGGGCATCACCCACAAAGTTCAGCGCGAGAAGCGTCAATGCAATCGACAGACATGGCCAGAGCAATAACCACCATCGACTGCGAATCGTATTGACTTCGGAAAGCCCTTCGGCGGCAAGATTTCCCCATGAAGGCAAGGGTTCACGAACACCGATCCCAAGAAAACTGAGAAAACTTTCCGCCAATATTGCCGCAGGAACTGCCAGCGCCGCATAGACCGCAATCGGCGCGATCACATTTGGCAAATAATGCAAACGAAATTGTCGCCACGGTCCGACCCCAACCGCGCGACACGCTTCCATAAAAAGTTGACCACGCAAACTCAGGACTTGCCCTCGAATCACACGAGCAACTGTCAGCCAACTCGTCGCACCAATTGCCAGAAGCAGAATGAGCAGATCGAAAATTTGACGACCACTTCCCGTTCGTTCAATGCCGACGCGTTCCAAAATTCCTTCCGCCGCAACGGCGAACATCACGACAAGCAACATCGAGGGCAATCCATACATCACATCAACTGCGCGCATCATTATGTTGTCCACACGACCTCCGCACGCGGCGCTCATTGTTCCATAGAGCGTTCCAAATCCAACGGCGACAAGCGCGGCGCTCAGTCCCACCAAGAGACTCACGGCGCCGCCAAGCAAACAGCGCGCAAAAACATCTCGGCCAAGACGATCTGTTCCAAGTATTCGTGATGGCACATAAGCATCTGCCTCTCGCTGCACTTCGATTCGATCGAGAATCCCTTGAGAATCTTCCCACCACGAAGGTGCGAGAAGTGACAGATCAAGATTGCCTGCTTCGTATCGGCGCACGGGCGCATTCCCCACCTGTTCGACACGCGCCATCGTCCAAGGCAATGATGCAACGCACGCAAGCAGAATTGCTCCAAAGACGAAAAACCCAACGATTGCAGGGGAAAATGTTGCACTGGAACGCTTTTTCATCGCACGCGATTTTTCCGCGGTCTGATGTGCGGTTCCCAAATGAGCATCTTTTAGATTCTAGGGAGAAGCAGCCGCGGGCGCAGTTGGTGGCACACCAGGCACTGCGGTCGCATCGCTCTTGATCGGCGCTGCTGTCTTTGATGCTGCTGAAGCATCCAATGGCGATCGCCCACCAAGAATCAGCTCGCCTGTTGCATCTCGAACAGCCACAACCATTCGCTCGACTGTTTCGTTTCGGCCGTTCGCATCGCGCTGTAAATCAGCGCGCATCGTTCGCATCACCGCGTCGATCTCCGCCAATTCCATCGCACGCGAACGCAAATTGAGATCAACGAGCGTTCCAGCAAGTCCGCGAATCTGAATCTCAAGCTGTGCAGCTTCTTCAGCACGATTGCCCATTCGTGCGCTGACCCACTGAGGGCCTAATCCGTCAAGTTGACCTTGCACTTTCAGTTCTTCAACACGAAGTGCATACAAAGCTGGCTTGTGTTCACGCAAGACGGCAAGCGATGAAAGTCGCTTGCCCAACTTTGCTGCGGCGGCCCGAAATGTTTCAGGGTCTTTCGCGCGTGCGGTCTCGAGGGTCTTTGCCCACTCCGGCGAAACATCGCGTGCGACGGAAATCAATGCGTCTGCATCCGGTCCTCCTGCTCGAGATTGCCCTTCTGCTCGAGAATGATTGAGTTCGCTTGCGCCATTCTCCGCAGAAACAGCCGAAATTCCTGCAGCAGAAGCCTCATCCGGCAATGGGTTTTTCAAGCGCGCTTCGGCAGGCGATGCGAAGTAACAAGCGCTCGCCAACATAATTATTGAAAGATTCAGCATTGTGTTTATGACTTTTATGTCCGCTTTTTGAAATCTCGAATAACTGTGAATCAAATTTCTTTCAACATCACTGCGTCAACGCCGAAGCAAGTATCAAATTCACTTCGGAATTCAAGTCGCCAAATGACGCATCTCGTGTTCGAAGTATCGGCATAGCGCTCCCTTCGTCGATTACAAATTCACTTGTTCCATCTGAGGAAATGATTTCGCTTCCAGCGAGGAGTGAAACAAGAACAGGTTCGGCCACAGTTCCGCCTTGATCTGTGGACGCGACGGTGTCCGATGTCGCATCAATTCCCGTTCGATTCGCAGGCATATTGACGATCACAAATGCCGCGACCAAAGATGCCGCGACTGCGAACCCAACTCCCCATCGGATGCGACGCTCGCGGGCGGGGATAAAAATGAAGGACTTTTCAGAAGCGGACTTTCCTGAAGCGGACTTTCCAGAGGCATAATTTTCACAAGCAAGCAAAGGAAGCGTCGCACGAATCACTCGATCGGTCATACCGCTGCGATCTCGCATGCGCTGACCACGCGCATTCAACAGCGAGTGAAGTTCCGCTTCAGCTGGCGTCGATGACGAGGCATCGAAGTCCGGATCAAAATTTGGCGTGGAATCACTCATAATGCTGTCAGGTCAACGCCCCGCCCGCTCATCAATTGCATCATTTCGACCCTCTTTTCTGAATTCGCTCTATTGATTCGCGCAACCGAGCAAGCGCACGGTGATGCCTTGCCAAAAGAGTGCCCACAGGCTCCTCAAGCAAAGAAGCGATCTGCTTGAAGCTCAGCCCCGCCGTATGCCTTAAATCCACGATTTCACGGTCTGCAGTCGACAATTCGTCCATTGCGCGCTCAAGTGCCAGAACTTGTTCTCGCTCGGCAGTCCTATAACCATCACCATCCGCCCCACCCTCGATTTCAGACAAAGTTTCCTGAGCCATCGGCTTTGCGTGCCGCGATCGCCTTCGCATTTCATCGCGGAGACGATTGATCGCCACTCGAAAAATCCAAGATTCAAATTGACCTTGCTCGGAGTATTCCGCCAATTTTTCCGCAAGTGTGACGAAGACCGATTGCGTCAATTCTTCAGCGAGATCCGCGTCTCTGCACTGAGCCTTCAGAAGTCCAAAAATGCGCGGAGAAAACTCCGACACGATCGCTCGCCAGGCGTTCTGGTCGCCTCGTAAAGCATCTGCCAACCACTTCGCAATTTGGTCGTCCTGACCATCTGTCATTGAAAGCACAGTCTACGGTGAAGGCTGTTGAGCAGGAGAGAAATCAAGGAATGAACCCCCAACGAACCACGCTTATGTCGGCAAGTCATCGGGTCCACCGTCAAAGCTTGCGCTGCGAGGCTCGAAACTTCGATACTCAACCCCGGAAGGCGCAGACAACGGCGAATACGAGCGGAAGCATGTCGAATTCTGATCCCAAATCAACTTGATCACACCAGTCGGTCCGTTTCGCTGCTTCGCAAAAATCAATTCAGCCATTCCAACTTTATCCAGGTTGGCTTCCGACCACTCTGGATCTCCTTGGTGGTAATACTCCTCACGGTGCAACATCATGATCACGTCAGCGTCTTGCTCGATCGAGCCTGACTCGCGCAAATCGCTCATACGAGGACGATGTCCTTCGCGCTGTTCTGCCGCGCGATTCAACTGAGAAAGACAAACGACCGGCACATCAAGTTCGCGCGCCATGGCCTTGATGCCACGACTGATTTCACTGACTTCAACCTGCCGACTCTCACTCCTCGAACCAGAACTCATCAACTGCAGATAATCGATGAACACGCAACTGATATCAAACTTCTCTTTCATTCTTCTGGCCTTCGACCGAAGTTGCAAAAGCGTCAAGCCTGGCGTGTCATCGATAAAAATTTTCGACGATTGAAGCGCATCACATGCCATCATCAAACGGCGATTGTCATCTCCAGTCAAAACGCCTCGACGAAGTCTCTGTCCATCAACACCTGCTTTTGCGCAGAGAAGTCGTTGGACAAGTTGCTGTCGTCCCATTTCAAGGCTGAACATCGCGACAGCTTGGCCCGCAAGTGCGACGCCTTCCATCAGATTCAAAGCGAGCGCCGTCTTTCCCATCGAAGGTCGCGCCGCAACGATCAACATCTCGCCGCGCTGTAATCCTGTGGTCATTTCGTCAATATCTTCAAATCCGCAGGCAAGACCAGTCAATCCAGATCCATCGCGAGATTCCAGTTTCTCCATCGTCTCGCGCAACAAATCTGGCAAATGTGCAAACGGCGTGGATTCGCGCATCTGTGCGATCGAAAAAATACGTTGCTCGGCCATTTCCAAGATCATCTGCGCTTCTTCGGTCGAATGATGCGCATCACTCACAGTCAAACTGGAAGCGTCGATCAGCTGGCGCAATGTGGCCTTGTCACGAACCGTCTTCGCATACTCGCAAGCAAATTGCGCACTTGGCACAGCCTCCGAAAGTTGCACGAGATAATCCAAACCACCAATGGCATCAAGCACTTGGCGATCGGTCAATTGTTGATTCAATCTCACAACATCAACGGATGCTGTGCGATCATAAATCTCGACCATCGTCGTATAGATGGTTCGATGCTTATCAAGAAAGAAATCGTCCCCACCGCGAATGATCCCCACAACATCACCGATGACGCCAGGTTCGACCAACATACTTCCAAGCAATGCCATTTCGGCTTCGGGGGCATTTGGAGGCATCGCCTTCAACAGGCGCACAGTTTCCTGAGGATCAACTCTTGGCGCAGAATCGCCTTGGCCGGAGTGGCGGGACTGGCGGTTTGACTTTGCCATTAATGCGACGCGAGTTCTTGTGTAAGGGATTCCCCGACAATTCGTTCACGCATCAGCCTGCCGATCTTAAATCGAACTGCCTTGCGAGCTGGAACTTGGACCTGCTCGAGCGTCTTTGGGTTCTGTGCCATACGGGCTGCGCGTGCGCGGACTTCAAAGACTCCGAAGTCGCGAAACTCCAATCGATTGCCATTGCACAATTCATCGATCATCTCGTCAAGAAACAACTGAAGTGTTTCTTTCACTTCTCCGCGCTTCTGGCCAGTCTTCTCTGCAATTCGATCAACGAAGTCTTTTTTTGTAATTGTCGACATTTTTATACCCCATAATGAAAGAAACCATAGTGAAAGAAACAAAGCAGGAATTTACATGATAATTTGACACGAAATTATTGTTTGACTATCGCACCGAATTGTCTTCATTGATATTGAAATGGTTTCCTGCACGACCACAATAGTATCTTCACTCCCTCGGATCGAGTCAAGAGGTTTTTCAAGGACTCTGGACATTTCCACCACTTACAAACTGAGCACGCACACGTTCCACCACAGAAGTCGTGGATAAGCCTGGGCGGTGAGCCACTAAAGATAATTTTATGCCAAGTTCCTTGACAACGGCCGATTCCGTGATCTCTTTACTCTCGTAGTCCCCTCCTTTGACATACACATCTGGAATCAATGCGCGCAGGAGTTCTGCGGCAGAAGGTTCTTCAAAGATTGTGATGTAGTCGACTGAGGTCAATTCGCCCAAGAGCTCGGCGCGATCTCTCTCGCAATAGATCGGGCGATCTTTTCCTTTGAGCGATCGAACTTGTTCATCGCAGTTCACGCCAACCACCAAAATATCTCCAAGAGATTTTGCCTCGCGTAAATATCCAACATGACCCGCATGCAGAACATCGAAGCAACCATTGGTCAGCACGATGCTTCGACCCGCGGCTCGATGAGCCGCGATTTCCACTAGGAGGTCTGCTCGTGATCGAGTTTTTCCCATCGACGCCTGCGTGATGCGAATGACCTGCGCTTGAATTTCCGCCATCGTGAATGCACGCACTCCAAAGACTTCAACTTCCATACCCGCGGCAATATTTGCAAGGGTGACTGCTTCAGGCCAAGGCATTCCATTTGCGATTGCGCCTGCGAGAGTTGCTAAAACCATATCGCCTGCGCCTGCGACGTCATAGACCTGCCGAACAACCGTTGGAAGGTGGATCGCTGGTTTTCCTTTCACTTCCAGAACTGCTCCATATCGATCGAGCGTGACAACAACCGCATCGAGCGAAAGATTTTTCAACAGCGAAGTCGCCATCTCCATCGATTCGGCGACAACATTCGCAGGATCGATCGTCCGACCTGTGGCTTTTTCCGCCTCGGAGCGATTGGGCGTGATCACCGACGCCCCTCGATAGCGCGAATAGTCGTTGATCGCGGCAGGATCGACCAACACAGGGATCTTCTTCGCACGACAGAGTTCGATCAACTTTGCGCAAAGTTCGGGAGTGCAGACTCCCTTGGTGTAATCCTCGATGCACACAACATCGCACGAACCTAATCGTGCAACGATCGCATCGAAAACTTTCGCTTGAATCGCCGCAGAAAGCGGCTCACGCGATTCGACATCGATGCGAAACATTTTCTGTGGATGTCGATGTTGCGCTCGTCCAATGAGACTGCGCTTGGTTGTCGTGGGACGACTCGAATCGATAATCAATCCGCCTGTCGCACACTTTCCATTTTCGATTGTCTTGCGAAGGAGCCGACCTTCGTGATCATCACCAACCACGCCGACGCATTCGACCGTGCCGCCGATTGCTGCTGCGAAGACCGCAACATTGCCAGCGCCACCCGCCGTATCAATTGTTGCAAGAGGATCTCGAACTGCAAGAACAGGGACTGGAGCGTCGGGGCTCAATCTCTCAGCGTCACCAGCAAGGGATTGATCGAGCATAAAATCCCCCACCACCAAAAGGCGAAAAGGCTTCCAAGCCCGTAATCCAACAAGAACGCGATCTTCCATCGGAATCATGAACAACAGACTACCGCCTCGACACGCACTTCTCGAGAAGGCCCCGAAAGGCATCTTCGCCTGCGCAAAATTTCACACGAAGTCTTGGAATGATCAATGGCAGGCTCATTTTATCCATATCGCCCGAAATCTTGACCAAATCCTTGCCCGTTGTCGCAATCGCCATCGCTCCTGCAGCATGAGCCGCTTGCGTCAATCGCGCAACGGCGGTCGAGCCATAACGCGCGTGATCTCCAAGCGAAGCGACATGCACGATCTCTGCGCCGAAAGTTTTCAATTGATTGATAAACGCTTCTGGGCGAGCAATGCCAGCCCAAACCGAGAGACGACGACCACGCAGCGATTCATTCGCTTGCACGATCTTCGTTCCATCGACGGTGCGAACATCCAATCCATCCCAGAAATGATCGCACCACGCGAGCGCGGATCGACCGTGCAACGCGTGAATTTTTTTATCAAGTTCATGATCGATTTGCTGTGCGTGCGTGACAATCACACCGCTGGCGCGCGAAAGATTCTTCACGGGTTCACGCAGCCATCCCAGCGGAAGCAATTTTCCATCGAGCCGCGAACATGTTGCGTCGATCAAAACCAAATCCAGATTTCGCGCCAGCGCGCGATGCTGAAATCCATCATCCATAATCACAACGCGAATTGATGGATCGCCAGCAACAGCCGCAGATATTGTCGCAAATCGATTCGCGCCAACTGCGATCTTCGCATTCGGCAAAGCAGCTTGATGCTCCATCGCTTCATCCGATTTTCCCTGATGACTGCGATATCCACGAAGTGCGATCAGCGGCAACACATCGCCAGCAAGCGCCCACTCTGCGACCCAGCGAACCATCGGACTCTTGCCTGTTCCACCTGCGACAATATTTCCCACAGAGATCACAGGGCGATCGACTGATCGAATGCCGACCCCTCGGTCAAATCTCGCATTACGCATTTCGACCACTGCTTCGTAGACCTTCGATGCGATCCCAGCAGCAGGCGAAAACCATTCTGGGAAAATATGTTCGTCGTTGCTCACGATCGCACCACCGTACATCCAAGCATCCGAGTCAAAATGGGCGTCAACATTTTCATTGGAAGACCAGTCACCGTTGATTGATCGCCGCTCCACTGCACTGGCCAACCCGCCACGACAAGTTCTTCAAGGTTGTATCCCCCGGCTCGGCCGATCCACCCGCCGCGTTCAAGATGATCATTCATCTGAAGATCAGAAATCGCGCCAAAACGAACCTCTGCAGAATCTGCCAACATCGCGCGAGACTTTTCTGCAATTCCGATGATGCAAACACCCGTCACCACAAGCTGACTTTGACTGCGTGCCGCTTCAAGCATGCTTCGCGCATGTTCAATATCGCGCGGCTTTCCCATGACATTCCCGTTGAGCACACACACCGTATCTGCCGAAAGAATGATTCGCGCATCAGGTGCTTGCGATTTCAAGCGCGCAAGATCGTTGGTGATTTGCGCACCCTTGAACCATGCAAGCGCGCAACAATCTTCCGCCGCGTGATCAGCTCGCACAGCAAGTCCACCATCATCAACGAGCGGCGAGATCGATACTGCATCGAAACCAGCCTCGGCCAACAGTGCACGACGACGCGCGCTCGTACTGGCAAGGACCAATGATCCTTTCATAATGCTCCCCCACCATGGATTCGTTTTCGAACGAGCGCGACAACTTCTTCTGTGGTGATCCGCCCCATCATTACCCGACCTTTGTGTGAATCGCGATAATCATGCTTTCCAAGTTCTTCTCCTCGACCTCCATGAACGCACCACATCTGCGCTTGGTACGGTCCATCGGAAGATGGCTGAGTTGCGCCATACAAAGCAACAAGAGGAACGGCAAATCCCACGGCAAGATGCACCGGCGCAGAGTCGAGCGCAATGACGAGCGACGCATTCTGGACCACCGCCATCGTTCCTCCAACGGTTGTCAATCCCGCCAGATTGTGCGATCTCAATTGTGTGATCGAAGACGCATCATTGCAAAGCTCTGCGATTTGCGCTTCTTCTCCAGGGGCACCGATCCAAACAACATCTTGAATTCCTTGATTGACAAAATCGTCAGCGACAGTTCGCAATAATTCTCCCCACCGCTCAGAAGCCCAGCGCTTCCCTTCCCATCCATTTCCCGCTGCAATGACAACGAACGGACCCACGATATTTCTTCGTTCAGCTTCATTGCGCCACCAAACCAGATCTGCCGCAGGCGTAACAAGGCGCATATCTGCGATCGGAATGACGCCAACTTCCGCAACTAATTGCAACATCGCATCCACGACATGTGAGCCTGCGATTCGATTCACTCGTCGATTCGCAGCAAGCCATGAAAACTCGCGGCCAGAACGATCTGCGATACGCACCTTCGCGCTCGTGACCCATGACATCAGACCACTGCGAGCCAACCCTTGCGCATCAATCACAAGGTCATATCGACCCCGACGAAGTCGCCAAAACCACCGAATCGTCTTGATGGCAATTCGAGGATTACGCCAGCAAGATCTGAATTCACGCTTGGGAAATTTCACCACAACGTCGATCGCTGGATGTTCTTGAATTGCGGCAGACCACCTGTCTTCGACAACCCAGTCGATAACAGCCTTTGGAAAGGTTTTTCGCAGCGACCAAAGCAGTGGAACCGTTCGGCACACATCGCCGAACGCGCTTGGGCGCACAATGAGGATGCGCCGGGGAACCGTCCGCATAGGAATAGCGAATAGAAGTATAGTGAAAACTGCCAGTTGGATTTTTCGCAAGGATCAAAGTCATCGTGAGCCAAGCAGACCCAAAATCAAATCCAACGCCACTTCCGGGTGACTCTTCACTGCCACGCACTTCGTCATCCGATCCTGCGGCAAGCGCGAGTGGCGAGAGTGGTGGCTCGCGCGGTGGAAGTTCCTCAGATTCCGTCATTGGACGACTTGTCGTTGACAAGGGGCTTGCGACCCAAGCTGAAGTCGACGCGGCATTTGCCGCAATGAAAACTCCTGCAGGTCAAATGAAGGCATTTGTGGACATACTTGTCGAAGGTCAGATCGTGACTCGTCGACAACTTGCGCGATTGCGCACTGAAGCTGAAAGCGACAAAACTATTCTGCGTATTCCTGGATATCAGATGATTCGCAAACTCGGCGCCGGTGCGATGGCTTCGGTCTATCTCGCAAAGCAAACAAGTCTCGACCGACTTGTTGCGATTAAAATTCTTCCTCGCCGATATTCCGGCGATGCGAACTTCATCGAGCGCTTCTATAAGGAAGGACGCGCTGCTGCGAAACTTTCAGATCCAAATATTGTTGGCGCATTCGATGTCGGGCAAGTTGGCGAGCAGCACTATTTTGTTATGGAATATATCGATGGCGAGACCGTCTATGAACGAATAATCAAAGCCAAGCGACTCAAAGAGCGTGACGCGCTGACAATTACCCGACAAGTTGCCAGCGCTTTGAAACACGCGCATTCTCGTGGTTTCATCCACCGTGACATCAAGCCAAAGAACATTGTCATGACCAAATCAAATATTGCGAAATTGGCTGACTTAGGTCTCGCGCGCGCAATCGAAGACAAAAAGACAGCCGAAGCGGAAAAAAATAAAGCATTCGGAACGCCCTACTACATCAGCCCAGAGCAAATTCGTGGTTCAATTGAAATTGGACCACCTGCTGATATTTATGGACTCGGAGCTACTTTCTATCATATGCTGACTGGGCGAGTTCCATTTCAAGGAGCGAGCCCGACACAAGTGATGCAAAACCATCTCTCTGCGGAACTGGTACCGCCCGACCAAGTCGTGAGCGGCATTTCTCAGTCGACTGCGGAGATCGTAGAGATGATGATGAAAAAGTCTCCGCGCGATCGATATCAGACTGCCGAAGAACTGATCGAAGATATTGACCATGCACTTGCTGGAGAACCTCTTCGTTATGCAAGCCGATCGGTTGACCTCTCAAAGATCGCAACCGAAGTTGAAGGCGAAGCGCAAACCGAAGTCCAAAGAAAAAATTCGCGCGGATTATCTGGGCTCGCCATCGGTCTGATCGTCGGCCTCGCCTGCTTGTCGGGGCTGCTTTTTCTCCTGCTTCTCCAGAAAAAGTAGCAACAAGTTTGGGCTAGAGAAGTTCAACCATCATTTCAACTTCAACGCACGCGTTCAGCGGCAGAGCATTTGTCCCCACCGCGGCCCGAGCATGGCGCCCAGCTTCACCAAAGATCTGCTGCAATAAATCACTTGCACCATTGGCAACCTTTGGCTGTTCGGAAAAACCATCGTCACAAGCCACGAAAACTCCAAGCCTGACGATCCGCGACACCTGAGCGAGCGTTCCACCGCACTCAGCCGCAACAACGGCAAGCCCATTCAAGACGCACTGCCTTGCGCATTCTTGAGCCATTTCGATGGAAACGACCGAAGGAACTATTCCAGTAGCAATCAGTTTCCCCTCTCGAAATGGCAATTGGCCACTAATAATCAACAATTTTCCCGTGCGAACCGAGGGGACATAGGAGGCGACGGGCTTGGGAGCCACAGGCAGAGCAAGTCCAAGTTTGGCAAGCATTTCCATTGCATTTTGAGGGGTCGAGGTTGTCATAACTCGTCAGAATAGCCAATTCAAAAATAAATATCGTGAAAACCAAAACTTGACTAGACCTAAACTCGAAGTACTCTCGTATAGTCTTGTGATATTATCTGTTCGTTTAGTTACCGAAAGTTTCGTGTTTCATCTGGCTGATTGAGTCTCATACCCGAGCGGAAAGCTCAAATCGTCCTTCGTAAGTTCCTGATTCGAAATCAACTTTTTACAGATTTCGGACCAATACCTTCCGACCCATCAGCCGACATCTTGGCGCCTAGTCTGCTCAGATTTAGGCATATCGGAAGTTCGGCAAGCAATTTTTGACTATGAGCGACTATTTTTTAGTCGGGTCGAATTATCGGGTTTGCTGTACTTAAATTAGTGCCGTTGAACTGCTTATATATCGGCGATCGGACGTTCCGCTTGCCAATGCTTTTTATTTTTCTACACCTTAAAAAAGGATATTTGAAAAAATGCCCACCTTCAAAGTTAAAACCCGCGCATTTACTTTAGTAGAACTACTTGTGGTAGTCGCGATCATCGCGATTCTCATCGGACTTCTCTTACCCGCGCTTTCGAAAGCTCGTGCGCAAGCTCTCACGATCAAGGACGGCACCCAAGTCCGTGCAATTCATCAATCTGGGGTCACTTTCGCTGCGCAAGACCCACAGTCTAGAATGCCCACGCCCGGACTTATTGATCGCAGACCAGTCCTAATCAACCCAACAGCGGGTACTCGCGAAGTTCAGGGTTTGGGACTTGAAGACTTTGCTCAAAACAATTCCGCCAATATGTATTCAGCAATGGTTGCTCAACAATTGATAGGAACCGATATCTTGATTGGCCCAACAGAATACATCGGATCGAATGTCGTCGAAAAGGGCAAAGGAGTAGAAATCGGCTTTGCAGCGGACTCACAACCCTACGACTTTAACGCTTATCAACCTGCGCAAGACGTTTACTGGGATCCTACTTTTGTGTGTAATCTCCAAGGGGCGGGTCCCACTCCGACTGGCGTTTGCCATGCTTCTTTCGCGCATATGCCATTGTTCGGAGGGCGCAAAAAGGTTTATTGGAAATCAGGAACAGACTCCACAAAGCCCCTTTTTGGAACCCGCGGACCAAAGCACTCAAATACCGGACCTGCCAGCGCGGTTACCGATACAACCGAGTTCAGTAACAGTCCCACGCTGTTATTTCATGGGTCGAAAAAGGAATGGGCTGGAAATATTGTTTTCGGAGACTCCCATACTGAATTCTCAAACACTATGTTTCCAGCGCAAGTTGCCTTTGACTGCGGAGGTCAACTTGACCAAGATAACATTTTCTGTGCGGATTTTCTGTGCGGACAAGGAACGGGAAACTTTGTTGCACTTAGACAAGAAGATGCATTACTTGCGATTACGATCGGCCAGCCCCAAGCCCCTACCGCTCCAACTGCTGCGGCAGATACCGGAAGTGTAATTTATGACAACCCAATTGCTGCTCAAAACTAATTACTGGTCAATGATAGAGCATTATTAACAATTTATCTTTTACTCAAAATTTTATCGAAAGAATGGAAACAAAATGAAACAAAAACTAAGAGCATTTACCTTGGTTGAACTCCTCGTGGTCATGGCAATCATCGCACTACTTTTAGGAATCCTCTTGCCCGCACTTGCGCAAGCACGAAGAAGTGCCCAGCAAGTCAAATGTGGAAGCCAAATCAGCCAGATTCACAAAGCATTTATCACTCAATCCATCAATAATCCAGATCAGAATTATCTTATGCCTGGTGAAAGAAATCGATTAGCTTTTACCGCAGGTACGCAGCTTCCTGGACGCGGATTATATGACGAAGCAAAGAATTCTCATCAGAATCTCTATTCGGCCATGATCGCTCTCGGCGTATTCAATGCTAATGTTCTTGTTAGCCCTGCTGAATTGAGCTCCCAGGTTGCGTTTTGTTCAAACTACAACATGAACGCCTACCAACCAGGAAATGATTCGTACTGGGATGGTGATCTTGCGCCTGGGAACTTCAGAATTCAAGGTGTTGGAAATGTTTTATCAACTTGTATGACTTCATATGCAACGATGCCACTTTCAAGAGTCGGTCGACGCCTTTCGGAATGGAAGAGCACAGGAAACTCTAAGTTTGTTGTTTTTGGAAACCGAGGCGTAAGAGATGGGATTACGCTGGGAAACGTTTATAAAGATTCACAGACGCTGCTCATACATGGAGGCAAGAATGAATGGGACGGAAACCTTTGTAAGAACGACAACTCGGTTGATTTTGGAAGAACATTTATTCCCGCCTACCTAAATAAGGTTGGAGCTGCACCTGGAATTCTGGACAATGTTTTCCTAAGTGATGACGCAACAACTCAGAAAGATAGCCTGCTTCAAATCGTCACGGCTTGCACTGGCCCACTTACTGCAAATCACAATGCTTCATGGGATTGATCTAGAACGTCCAATTTCGACAAAAAAACTTTTCACCCTGGTCAATTCTGGCTGGGGTTTTTTATGCTCTACAATCTCATCGCCGTGATCTTCCACAGATTTATCCAAATCATTGTTGCAACTCTTTTTCTGACTGAAGGAGTGTTGGCGCTGGTTGTTTCTCCACAGGCTGTACCCGCGGAAAGGCAAGCGGGAAACATTGCGATCATCCCAATTCGCGGACCAATCGACGATCTCACTGTGATCTCCGTCATAAGGCGAACGGAACTCGCAGTCGAAAATGGCGCTCAGGCGATCGTGCTGGAATTCGATACGCCAGGCGGCGACATGCTTGCAACGCTGCAACTGTGCAATTACATCAAGACTCAGATGCC
>SXGU01503299.1_pt1 | contig 19923 bp, 20 predicted proteins | sample 3174531 | NCBI WGS metagenome assembly SXGU01 (sample SAMN11356863, study PRJNA531348) | freshwater metagenome | isolation source: freshwater sample F1-140 | place: China: Fuxian Lake, Yuxi | collected 2017-12-25 | reverse complement strand
GCCATTCCCAGGTTCGATCCCTGGCGCCCCAGCCAGTTTTATGGCTTTCGTTGTACAATTGTACGGGAAAAATAATTTTGTTGCGAAAATCACTTTAAGAAACCGAAGTAACAGCCTGAATTAGATCAATTTTAGCCAAGTTTTCCATGGAAAAACATGTCAGCGAAGTGGTGTTGTGCATACCGAGCTGTGTGGCGCGTTACCTCGAAAGCTGATAACATTGCCAATACACTTTTGGTATGAAGATACTGATTGTTTAGGAAGTTACTGTCAGACCATTTCCACCAGAATCAACTCTTCTCTGGTTCTTAAATTGGGATGCTAATTCCTCATTGCCACTCACGGGATACTTAGGAGTAGTGCCTTGAACTGATTCTGCAACCTTTATTAGATTTTGTGCATCTCGTTGTTCTTTATTATTAGGTTGTGACAATTCAGTTGTTTGAGTTTTACCTTTCTGAAGACCGTCAAGAGATACTGTTTGAGTAATACCATTATCACCAGTTGATTTGGTGGTTTTATCATTCCCAACATGTTCGCCAATTAAATTTGCGATATAGCCGCCGCCAACCATGAGTATTAAGCCACCGAGTATGCCGCCAAGGCTATTAAACAGCCCACCAAACCCAGCAAGCAAAGCCACCGCCAGCACACCAATTATCCCAGCGGTTTTGAATTTTTCTTTTTCAGGGTCATAAACAGTACCCAAAAGAAAATTACCAGTTGACTTTGCCGCGCCCGCAGCACGATCCCAGCCACTTGGATCTGCAATATCAAACGCTTTATCGACTTCTGCCTGTTTCGTCGGGGTTTTCTGTGGGTCAAATGTCCCGACATGGTGACTTTCAACTTGCGCCCTATACGCCTTATACCAAGCTTCTTCGGCATTTTTATTTATTGTTGAGGCATTATCAGGGTCTTTTTCTGCGGCTTCCAGTCCTTTTATTAAAATGCCTAAATTATCCCTCTGTGCCTTTTTTATATCTGCAATAATTGGTAATATTTTGGGGTCATGTTTCTTGTCTTGCTTGTATTTTGCAAGTTCAACATCAATTTCTTTATCGCGCAAATCCTGCGCCGCACTGGCTATCTGTGCCGCAGTTTGTTTTGGTGGCTCTGTTTCGGTTGCTCTATCAGCCATAAAAAATCCCCTAATTACCCAAGTTATTTAACTATAGGCTAAACATACACTATTTTGCCTATAAAACTCAAGTTAAGCTTTTGTGACAGTTTCATTAAAAATATGACAATCGCGTAACGAAATTGGTAAGGCATTGAAAATAAACAATTGTGGCATAAATTGGTTGGTCATCCCTGCCTATGCGCGGGGATCTAGGGCAGAAATAAAGGTCAGTGGTTTTGTCCCTAGGTGCCCGCATAAAGCTGGCATGACGGTCATTGGATGGACTCGCGCTGGCGAACGCTACGCCAGATAACAACCACGAACATAAACCCGCCGATGATGGCGAGTAGACCGCCTAGACCCATAATGCCCAAGGCGGCTTTGACGCTGATGGAGACCTCATTTTCTGTGCCATTTGCGTTCCATGTGGTTTTTCGCAGCACGCCGTATCCGCCCGACCACGCCAGCCCAGAAATATGCAGCAACTGCCCGCCGCCATAGACAAATGGCTGCCAGAACGCCAGCCTCCATTTGCTGACATCGCGGTAGCCAAAGCGCGGGAGGAGAAGGTACGCAACGCCCATGAAGGCGAGGGTGATGCCGACAATTGAGCCGTGGTAATGCGCTGGGATTACGACATTTTGCCCGCGAATCATCCCCGCCAGCAACCCGCCATATAAAAACAGCAATAACGACATAAATAATGAGGATAAAATCGCGCTTTTCTGTTTGCGCTGTTTCCATATCATTTTTGCGATAAAGGGCGCAAGGATAAGCGGTGCGATGCCCCCGCCGATAATCATCAGATTGGTGAAAAATTCGCGGTATTCCATTGAAGTGATTTCATAAAGGAAATAGGGAATAATACCAATGGCGGCGGCGATTACACCGATGGAGAAAATACTCTTGTCATACGCAAAGAACGACTGGATGCCAGCCTTCGCTGGCATGACAGAAGACGCCAGCAGCAACCAGCAAATCAGCAAAATCTGCGTATGGGTGAATTGCAAAATATGCCCGCCGCCCCAAAAGGCAAGCTCGTAATATTGCTGTCCGTTGATTTCTGGCGGCATGATTTGAAACGAACGCACGAAAGCGACGATGGCAAGCAGAGTTATGATTGCGCTGGAATGGACGGAGAAATTGATGGTGGGGGATATGAAAAGTCGCGCTATCATTAGACCAACGCCGCACATAACCATTGATAGCCCGAGGAAGAAAATCGGGCTGGTGATGACGGGGATATAATTGCTCATCAGCGGCGCGGAGCTTTGGTCAAATGGTGCGGCGGCTATCAGAAGAATTCCGAGGACGAAACAAATTTGCGCCGCTTCCTCTATATAGGGGAAAAAACAGGCGGTTTTATTCGCCTGCACACTCCAGAACATACAGGCGATGGAGAGAAACCACAGCAAAACCGATAAATCCACATGCACCACAAGGGCGGAGTGAAAAAGCTGGGCAAACAGCGGCATAGAAGCCAGAGACGGCGTTCGCGCCACCACCAACACAAGGGAAAATAGCCCCGCAATCGCCAGAGACCACACGCCAATAAGCAACCAGTAGCGCGAGATTTTCGGCAGGTTATCGGGCAATTTAAGCATATCAAATTTATGGTTTTGGTGCATCGGGTTTTTTCGCTTCTTCCTTTGGCTTTTCAACAGGTTTTTCAGGTGGTTTTTCGGTAGGTTTTTCAGTTTTTGACTCATCAGGTTTTTTATCAGCAGATTTTTCTGCGGTTTTTTCCTCTGTTTTTTCTGGCTCAGCTTTCTTTGCCGCAATCTTTTTTGGAGCTGGTTTTTTAATTTCTTTAGGTGCGTCCGCAGTTTTAATACGCGCACGATAATTTTCAATAAATGAGCGCGTATTCACCAAAGAGGCAATAACGCTATCAAAATTGCGAGAATTTGGTTCAATATCTTGCGAGGTTACGAAGTCAAAAACTTTTTTATTCGGGTTATTTGCCATCAGCGGCGCGAAATAATCCCGCAGATATTGCATTTGTTCCTTGTTGTCTTGGAACGCATAGGAGAGGGCGAGCTTGATTAAAAATTCGCTTTCCTCAACGGTTATCGGGGCGGTTATATCGGGGCGGTTTTTCAGAATATTTTCAATTCTTGCCGCCATATTCTGCCAATCTTTGGTTTTCCAATAAATACTGGCGCGAATTTTCTCGGCTTCAACATCATCATCATTACCAAGAGTTTGCAGTGCTAGGTCGAATTTTTCCATATCCACCATGCACTCGGCGGTAATCCTATTGCGTAGCAATCTCAGCAAAACCGAATTTTCGCCATATACAGAATCTTGCAGCGCATTCAAGGCTTTTTGTGGCTGGTGATTAAGAAGGTAGATAGTCGCTAGTTTCGCGCCGATGCGGCTTCGCGGCTCTTTTTCTGATTGTACGCGCATCTGGTGATCCAGCAAGCTTGACGCCTGATCCAGCAAATCAACGCCAATTAATTTTTCAGCGAGGCGGTCGATCATCTCATTTCCCGCTGTTCCGCTAGGCATATAGGTGCGGTATTCATAGTAAAGAGCGAGTGCTTCCAGAGGGGATAAATTGCTTGTTATCTCATCATTATTAAACATGATGATGAAAGTTTCAGCCATTTTTCGCGCCATATCAATAGCTGCGGCGGTGTTTTTGAAGCCCTGCACGCCATTATTCCACACCCGCATGGCATTCACATAGTCCTTGCGTTCGTTATATAGCTCGCCAAGTATGGTAAGTATTTGCAGCTCTAAACCATCGCCATGCCAAGCGAGGCGCAGGCGTTCAAGGCGGTCTATCGCCTCGTCTTTATCCATGCCAGCGTCCATCTCGCGGGCGATTAGGGTGAATTCGGCGCGGGCGCGGACAAATGGATGTTTGTCATCATCGGCAAGTTTTTCTAGAGCCTCCAGCCCATCTTTTTCTTGCCCTGTGCTCAATGATATTTTTGCCATGAGGAAATTGATATAGACATTGATTGAGTCCAAAAGATTTTCTTTATGAAGAGCATCAAAAATTTGAAGGGCGACATTATATTCCTTGGCGGCAATAGCGCGATCAGCGGCGACAATGGCGAGTTTTTGCCTGAATACGGGCGGGTATTTGCTGATATAATCCTCGTTCATGCCAAGGTAATCATAGGTTTGCCCTGAATTTCCAAGTAAGTCAGAAAGCACCGCCCGCCAATAATCCATTTCCTTGTTGTTGTTAAGTTCGGCGGCTGAAAAATCTTTTGCTGCGTCAATGAAACGAGACATTAAAAAATTTGCTGCACCGCGCAGCCCAGCAAGTTTAGCTGTTCGATAAAAGGATGGGTTGGTGCGGTTAATTCCATCAAGAAAAGCTATGGCTTCTGCGGACATCCCGTCGCTCAAATAAATTTGTGCCATCCGCAGGCGAGCATTATTTGCATCTTGAATATTCTCGGTTTCGACGATTTTATGAAATAAATCTCTCAGCTCTTTTCTGCGGGACTTACTGGTGTCAATTTTCCATAAATTATACGGAAATATCGTTGGGTTTGCTTGCAATCCGTCACTTATTGTTTTTACCTCTAGCTTGGGAAGATTGGGCGATATTGAGGCACCCTTGCCAGCAGTCACTCGCAGTCCATTTCGCATTTGCATTATAGCAACATCATCAGATTTTTGTGCAACGACAATTCCTTGTGTGCTTTCTAGTAATGAAAATTCTATAAAATCCCGTGCATTTTGAACCGCTTCGCCAGTTTTGAATAATGTTGTTATAATGAGTTTATCGCCGATAAGAGGGTCGCGCACCATTATTGGCTCGGTCATCTCTAATGTAGAAAGAAAAATATGCGGCGGGGCAGGGGGGGCAGTGCTTATTTCAACGGAAATTGGGGCGGCAATCGCGCTTTTTTTCTGTGTAAGTAGCACCGCCCAATTATTTGAATTATCTTCTTTTTTTACACTGGCGTAGACATTGTCATCCATCGGGATATATAAAATAGTTGCCTTCTGGTGGGCAATTAATTCTGGTTTTCCAATCACAGTTTTTTCCATATCTGTGAAGTCGGACATGTCGAGTGTAAGGGGTTTTCCGATGACTATCCATAAATAATGGTTGCGGGTAAAAACGGCAAAAGAGGTGCGTTCCGCCAGCGGAAAGCGAATTGTCGCGCTATCATCCGCCGTTGATATATGCACTTTATTCATCTTCTCAGCAGCGGGAACAATAGAGCTTGGCTTGGCATTGCCGTCGCTTTCTTCAGCCACAGCAGGGGCGGGAGTGGCAGCTGGTGCTGCCTTACTTTGGGTGTCTGGAGCAGCTGTAGGAGCAAGCGTAGGTGATGGTTTTTCTGTAGGAGAGGCTGGGGTTGGTTCTGGTGCTTTTTCTGCTGGTGGCTCTGGAGGCTTTTCCGCGGGCTTCTGTGTCGTGACATCACCGCCTGCTGCTGGTGCGAGGTTCGCTAATTTTGCTAGTTTATCTGCCTGCGTTAGCTTTTCCTGCTCCTTCTTTTTTAGGGCTAACTTTTGTTTTTCAAGTTCTTTTTTCGCCGCCTCTTTTTTAGCCCACTCTTTTTTGGCATTTGGGTCTATTCCTAGAAAGTCAATGCCGCTTATGTTGTCATTGGTAAAAGTGCGGGTTTTATAAGGATTATCCAGAGTTAGGACAATACCACTGCCGTCAGATTTTTTAACGGCGCGGGTTATGTATGGCGCGAGGTTGGCGGTAATTACGCCAATATTGGGGCTGGCTTTTTTATCAAAGGTAATTGTTACAGTTTTGCCTTTTGCATCGGCAATAAAATCAACGGCTTCTTTCCACTCAAAGCTAACTCTGGCGAAATTGTCTCTTACGCTAGCGCGGACGATGGGAAACGAGGCTTTTTCCTTCACAGTCGCGGAATAAGCAGGCATAGAAAAAACACTGCAAACCAGCAGGAAAAAAGCAATAATTCTCGTGATAAAATGCCGCATTTATTTTCCAGACAGAATTTATATAGCGGCAACTATATTTTACTATGCTGCGATGACAAGATAAATTATTTTTTGCGAAAAGGATAGATGATTTGCCCAAGGAAAGACGGCGGAACATCAGAGCCGATTATTCCGTAATTCTCAGGTAATTTGCCTTCTGGCATATAAAATGTTCCAAACGCAACATCAAGCAGCGGGAAGGTTGGCGCGAAATTTTTGTCCAGCCCTTCTTTTTGTGTTGTGTGGTGCCAGCGATGGAAAACTGGGCTGGCGAACAGATAGCGAAATTTGCCGAATGTCCAATTGAGATTGGCGTGAACCATAGCGGAATATAGCATGTTAAATGTCCCCATAATGGCGATTGAATTTGGCGAAAAACCAATCCACAACATCAGGCAATTTACCAGCGTAAATGACAGCCAAATATTTATCGGGTGAAAGCGATGGGTGGATAGCCAATCCAAAACTTTTGGTGAGTGGTGAATTGCATGCCATTTCCAGAGTTTTGCTGTATGAAAATAGCGGTGTGTCCAATAGAGTAAAATATCAGATAATATAAACACAAGTGCAGATTGCAGCCAGAGGGGAAGGGTAGCAAGATAGCCATACCCACGCGAAAAATATTCGCTCATCTGTTCGGGCGGAACATTGTAAAAAATCAGCCCAAAGCCAGTAGCAAGCATTATTATATTCACAATACGGCTGAAAATTGGGATGATTAGTGCGTATAGAATGTCAGTTATCATGCCCTCGCGGATTAGTGGCTGCCCTTTATTACAGGGCATAATTTGCGCCAGAAGCCCAAAAACTGTAAATAAGGCAACAAACCAATAAGCGAATTCAAGCCACTGATTGACTATTGATAGTATAATATTTTGCATAATTTCACTGTTAAATAACGATTTTTATGTATAGCTAGGCTACATTGTTGTTGTCTATTTGTCCCTCAATATTTTGCACAAATTTGGGCGAGCTATAAAAAATAAAAAAACTTATAGAAGTTTGCAAATTTTGCTTTATTATAAGTTCGATTTCCGTTATATGGAATCGCTTCGTCAACAACTAATGAGAATTTTGTGATAGTTTCTGTTATAATACAACGCCTTAATAAGCGGTTCGTGGGGTTTATGCTCGGCGAGCCATAAAGCCTTTAACAATTAACGAATGGTATTAAGTGAAATGAACAAAACCACCAGCGAGCCTCCAGCCCGCGCCTCAGCCTCAAAATTGGCAAAAAACTCCAGCCTTGTTAAATCTGGCGTAGTCCTTCCCCTTAGAAATGTAAAAAATGCGCCTATATACGCCTCGGCGGCGGATATGGTTGCGAAATTGCGCCCGTCGGCGCCTGTGCATTGTTTGCGTCACGGAGCGATTTCGCGCATGACCAAGTGGTTTGTGGATAGTTTTAAGCGCGAAGTCGGCGGCGAGGTTATGTTCGCGGTAAAAACCAATCCTGATGCGGCGGTGTTGCGGACGGTTGCTCGCTCTGGCGTTACGCGATTTGATGTTGCCTCTCTTGCCGAAATAAAAACTGTGGCGAGCGTTGTGCCGCGTGCGAAAATGTATTTTATGCACCCTGTAAAAAGCCGTGAGGCGATTTTTGAGGCGTATTATATCTATGGTATCCGCGATTTTTCTTTGGATAGCCATGCCGAGTTGCAAAAAATCCTTGAAGTCACCAATCATGCGGATGATTTGAATTTGTTTGTTCGCCTGACCATGGCGAGTGACCAAGCGGCTTATAGCCTTGCTGGTAAGTTCGGCGTGAAGCTGGAAGAGGCTTCTTCGCTTATTCTTGCCACGCGCAAAGCAAGCAGAAAGCTTGGGCTGTGCTTCCATGTTGGCTCGCAGTGCATGAACCCTAGCGCGTATGCGGCAGCGGTGCAAACAGTGGTGGATTTACTAACGCAAACTGGCGTTCGCCTTGATATTTTGGATATTGGCGGCGGTTTCCCGTCTATTTATCCTGCGATGACCCCGCCGCCACTGGCTGATTATATGTCGGTGATTGGTGAAGCGGTGGCGAGCCATCCGATGCTCAAAAAATGCGAAATCCTCTGCGAACCGGGGCGGGCTTTGGTTGCTGAGGGCGGCTCGGTGGTCGTTCGGGTGGAGCTTCGCAAAGGCAATATGCTATATATCAACGACGGCACTTTTGGCAGCTTGTTTGACGCTGGGGTGCCGAATTTCCTCTTCCCAGCGCAAGCTATTCGCATGAATGGTGAGCTGTCGGATGAGAAAATGGCGTTTGGTTTTTATGGGCCAACCTGCGACAGCATGGACATGATGAAAGGGCCGTTCCGCTTGCCCGCCGATATTGGCGAGGGCGATTGGATTGAAATCGGAGGACTCGGCGCATACGGCGCAGTGCTTCGCACCAATTTCAACGGCTTTTATTCCGATGCCCAAGTTGAAGTGGCTGACGCGCCGCTGATGAGTATGTTTGTAGAATAGTGGCGGTGGTCGGTGTCTGTGTCGGTAAAATTACAAAAAATCCGACACCGACCACTGACACCGACACTGAAAAATAGGAGGCAACCATGATTACAATAAATATCCAAGATGCTCCGGCTATGATGCCAGACTTGTTTGCTAAAGTGTTGGCAGGTGAAAATGTCGTGTTTTGTAAAGATAGCCTGCCTGTTATGGAGTTAAAACCCGTAGCTGCGGAAATCAAAAAAACATCTGGGAAAAGAATGCTTGGTAACCCGCCTTTTCCGATGGAATTTAGCGACGATGCTTTTGACCCGCTGCCAGAAGATATGTGGAATGTTTTTAAAGATTCTGATAAAAAATTATAAGGTGAACTATAGTGGATTTTTTATTAGATACATCAGCGTTTATTTGGTCGGTATGGGAAGATAAGAAGTTATCAACTAAAGCCTGCGATTGTTATTCTGATGAGAAAAATAGAATTTTTTTGAGTTTAGTTTCTGTGTGGGAAATGACAATAAAATATCAAATAGGCAAATTATCATTTAAGGATAGCCCTGAAAATTGGATAGAGAATTTTTGCAAAGAACGAAAGATAGAGTTTTTGCCAGTTAATCTAAATGATGTATTCACATTAAACAATCTTCCGCTCATTCATAAAGATCCATTTGATAGAATGTTGGTTTCACAAGCTATAGCAAATGATATGACGATGCTAACCAATGATAATTTGATAACGCAGTATGATGTAAAAACAATTTGGTAAAAAAGGGCAAAAAATGACTACAAAAACCACCGCTAAGAAAAAACTGACCATGAAGCAACAAATGCTTTCCAAGGAAGTGAAGCATATTGACATAACATCGTTTGATGCACGACCGATAATTGACCAAATGGCGAATATGTCGTTCACCTCGCGTGATTTGGCGAAGGCGACTGAGATTTACAACATGATGCTCGCCGATAAAAAATGCTCGGTAATCCTTACCATCGCTGGTTCTACCTCGGCTGGTGGTTGCATGAAGCTGTATGCTGATTTGGTGAAAAACAACATGGTGGACGCGATTGTGGCGACGGGTGCGTCAATCGTGGATATGGATTTCTTTGAGGCTCTGGGCTTTAAGCATTATCAAGGCAGCCAGTTTGTGGATGATAAACATCTGCGCGATAACTATATTGACCGCATTTATGATACTTATATCGACGAAGAAGAGCTGCAAAACTGCGACCATACCATCAAAAAAATTGCCGATAGCCTTCCTGCTGGCGCGTATTCTTCGCGGGCATTTATTAGCGCGATGGGCAAATGGCTCACCAAAAACGCCAAGAAAAAAGATTCCCTTGTGCAGTTGGCTTATGAACATAATGTACCGATTTTCTGCCCTGCATTTACCGATTCTTCGGCTGGTTTTGGGTTGGTTGTGCATCAGGTTGAACGCAAAAAAGCCAAAAAACCATATATCACCATTGATTCTATCGCTGATTTCAGCGAGCTAACCGACATCAAAATCAAAGCAGGGACAACTGGCCTGCTTATGATTGGTGGCGGTGTGCCGAAAAACTTTGTGCAGGACACTGTGGTTTGCGCCGAGATTTTGGGCGTGGAAGCGGAAATGCACAAATATGCCGTGCAAATCACTGTGGCGGATTCACGCGATGGCGCGTGCAGCAGCTCAACGCTGAAAGAAGCTTGCTCTTGGGGCAAGGTGGATACGGCGTATGAGCAAATGGTATTTGCTGAAGCGGGCAGCGTTCTGCCGCTTCTTGCCAGCGATGCTTACCACCGCGGTCACCAGAAAAAACGCAAAGCCCGTGAATTCGCCAAGATGTTTGCTTAGAGTCTGTTCTTCGGTTCTATCCATAAATTCTACTATAGCTTGCTGCAAGTGCCAGTTTCCTGTGCTTCCGCTGCTCATGTACTAGCGTGTACACTGCGCTGCGGTTCTCGGAAATCAGTCACTTTCGCGTGCGCTCTAGCGAATTTCTGGGCAGAACCTAGTTCGTCGCTCATATCCTGATAATATGTTTATCGATATTGGTCGGGAAGTGGAAAAAATAAAAAAAGATGAAATGTAAAAAAACAGCGTTTTTCTTTTGGTGAATTTAGCAATATCAAATGGTTGCAGCGAGAACTTAAAGTAAAAAGCGGTGCTTTTAGGGACAAAAAACGCAGTTATACCTCAATTTATGAGCAGAACCTATTACTTCAACGCCATATTTTGTTTTGCTGAGATGTTTGCGTTGTCTTCGGTTTGGCTGCACACCATTTCGCCAGTGCTGGCGGCGGAGATGCCCGCGGCATTGGCTTCGTCGGTGTCTATGTGCATTTCGGTTTGGTAGCTGTCACTAACGCGGATTAGCGTGTTGGAGAATTCGCTGCTGCGCTCTGCGTCACCAAGCTTTACATCCACAAAATCGCCGTCTTTTAAGCCAAATTTCTTTGCGTCATCCGCGCTCATGTGAACATGCCGTGCGGCGATAATAAGCCCTGTGGTTTCGATTTCGCCAACTGCTCCGCGCAGGCGTATTTTTGGTGTGTTTTCCAAATGCCCAGACTGGCGAATAGGCGCGGAAACGCCGAGGGTGAAAGTGTCGGTGCGCGAAACTTCTACTTGTGTTTGCTTTCGGGCGGGGGCGAGAATTCGCACATTTTTCAGCGTTCCTTTGCTGCCGATTACATCCACGGTTTCATTCGCCGCCCATTGCCCTTTTTGGCGCAAATCATGCAGCTTGGTTAGTTTGTACCCCTTGCCAAACAAGGCTTCAATCGCATCCTCCGATAAATGCACATGCCGCGCCGAAACAGCAACTGGAATTTGGGCAACGGGGATTTGGGCTGGTTTAGTAATTTCACCAAGCAAATGCTCGACTTCCTGTGCAATCATTAGCTGCTCGGCGGTTTGTGTCACCACGATTTTTACCCGTGAATCCTCACTTTCTATTTGCGGTGCTTCAAAGCCAGAAAGGCGCACTGCTTGATTTTTATAATCGTCTAAATCCAGACCCAGAAATTCAAACCGATCGCAAATTCTGCGCCGCATGGTGGCGGAGTTTTCGCCAATGCCGCCCGTAAAAGCCAGTGCATCTACGCCGCCCATGGCGGCGGCATACGCGCCGATATATTTGCGGACGCGGTGAACATAAATTTCAATGGCGGCTTGCGCGTCTGTGTCGCCCGCTGCTGCCCGCGCCTCAATTTCGCGCATGTCGGCTGTGCCTGTGAGAGCCTTCAGCCCGCTATTATTATAGAGTTGTTTTTCAATTTCTTCCGCACTTAAGCCCATATTCCGCGCTAGATAGGCGAACATTCCGGGGTCAACATCGCCAGAGCGCGTCGCCATCACCAAGCCCTCCAGCGTGGTCATGCCCATGGAAGTATCAACGGAAAAACCATGATTTATGGCGCAGATGCTAGCACCGCTGCCGAGATGGCAACTGATTATTTTAAGGTCGGTGATTTTTGCGTTTAATTCCTGCGCGACGCGAAGCCCGATATATTTATGCGAAGTGCCGTGAAAACCATAGCGGCGCAGCCCCAAATCGCGCCAAGCTTTCGGCACGGCGTAAGTATAGGCTTTCGCAGGAATTGTGTGGTGAAAACCAGTGTCGAACACTGCCACCTGCGGCAGATTTGCCCAGAGTTTTTGGCTGGTATAAATCCCCTGTAAATTGGCGGGGTTATGTAGCGGCGCAAGCGGTGTGCAGCCCTCAATATGTTTTAACACCACATCATCAATAAGCGCGGCATTGTGAAATTTTGTGCCGCCATGCGCCACACGATGCCCAATCGCCGAAAACTCACCATAGCCAAATTCAGCAAGGATGGCGGGAACTTGCGCGATTGCCGCTTCAACACTAGCCGCAGCGCATGCGCGGCTTTTTTCCTCGCCTGCCTCGCCGCCACAGCGATAATTAAGCACGCATTTTCCGCCAGAAAATCCAGAAAATTCCGCTTTGAATATGCGGCTATCGGCAACGCTAGTGTCAAACACACCAAACTTAAGGCTGGAGCTGCCTGCGTTGAACACTAATATTTTCATAGATTTATGCTTTCTGTCAGCTTTTCAATAAAAAGATTGGGATATATAACATCTTTTCCAGCATTTAGTTGTCTTTCATATTCCTTTTCTGTTTCTAGTGATAGATTGAAAAATTTTATGGCGTAATCTTTGGTTGATTGCTTAATTACTGATAAGTTACCATTTGCAATATCGTTGAGTATTTTCTGTTTTGCCTGCTGAAAGAGTTGAGGCGTATTACTTGAATGGGCGAGAGAATTATTTCTGCGGTAATAATAGTAACTTGGTTCAGTAATAAAATATACAGCTTCTACATAATCATAAGCTTTGATTGTCCACAGGCTGTCCTCAATTGCTTTTATGTTCTCTTTCCATAAAGTTGGTATAATTTTTTTGTTAAAAGCCCATGTGGCAGCACCATACAACATTATTTTATGGCAATTGTTAAGGTCAACTAGCTGGTTGGTTTCCAATAGTTTATGTTTGAAAATTGCTTCTTGCGTCTTGTCGTCAATATATAGTAAATCGGTCATTATTAGCGGATGCTCATCCAATAATGGCACAATTTTTTCCAAGCGGTCGGGTGCGAAGGCATCATCGCCGTCGAGGGTTGCGATATAGTCCGTCTGACAAGCGCGAAGTCCAGTATTCCGAGCGCATGAAACGCCAGTTGCCACACCGCCAGTATAGACAAGTTTTAAGCGTTTGTCTTCAATCCCTAGTTTTTTCAATAATTCAATATAATCTATGCCATCATCGCTAATTATAATAGCTCGCCAATGCGGATATGTCTGTGCTAGTAAGCTGCGGATGCTTCTCTCAATATAGTTTTCCATGCGGTAGCAGGGGATAATAATGGAAATTTCTTGTGTCATATTTACCTAAATTATTTGTAATCTTCGCGCCATATTTTGGTATGGTTTATCGTAATATAGTCTGCGCAATACATTATTGCTAGTGTCTATAACAACGGAGGTTTTTATGAAAATGAAATTATTACTTGCTAGCACCTTTGCCAGCACCTTAGTTTTACTTAGCAGCGTTAGCGCGAAAGCGGATAGCTGGAGTTTTGGCTTTTATGCGCCAGCACCAGTTTATGTAGCACCTGCTCCCGTCTATGTGCCGCCATATCGCTATTATCCGAGCTATTATTATTGTGATTGGCAGTGCCGCAATTATCGGGCGTGGAGAGCGCATGAACGCCACGAAAGAATAGAGGAAAGACGCGAAGCCCGCTGGGAAGAGAGACGCGATCGTTGGCGCGATAAGCATTGGTAGGGTTTCTGACGAAAAATCCTCAATCCGCCGCTTTTTTTGCAAGTTACAATAGGTTATAGCGTTTGCTTGAAAAGTTGGCGGCGGGTTGTTGACGCTATGCGAACCTGCGACCGGACAAGACAAGCGATTGTGAAGCTGAATATGGCGTATGTTTATCGGCTGCGACGGGCGGGGTTTTTGGAGAGATTGGGGGTGGAGTTTTTAAAATCAGTCTTAAGCATGCTAAGATAGAATCATTAGAAAGGATAATTTACCGCTGTATATCCAATTGCATGACCTTCATAGGGATGGGTATATACTTCTGTCGGGCAAAATTTAGGTGTTTGGGCCAACTCAAAGAAATAGGCTATTTCATGCCGCCATCTTGTCGCTAACTGCCTACCAAATTGCGCATAAAGCATAACCATACTAGCGCAAACGGCGTGCATGGCGTGAATTAAAGTTGCCTCACTAAACTTGGCTTCTCTGTCATGCTTTACATTATGGTATGCCTGATACCAATCCAGACTCTTCGTAGGGTCAGCAGGATCCCAATTTTTGAACGGCTGAAGTGCGGGAAGCCAAGGATAATGTGTCAAAGATACACTATATTCATTTAGCCGCATTGCATGTTTTAGCTTAGCGTAGTCATTAGTATTTCGCCCGCTGCTCCCGTTAGCCTCCAGTACTCCTTTCCATTGAGCCTCAACTTCGGTACATGCCAGAATGAGAAGATTTCTGATTTCATGACCGTAGGTGTTATAAGTGGATGGCGTTGGATGAACAGTTTGGCAAATTTGCTGAAGCCTTGATGTTAACGATACTAACTGTCCTTTCGTTATAGCTATTTCTTGTTCGTACAATACCGCATCTGGGTAAATCGGGAGATCGTTTGGGTTCTGATCGTTAGGTCTAGCAATTCTGGGATAATATTCCCCTGGCTTAAGAGGCATATCTTTTAGAACGCAAGGTGCGCCATGAACGAAAAAAGCCTTTAGTTGATTTTCCATGGCATCAAATAAGGTCTTTCCATCTTCAACTATCGCATGTGAATTTGGAGAACTCATTGGATTAGGGACACCAATTCTAAGCGCAGTCTTTCCATCGAAAGACCAAACGCCAGAAGACTCGCCAGCATTGTTAATTGGACGAAAATATTTCATCATCTTTTGTTAGGTTCGAATCTCACCACTTTTTTTAGCCTTTTAGGTTAAAAACTCAAGAGAAAATCAATAGCTTACCTGTTCGATAAATGGCGGCAGGGCGTCAGACTAACATTGCCTTGTAAGTCAAGAAATCCGCCATTTTCTAAAAATTTCTAAAAAAATCTACTCGCATTTTTACTCGCCTATTGCTTGGCTTTTAGTAGATTTTATAAAACGCTATTGGATGATTTTTGTTTGACCTAAGCCCTTTTTACGCCTAGTTTTATTTCCGTGGATGCTAGTTAGCGTTCATGGGGTGTCAGAACCTCTGATTGTTGGTGGCGTTTTGTGCTGCCGAAAATGCACTCCTCAGCTTGGCTGGGGAGGTGTTGGTGTATGTTCAGGGCGAAAGCCTAAAGACCAATGCAAACCTTTCCAACAATCGGTTTTCTGAACTCCCCTGCCACCAGTGGCTTTGCTGGTAATGCGTGCCTGTGGAGATAGACTGATGCCAGTATCACTTACAGCAATTCAAGGCGGATTAGAACCAAACCCTGTAGCACAAGCACAACTGGCAAATAAATATTACCAGCCAGATATAGATGATGCTATAGACCATTATCTAAACAAATTTGGAATAAGGGAAAGTGAAAAAACAATAGAGCATCAACAGTTAATCGCAGAAAAGATAGTGCCATATGAGCAGTCAGCTATTTTTTACACTGGAATCATACTACTCTTTATCACATCCTATCTTATTTCCAGAAAGGCTCTGAAAAAATGTATATCCAAATAACATTAGCTATAGTTACGGCTTATTTTATAATTAAATTGGCAAACCTGTTTTTATCTTCTGATAAAAAAAAGCTTCTTGAAAAAATATCAAAATATAAAACATTTATTTTTTGGTCTGTAGGGCTATTAGTAATAGCTGCTATGATTGTATTACTTGACGATAGTTATGGGCATAGAAAATCCATTAAATGGGCTTCCGCAATTGCATTGGGTGCGCTGATACCAATTATATCTGCATTTGTGTCTGCAATTAGAGACAAATCAAAAGATGAAGCTGATGAACCAGAAAATGATATCAATAGTTAGGCAAGCCTGCACTTGTTCTGCTAATTTCATGCAGTATTTTGGATAGTTCGGCTTGTGATATTTGCAAGGTTTTATCGCCTATTTCTATAGTTGCAATTTTGTGGTTGGCTGCGGTTTTATTTTCCAACTTCGCAATACGGTTTTCAAGGGATTTGCTCATAATTTTGCACTTTCTAATTCTATAATTCGTTTTTCTAAATCATTGGTTTTAAGAGTTTCTATATAGCTTGAAACCAGCTTTGCCACTTCGCCTGCTTCGTTTGGGGTTATGTCACCATCCGCTACAGTTTGAAGGATAGCCGCCATAGCTTTGCTCGCATCATTTACGCTGGTTATTTTTGGCAATTCTATTGCAACAGGATAATATTTGCGAGCGGGTGCTATGCGTTCAAGGCAAAGGCGAAGGGCAGTAATATCACCAGCAAGAGCAAGCTCCACCGCTTTGCGGGTTAAAGCCTCTGCCTCACCATCTAGCAAAGCTTGCACGGCAAGGGTGGTTTTATGCCTCGCACCTTTTGGCTTACCAGCAGGATTGCCCGATTGCCCTTTTTGAAATCTTCCCTGTATTGCTTCTGTTTTATCAGTCATGTTACTATTTCCCTCTACAGTATGGTAGCTTAACTGTGTATTAAAATTTGATACCGACAAGCCCTTAAAAAACACTGTTTCGGTATTAAAATTTGCTACCGATGGCGGGTTTATCGGTATTAAATTTTGAGCAGGTGTATTAAAATTTGATACTATCAGCCTCAATTTTTGCTACCGAGTTTTTTTCTTGTACTTGCCATCGCATGAAATCTTTAGTGGCAAGTTTTCCGTTAAATTCAAACTCGGTTAATATCCACGAGGTTGCATGACGCTTTTTCCAGCTAAAACTGCCCTTTTGTTTTGGCGTGATAAAGCCCTTTGCCTCTAGCTCCTTAAAGGCTTTGCTTGCGGTATTATCCGCAATGTTAAGCCTATCCGCTGCCTCTCGCACACTTAAAAACAAATCGCCATTATTTGCACCATTATAAAGGGCTTTTAGCTCCATTTCCAAGCAACGAGCAGTCATAGATAGACTTTGCCAAGCGGGGCAGTTATATTGCCAAATATAATGGCAAATATAGGGAGGGCGACCCTTATTCCTACCATTTGCCAGCGGTCGCTTTTTCTTTGCTGATTTACTCATGGCTAAACCACATTGTTTTTATAAGCCAGCACGCCCCTCTTGCATCTATTGCACCAGATGGCAACAATTTGGTGATAATAAACCGCAGGGCAAATAATTTACTGCAACCTATGAGGCAGTGTTGCCAGTGCTGCAAATCTTTTTGCTGTGAATTGCTTTTATAGTTTTTTAGATAATGGATATTGCTCATAATGCCTCACGACTTGCATCTATACGATTAGCAATCCATGCTTGTACATCTGCTTCTAGCCACCCAACAGCGCGGATGCCTAACGATATAGGTTTTGGAAATTTTTTTGTTTTTATGAAAGCATAAATTGATGAGCGTGAAAGTGCTGTAACTTTCATTACTTCTGGTAGTTTTAAGATTTTTGACATAATTTGTTTTCCCTAATGTTAATAAGATGCAAATGCACCTTGTTAAGCATTCTAGGAAAAACTGTTGGATTAAGCATGGGGAAGAAAGGGTGTTTCTGTGCTGTTTTTTTGGCAAAAATTACCCCTAAATGCTTGCCTTTCGGTTTTTATATTCGTTGATGGTCTTTTTAATTAAATCACTAAATGTTTCTGTTCCATCATCTATGGTATAAATAATGCCTTGTAATAAGACATTTACGCAGTTAGCAAAGCAGGGTTTGTTCGCGCTGATTGTTGATGTGGGGGCTTTATTAAAACAACGCTCATAAGCGAAAGCTAACGCAATCAAAGCATTGTTGCGTCTTTTTTGCATTCGTCCGTTTGCCTTATAATCCTTAAATTTGTCATCGGAAATATTTTTAAGTGCAATATCCATCCATTGAGCAGTTAAGAAAAAATTTTCGGCAGAAATATTAATTTTGGGATTAAAACCCCTCTGTTTTTTTGCTTCTATATATTGCTCGTATATAAGTTCTTGTATGTATGCCCATTCTGGTTTTTTATAAACACGCAACATAGCTTCTACAAAGCCAGACAAATGCTTGCTCATGTTTTTTATTGCAACATTAGATGAATATTCTAATTCTTTTTTGGCTGGTGGAGTTATAGCAATTTCAAATACTGAAATTATAAAACTCATTTCTCTTATGAACACTTCCAAGCAATCTTCTTCATATATCGGAAGAAATAGTGCTTTTAGATTTTGATATGAATTTTCAATAATAAATTCTTGGTTGCCTTTTGCTAGCTGCTCAATGTTTTTATAAAGTAAAGATTGTGCGTATTGTCTAGGAAGTTCAAATTGTTCAATTATCTGTTTTTTTGTTTCTTCTAAAAGATATTCACCTATCAGCGATCTAGTTGCAGCACCAACCGACTTTGGGTTTTCATGATACTTTATCCAAAGAGTTTCCTTGATGTAATTGTGGACTGGATTTTTGCTATTACTCATTTTCTAAGCCCCATTTTTAGGATATTACTGCCATCATTTTTTACCACCCCATCCAACCAGTCCGCATATTCTTGCATCATCTTTTTGCGTTCTAGCAGATATTCAGCTCGGTTATATGCACCTCTGATTTTGTCGTCATCTTCATGGGCTAGTTGTCGTTCTATAACATCTTTATTATAGCCTTTTTCGTTGAGTATAGTGCTGGCAAGGGTGCGGAAGCCGTGACCAGTCATTTTGTTTTGATAGCCAAGCCGCCGCAAACCCATTAGCACAGTGCCATTGCTGATATGATTATGCTTGCTGGCTGGGCTATGGAAAACAAACGCTTTGCTTCCCGTCATCTTTTGCAACTCTTTTAAGATAGCGATGGTTTGATGGGATAGTGGCACAACATGCGGGCGTTTCATCTTCATGCGTTCTTTGGGAATATGCCACTCTTCTTTTTGCCAGTCTATTTCCTCCCATTTTGCACCAATCAATTCACCAGTGCGAACGAAAGTAAGCATCAGCAGCTTGATTGCATATTTGGTGAAGTTTTCGCCTAGCCCTTCTATCTTTTGCAGTAGTGCGGGAAGCTCGCTAGGGTGAATGCAAGCATGGTGATTTTCTTGCTTGCTTGGCAGAATATCACGCAAATCCGCTTCTGGGTTGTGGGTGCATAAACCGCGCTGGGCGGCATAGCGGAAAACCTGAGCAATTATTTGCTTCATGCGTTTGGCTGTTTCAATCGTGCCGCGCTTGCCCATTGCTTCCACCACCGCCACAACTTCGGGAATGGTGATTTCGGTTATCGGCAAATCGCCAATTTTAGGAAAAACATGTTGTTCCATGCGGGCTAGGCACTGGGTGGCGTATTTCTGATTGAGCTTATCCTTTTTCATTTCTAGCCAACGGCAGGCGATTTTCTCAAAGCTATTGTCGCCTGCTTCGGCATTGCGGAGTTTCTTGATTTTCTTTTCACGGGTGAGGTGTTTGCCAGTTTCGGCGATTTCTTTTGCGGCATCACGCTTTTTTCTGGCTTCGGCAAGAGTCATTGCTGGATATTTGCCAAGAGCAAGCATTTGCTCTTTCGCGTTCAAATAGTAGCGTAAACGCCAGAATTTGCCGCCAGCAGGTGAAACTTCTATACACAAGCCGCCACTATCGGCAATCCGATAAACTTTATCTTTTGGTTTTAGGTGCTTTATTTGTAATTCGGTTAGTGCCATTTGCCAGCCTCCATGGGTAGAAATTCTACCCGCAAATCTACCCGTATTTTGGGTGGATTTCAACAAATCTCTTTGGACGGCGATAAACGATGTTATTGCTGTAAGTCTTGATTTATCTAGGGTTTTTGGATTTTGCTGGACGCTGTAAAACTATTCTCT
>SXGU01536094.1_pt1 | contig 19932 bp, 14 predicted proteins | sample 3174531 | NCBI WGS metagenome assembly SXGU01 (sample SAMN11356863, study PRJNA531348) | freshwater metagenome | isolation source: freshwater sample F1-140 | place: China: Fuxian Lake, Yuxi | collected 2017-12-25 | reverse complement strand
TGCCTGTGCCAACAACTCCGCACGCCGAACCTCAAAACGCCCGTCCATGGCAAACTCCCCTCCTGGTTCAATAAAACCCTGAAGAGACTGTCCCACAAAAACTTAGATTCGATAAAGACCAACGGACAGTAGAACTAGGCACGGCATCACAATGTCGCCGCACAAGTTCTCGACAACGTGTGACCAACCGCTGATCCTTCAGCCGTATCTCGATTCCATCCTGTGATGGATACCGTGTTTAATGAATTGTGTAGATACCAATGAGCCAACCCGTCCCCTTGGGAACCTTCACGAACTCCATCCCCATGCCGTTGGTGAACGTCGCCGGGAGATTGTCCGCATCCCCCGCGTTCTGGCGAACGCGGCTACCGTCCGAGGACTCGGTGATCTCGACCTTTTTCGTGTCGTCGGGGACGACCACTTCCAACGTGGAACCATCTTTCTTGGTGATCTTGATGACGATCACGCCGAGAACCACGAACGCCAACAGGCTGACGGCCAGGATCACTCGCTGGCGCGTCGTGCTGGTTTTGCGCGACGACACCCGCGGCGCGAGGATGCTCGTGGTCGATGCGTCCACGTAGCCCTGTCGCTCCGCGACAGGAATGCCGGACTCGCGAGTGATGTCCGTGGTGGCGGTCGAGTCGCTCGCGCGAACGACGTCGAGCGACGTGCGGCTGTCTCCGTAGGGTGGGTCGAGTCCGCGAGACCCACCACTTGGGGCATCGGCAACGGTGGGTCTCGATGACTCGACCCACCCTGCGCGATGGCCTTTGAGCGACTCCAGCGCGGCGACGACTTCGGCGGCAGATTGAAAACGCTCTTCGGGACGCTTCGCCATCAACCGCTGGAACAGAGCATTCACCTCCGCCGAGACCTCCGGCCGCAGCGCGGTCAGATCGGGAGCGGCCGCGTCGGCGTGAGCCTTCATGATGTGTAGCACTGACCGCTGCTTGCCGTTGTCGAACGGAGCCTTCCCCGTCAGCAAAAACGCCAGCGTACACCCCAGCGAGTACAAGTCCGCTCGCGCATCGACCGACCGCGTGTCGTCCCACTGCTCCGGAGCCATGTAGTCCGGCGTCCCCAACAACTGCCCCGACGACGTCAACCCCGACGGCGAATCGTCACCCCCCAGCCGAGCCAGTCCGAGGTCGAGAATCTTGATCGTGAAACCAGCACGACGCGCCAGCGAGTGGTTGGATTCTCCGGTCGGTTCGGACCACTCGCTGGCGCGTCGTGCTGGTGACGTAGACGCCATCAACAAATTCGAGGGCTTGATGTCCCGATGGACGAGGCCATGCTCGTGAGCGTGCTGCAAGCCGAGCGCCGCTTGTCGGATGACCTCCAACGCGACATCGACCGGCAACGGACCGTCTCGTTTCACGAGCTGCGACAGGTCCGCCCCTTCGACGAACTCCATCACCAGAAATTGAGTCCCGTTGAACTCTCCGGCATCGGTCGCTCGCACGATGTGCGGATGATCGAGCGCCCCAACCGCCTCCATCTCCCGCTCAAACCGAGCGACAATGGCGGGGGTCTTCATCATCTCCGGCGGCAACACCTTCACCGCAAACGTCTTCTTCAACTTCGTATGCCGAGCCTCGAAGACGGCCCCCATCCCACCCTGATCCAGCTTCCGAGCAAGCTGGTACGGCCCCAACATCGCACCGACGGCCACCGAACTGGTGTTGGACGACGCGACCTCAGAACCGTCGTTCTTCGATTCCAACTGCGTCTGATGAATGAATGTTGGAGCGTTCGTCTCCGACAGAGATTGTGGCACCTCGTTTGGCTCTGAAGCAGATCCCGACGAGCTGGCTGATCCCAGCGGATTGGATTGATTGGGATCATGCATGAATGAGCCTCGCCTGCAAACAACAGTGAAAGGCAATCTACGCACAGACAGCCACGGTTTCCACCGACGGAACTCCACGACGAACGGCCTGCCAATGGGAGACTCGGCACGGACATCATCACGGCTGGCTACCGGTCAGGCCGCCGATTCATTTATGCTGCCAACGTCGCGAACTAACACTTCAATTTCTCACGAGGTCACATCATGGGTCGTCGTTCTTCCTTGCGAGCCATTGCCCACGCGATAGCACTGGGTTCGATGTTGCTCGTCGTCAACGCGGCCATCGCCGATGAGCCGAAGTTGGGGGCGTTGATTCAGACGCTGCCGAAGGACGGAAGCTGGATCGAGTTCAATGTAAACGTGAAGGTCAACGGGCAAGAGTATGTGCCGGCCTGGTCGGTGCGGTCGGTGGGGCAAGCGTTTCACTCGGGCAAGCGTTTCACTCGGGCAAGCAATGCCGGTTCCTCGAAATGGAACAGTCGAGCGAGGCGAATCTGTTTCCCAAAACGACGTGGCGGTTGCTCGTGCCGGAAGACGAATTTGGAATTGGCAAAGACCCGCTGAGCAAAGCGGTCAAACGCTGGGTGAAGATCGGCACGAACGACGCCGAGGCGGTGGACTCGATGGAACTCAAAGACCCGATCTTCGCGATGCTGATGGCGGGGCCGAAGCAGAATCTCAAGACCGAGGATGCCAAGGAAAAAATCAGTTGGCAGCAGGGAGACTTGGAATGCTTGGTGGTCAGCGGTCACAACGAGATTGAATTTGCCAACACAAAGTTTGGCATGACTCACCGAGTCTTCCGCCACAAAGACGTGCCGTTCGGTCTGGCCGGAATGCAGCAAGAGTTGAACGCCAGCTTCGGTGGGCAGAAGCAAACAGCCCTGATCAAGATGACTCTGAAAGACCACGGCAAAGAGGCGAAGGCGAAGCTGCCGGACTTACAGCCCTAATTTGTTCGGGTGCAACTACCTTGAAGGAGCCTGCTCAAGAAACGTCGTCAATTCTTGAAAGCCGGTGCCGGCAGCGTCGCTTTGAGTTCGTTTCTGCCCTTGCTTCCTGCCGCGTTCGCGGCCGAGCCGAAGCCGAAGCGTGTCGGGCTCATCGGGACCGGTTGGTACGGCAAGTCAGACTTGCTGCGGCTGATTCAGATTTCTCCCGTCGAGGTCGTCTCGCTGTGCGATGTCGACAAGAAGATGCTCGCCGAGGCGGGCGAGATCGTCGCCTCGCGGCAGGTGTCGAAGAAGATTCCGCGGTTGTACTCCGACTATCGAAAGATGCTCGCGGAGAAGGACCTCGACATCGTCGAGATTGCGACGCCGGATCATTGGCACGCGCTGCCGATGATCGAAGCGGTGAAGGCGGGAGCGGACATCTACGTCCAGAAGCCGACGAGCGTGGACATCGTCGAGAGTCAGGCGATGCTGGCGGCGGCTCGGAAGCATGGCCGAGTCGTGCAGGTGGGGACTCAGCGACGCAGTACGCCGCACTTGGCGGAGGCTCGCGAGCTGATTCAGGAAGGGAAGCTCGGCAAGATCGGGCTGATTGAGATTTACTGCTACTACCACATGCGCAACCGCTCGAACCTGCCGGACAGCACGCCGCCGGAATACCTCGACTACGAAATGTGGACGGGGCCGGCTCCGCTGCGACCGTACAACTCGATCGTGCATCCGCGCGGCTGGCGAGCGTTCATGGAATACGGCAACGGCATTGTCGGCGACATGTGCATTCACATGCTCGACATGGTCCGTTGGATGGCGGGACTCGGCTGGCCGAAGACGGTCAGTTCGACCGGCGGCATCCTGATGGACAAGAACAGCAAGGCGAATATCTCAGACACGCAGACCGCGACGTTCGAGTTCGACAACGTCAACGTCGTTTGGCAGCATCGAACATGGGGCTCATCTCCCGATCCAAAGTATCCCTGGAGCGCGACGTTCTACGGCGAGAAGGGGACGCTCAAGGCGAGCGTCAACAGCTACGACTTCCTCCCGAACAGTGGCGAGGCGATCCACAAAGACGTGACGATGGAACTGGACCAATATCCCGAAGACAAGACCGAGAAGGATCTCGAAAAGCATGTCGCCCCAGCGATCCGACGGCACATGCAAAACTTGCTTGACTGCATCGCGACGCGAGGCAAACCGGTCGCCGACATCGAAGAGGGGCATACCTCAACGGTGAGCTGCATCCTCGCGAATTTGTCGATGCAACTCGGCCGGTCACTGACGTGGGACGCGGCGAAGGGGGTCATCGTCAACGATCCGGGGGCGAACAAATTGCTGCGTCGGCCATATCGTGGACCTTGGGTGCATCCGGAAGTGGGGTAGCGATTCTGTTAGCACGACGCGCCAGCGAGTGGTTCCGACCACGACCACTCGCTGGCGCGTCGTGCTGTGAGCCGGCTTACTTCCCGAGCGAGGACATCCGAAGCGCCGGCCCATCGGGATGCTTCTCTCGAAACTGCTTCCAACGTCCGATCCATTCGGCCGAAGTCAGCCTGGTCGCCGCGCCCCTTCGTGGACGCGCTGTGGCGAAAGAATTTCTCCGAGTCGTCGCACGTCTTCGCGGCTGAGTCGCGTATCGGGTTCAGGAATCCATTGGTTCCAGTCGAAACTGCGCATCGGCTTGATGCTGCCCGACGCGATCACTCGCGTCGAAGCGCTGTGGCGGGACAGTTGGTAAACCATGCCCGACATCTGTCGCGCGGGAGCAATCATCTTTCCGAGGCTCGCATCCCAAGCGGTGACTTCTCCGTCGCGTGTGGATGCCAGGAACAGTTCTTCGCCAGGCAGGAAGGTGACGCTGAAGACTTGGTCGCCGTGCTCGCGAGTCGCCAGGATCGCGGTTTCCGTGGCGAGATCCCAAATGCGCGCCTGCTTGTCGGACGACGCAGTCAGCAATCGCTGGCCATCCTGGCTGAACTGAGCGTTAAAGACCCAGCCGGAATGCGCCAGCGGTGGCCCTGCGCTCGAACCGGTCGCCGTGTCCCACAACCGTAGCGAGTGGTCCGACGAGCAAGTGGCGACGAGTTTCCCGTCCGGTGAGTACTGGGCATCGTGGATGAATTCGGATTCGTGTTGTATCGCGGCCACGCGTTCGCCGGTGTCGGTCTTTCGTAACTCCGCCGATGAGTTGCAGCCCCAGAGAGCGAATTGATCGCCGCGTGGCGAGAATCGAATGCGCTCGCGAATGAGAAATCCATGCACCGCCGACTGGCCGCTAAATGCCTGGTGCTCCGCGCGCGGTTGACCGGTCGCCGCATCCAGCAACAGCAAGTGGCCTTGATGACAAAGGACCACCACGGTCTGCCCATCGGGACTGGTTCGCACAGCGACTGGCTGTGAGGGAGACTTCACATCCTCGAAAGAGGACTCGCCCGTTTCTGAATTCATGAAGCGGATGAATCTAGGGCCATCCAGTTCTTGATCGGGCAAGCTGAGTCTTAGATCCTCAAGCTTGCTGCCGCCCACGACGACGACCAACGGCGAATTTGGAATAAAGTCCGCATCACTGATCAGTCCCAACCCAGCGAGTTTGGGTCCGAGAAGCTTTCCCGATTTGAGATCGACGATTTCCACTTCGCTGCGATCGCGCCAGTTGTCGAAACCACTGGGCATCCAACGGTCTCCTTGAACGTTGATTCGCACAAACGGACTGTAGTACGCCGAAGCCACCACCAGCGTTTCTTCCTGCTGATGATCGCTCGGTTTCCACACGCGCACCAAGTCGCCGGTCCAATGCACTGTGGCGAAGGAGTCACCGTCCGGCGACCACGCGCAGCGATGCACGGAGTCGCAGTGCGGAATCGCCGGACCAACTGGCTTGCCGGACGGGACATCAAAAATGTGAGCCGTGTGATCGATGCACGCCGTCAGCAACCGCGAGTTGGTCGGATGAAAGCTGAGATCGCCGACCAGGTTCGAGTGCTTGAGCGGATCCTCGGTCGGTTCGCCCGTCGCCGCATCCAGCAACACGACCGTCGCATCCTCAGCCAGCGCGATCCACTTTCCATCCGGCGAAATCACCGACGCGAGCACTCGCCCCGGTTTGTAAGTCCATTCGGTCTCTTTGCGGTCGATGTTCCAACAACTCACCGATTTGTAATCGTCGCTGACGACGAGCCGATCGTTACCGACAAACAGCGGCCGAAGATTCGATGCGGAAGCGGATGACTGCGCGGGAAGCAGCGCCTCGGATTGGGATTGATTGATCTCGCAGGAGAAGACGCGCACCTTCTGATCGAAGCAGCGCACCGCGAACCGGAATCCATCAGAAGTCATCGCAGCCGACAAGACTTGGCTGCCAACCTCAAACGGTTCCGTGCGAAACGACTTCTTAGGAACATCACGTACCTGCACCGTGTGTTCGCCACCGACAACCAGCAATTGGCCGTCCTTGCCAAACTGCAACTCGTTCACCGCATCCGGGTGCATCCAGCGATCTTGTTCGGTTGTCGTAGTCCGGACGCCTACGTCCGGACGATCGGACGTAGGCGTCCGATCTACGTCGAACTCAAGAACCACGACCTCTGGCCCCATCGCCAGCACCAGCAACTTGCCGTCAGGGCTGAACGCGGCGGCGCTCACCGGTCCCTCCATCGGCAGCGTTTGACGCTGGCCAGTCGACACATGCAACAACTCACATTCGCCTCGTGGTCGCGAGGCTCAACAACCATCGTCCGGAGGAGTGGTAGCTCAGCGACTTCATCCAGCCCGGAACCGGTTCGAAGGTTTGCACGGGAGTTGCGACTTGCGACAGCCACGATTGCATCCGGATGCGGTTCTGTTTCTCACGCGACGGACAATCCCGGAGGCCGCGACGGCGTTGGCGAACCATAAGATTGCTTCACGCGGGTCGTTGTTGCGGTGAGCGGTCAGGCCCGTCTCGGTGTACGAATCAATGACCGACCGCTCGGTCGCCAGCCGCGCGGCCTGTTCGAGTTCCCGCGCACGTTCTGTCGCTCGGTGGGCTTTCTTTTCCAGATCACGAGCCTCGTTAGCGTCCTTCGCTTTGCGAGTCGCGATGTCGGCCAAGTCCTGATATCGCACGGCCAACAGCGGGCCGACAATCGCCGCCGTGATAAAGATCAACGCCAGCGCTCCGCCCATCGACGCGATCAAGCGATTCTGCCGACACCACCGCAGCAGTTGCTCCGCCGGGCCGATCGGCCGAGCGAGCAGCGGCAACCCCTTCAGCCAGTGATCCAAGTCGTCCGCTAAAGCCTGCATGCTGGAATAGCGTGACTTCGGACTCTTCTCGAGAGCCTTGAGGCAACACGCCTCCAAGTCCCGTGGAATGTCCGGGCGAATCGAACGTAGCGGAGGCGGATTCTCACGCTCGCTAGCCACGCGCGAAATGATCGTCCAAGGATCTCCCACAAACGGCGGACGGCCACACAGCATCTCGTAGAGCACCACGCCGACGCTGTACTGATCACTGTGAGGCCCGACTTCCGCAATCGTTCCACGAGCCTGTTCGGGGGACATGTAATTGGGGGTGCCGACGATCTGCCCTTCAACAGTCATTGCCGATTCGATGTCTGCGGCTCGCTTCGCCAGCCCAAAGTCCATGATCTGCGGCCGGCCGGCGGAATTCATCATGATGTTGGCTGGCTTCACGTCGCGATGAACGATCCCCTCGGTGTGAGCGTAGTGCAGTCCTTCCGCGATCTGCTTCGCCCAATCCACCGCCGGCCGTAAGTCGGGAAGTTGCTCGCGCAGCATTTGGGACAACGGGACGCCGTTGACGAACTCGGAGACCAGATACGGGCCTTCGTCGGTCTAGCCGTGCTCATACAGCGTCACGATGTTGGGATGATGCAATCGCGCCGCCGCCTTGGCCTCGCGCTGAAATCGCTCGGTCATTTCGCGGTCGTCGGCCGTGAACCGAGGCACCTTCAACGCCACTTCTCGATCGAGCAACGGATCGTAAGCACGATAAACCGTACCGAAGGTTCCGCGACCCAAGATGCTGACGACTCGGAAGCGGCCGACCTGCTCCTTCTTCGCGACGCGTTCATCCGAGGCGGCCGCAGTCGGTTCGGTCGGGTCCGCCGAAGGGACGTAGTCGAGCGTCATCGCCAGATGCAGCGGATTTTTCCCGGTGTCGCTGCCTCGGCCGAGAATTACCGTCTTCGGCAATTCCACAAACGGCTTGGTCAGATCGCCTTGCTCGACAGCAGGCTGGGACGCGGACGACGTACCCTCGGAAGACTTCGCCCGACAGGTCTCGCATTGCGGCGGCACGGCTTCACTGGAATTGGAAAGAACAGCGCCGCAGACAGAGCACGTTTGCCGAGTGAATGCTGCCATGCGATTTCCAGAACATCGACGCACCGCGAAACCCGATTCGGCTCAGAGCGTAAACGTCCGCAGAAGACGAATCCAGCATCGCGCCCATTCGTAGTTTGTGGTGGGGCGAGCCCCACGACAAACGGTCGATGTCCGCAGATCAGTCAATCGTCTTAACGATTCCGACGATCCCGATCAGCAGACCCAACGCATGACCGATCGGAGGATTGCCGAACATGGCGTCGCAAAGCATGCCCAACAGCCATGCCGAGGCCACTCCCGCCGCGACCTAACTTCCGACGATAGTCGCGGTTTTGGCAACCGACTCGTTCCAGACGAAGCTCAGCGCGCTGGCGACTCCCAAGCCTACTCCCGTCCAGATCCAGCCGGAGTAAATCGCGCCGCCGCAAGCCAGCGACAAGATCAGGGCGATGATCCAATTTCCGTTGCTGATGTTCTCCCCCAGAAACGATCGACGCCACCAGAAGGAACGATCATCAATTTTGACTCTGACCCGCATGTCCGACTCCAATTCGATTGCGCCCAAGACGGGCTTGGAACCCGTTCTCAGGTGTCGCGCGACCGACTGAGGATTGCGGATTAATTGTCTGATCCGTGTCGATGACTACTCATCGCTGCCGAGGTCTCGGATCAGCCCGGCGCCATTTGGCGACGTGTCATGCACGAGCAATTGGAACTCGACTTCAACGGTCTTTCCGGCCAGCGGGTGGTTGCCATCCACGACGACGGTGGTGGAAGTCAGCTCCACAATTTTGACCTTGCGCCGGCGGCCCGACTTCACACCAACCGTGGTGAGCCGCTTTCCGACCTTCAGCACGACGTCCGATGGCAGGCGGCTTCTGGGGACTTCTTGAATGAGCTGAGGTCGGTATTCACCGTAAGCATCCCGGGGAAGAAGCGTCATTTGCTTACGCTCCCCCTCGACCATGCCCAGCACCCCTTTGTTGATACCGGGCATCACGTCTTTGCTTCCGATGGCGAACTCCAGCACTTCCCGACCCAGCCGCTGCATGCCGGCTTTCTCATCCTTGAAGTGCCCGGAGTATTCAATCCGCACATGGTCTCCCAACTTGGCTTTCATCGCTTTGGAGTTACTCATTATGCGACATCCTTTGAGGCCTAGACTAAGCCGTTCATGAACTCGTTGAGCGCCTTCTCGGCCGGACCTTTTTGGTAGCCGCACTTCTCCTGGAGCAGATTCACAAACCGCTCGCGCTGGCCGCGGATGGTGGCGAGATCGTCATCGGTCAGTGCGTCCCACTGCTGTTTGACTTTGCCACGCCACTCTTTCCAGTTTTCGATTTGATCCCATTTCATCGCGCTGCCCCTTCCACAAAGACTTTTTGGACTCGCTGTCGCTCGGCTCTCTAGTGCCGTGCAATCCCGTGCCGACCTCGGCGCTCAAAAGCCAAGCTCAAGGCACTTCTGAAAAAGAAAAGCCGACATGGCGAAGCACCTGGAGGTGTCTCACCACGTCGGCTTACTCGGTAACGCGCTCATCGGCTCAAGCCGGCGGGCGATTTATTAAGTTTTCCGAAATCATCGGGCGGCGTTCTCGAACCTCATCACCAACCCAACGGGAAACACTATATCGCTCATGGCTCAGAAAGACAGACGAATCGGCTCCTTCTTCCGCGATCGAGTGCAACTAGTGACGTCGCATCGCTAACTCAGCACACCCGGAATCGTCTTCCAACTCTGAGCAACTCCCGTCAGACGTTCTTGCCGGCCGGCGTGCTCAAAGAACAGATCGTCCGGGTTCAGTCCCAGCGCAGTAAGGATCGTCGCGTGCAGGTTCTTCACCGGCTGCGGTTGCTCGGCAGCACGCAGGCCGATCTCGTCCGTTGAACCGATAGCACTGCCGGCCTTCACGCCTCCGCCGGCCAGCCAGATGGTGAAGCCATACGGATTGTGATTGCGGCCACCGCTTCCCTGCATCATCGGCGTGCGACCGAACTCGCCCGCCCAGATCACCAGCGTCGTGTCGAGCAACCCGCGCTGCTTGAGGTCCGCCAGCAACGCGGCGGTCGATTGGTCGGTCTGAGCCGCATTGCGGTTGTGATAGTCCGTGTTGTTGTCATGACCATCCCATCCCAGCTTGTCGACCGCGTTGTAGAGCTGCACGAACCGCACTCCCTTCTCGATCAACCGCCGCGAAAGCAAACACATTCGACCAAACAGCGCCTTCGAGTTGTTCGAGTCATGCAAACCGTAAGCGTCCTGAGTCTCCTTCGTCTCCAGCGCCAGCTCGCCAATGTCGAGCGCCGCCGATTGCATGCGATAGGCCAGCTCATACGAAGCGATGCGGCCATCAAGATCGAGCAATCCCGGTCGCTCGGCCGCATGTTTGCGATTGAGGGCTTGAGCGAAATCCAACGTCGAACGTTGCACTCCGGCAAGCTCGCTGGGCGGTTGCAGGTTGAGCACCGGCGAGCCTTCATGCCGGAACTGCGTCCCTTGAAACGCCGCCGGCAGAAACGCATTGCTCCAATTCTGAGAACCGCCGAGTCCTCCGACTTTGTAGAGCAACACATACCCCGGCAGATTCTGGTTGAGCGATCCCAACCCATACGTGACCCACGATCCAAGGCTCGGCTTACCTCCGAGGATCGCGCCGGTATTCATCAAGTAGGTCGCCGGCGCGTGGTTCGAGCTTTCGCTGAACATCGACCGCACCTGACACAACTCGTCGATGTGCTTCGCCGTGTGCGGCAGCAACTCCGAAACCCACTTCCCGCTCTCACCATGTTGAGCCCACTTCCACGGCCCGGCCATCAGCTCGTCTTTGCAGTGATTGAAGACGCCACCAACTCGATCTGGGTTCTTCTTGAACGACTCCGGCACCGGCTTGCCATGCAGCCTGAGCAACTCCGGCTTGTAATCCAGCAAGTCGAAGGTCGATGGCCCTCCGTATTGAAACAGGAAGATCACTTGCTTGGCCTTCGGAGCGAAATGCGAAACCCGCTCGGCCAACGGCAACAGCGGATCAATCGCCGCCGATTTCGGCGTCGCCGCCTGTAGCTCATCAGCCAGCAACGCACTCAACGCAACACTCGCGAAACCGCCAGCCGTTTGCGTCAAGAAGTCACGGCGAGACTGAAGGTTCATGCTTAATCCTCGAATTGACAGGCATCTTCAGTCGACGTAGGCGAATTCATTGAGATTCAACACAGCGCGGCACAGGTCGGTAAGAGCCAAGGTCGCGGCACGATCAGCAGGCTCCTTGGTCGCGTGCTGGTCACGATGACGCCGCAGGAACTCGGTAGCCAGTGCGACTTCGTTGGTGCTCGCGCTACGCTGCAACGCTTGCTGGAAGATGGCCTCAATCAATCTGCCGATTTGATCCGCATCGTCAAACCGCTCGTTCGTCTGCGGTCCTTGAACTCGTTTAGCGAACGCTTGCGCGAAGCGAACTCCTTCGGGACTGTTGAGCAACATCAGCGCTTGCGGGGCCACGACGGTCGAATCTCGGCGAGCACACGAGACGGTCGTGTCCGGCAGGTCGAAGGCTTGCAGGAACGGAATCGGCAAACAGCGTTTGCGGACGAGGAACACGCTGCGGACATCGGTCTGCTCGATTGGATCGGCATACCAGCCTTGCATGCGTCCGTCATCCTTACCCTCGATCGCTTCCAGGATCGCGGGTTGAGCGTTGAGCAATTCATCCGGCACCGCTGGCCAAAGCAGCTTGCCAGCGCCATGCGGTTTCAACAGGCCCGACACCAAGAGCAGACTGTCTCGCAAAGTCTCGGCATCAAGGCGGCGAATGTTTTGTGTCCCGTAGTGCAGGCGGCTCGCCTGCATGTCAGACACAGGCGAGCAGCCTGTGCTACGTTGCCGGTACGTCGCCGACTTCACGATCAACCGATGCAATTCCTTGATCGACCAGCCGCGCTGCATGAACTCGACAGCCAGCCAGTCGAGTAACTCTGGATGCGTGGGCCGCGCGCCGCTGACTCCGAAATCATTCGGTGTCGCGACCAGGCCCGTGCCGAAATGCTGCTGCCAGATCCGATTGACGATCACCCGCGCGGTCCACGGATTCTCAGACGACGCAATCCAATTCGCGAGCGCAAGGCGTCGGCCGGTCGTGTTGGCATGTGGCGGCTCAATCGCGGCGGGACGGGGAGTAAAGACCGAGGGAAAGCCCGGCAAGACTTCGTCTCGCGGCGAAGAGAAGTCCCCTTGATAGAAGACGTGGATGGCCGACGCGGTCGCACCGGCGTCGGTGACTCCCATCGCGCGGCGCGGCTGACGCTTCTTCGATTCGATCTCAGCGAGTTTCGTTTTGAGTTCCTCGTGCCGCGGCTTGTTGGCTTTATCGAGTTTGGATTGTTCGGCCTTCAGCGGCGCGGCTTGCTGTTCCAGTTCGGCGTTGTGCTTGTCGATTGCAGCTTGCTCCTCGGCGAGCGAGATGTTGAGGTCATCATGCGAGGTCACGCCCGCGAAGAATGCTCGCAGTCGATAGTGGTCCGCTTGTGAGAGCGGGTCGTATTTGTGGTCGTGACACTGACAGCAGGACATCGTCAGGCCGAGAAACGCCGAGGCGGTCGTGTTCGTCAGGTCGGCCATCATCTCCGCGCGCAAGCGGGTCTCTTCCTGAAAGATCGACGCGGTGCTGTCCCATTGCCCCAACCGCAGGAAGCCGGTCGCAATCAGCATGTCGGCTTCGGCCGGTGTCGTAGGATGGGCACTCTTGCCCGTCCTACGTTCAGCATCACCTTCGGCGGGACGGGCAGGAGTGCCCATCCTACTTGCCGCCAGCAACTCATCCCCCGCAAGCTGCTCGCGAATGAATTGGTCGAACAGCTTGTCTTGATTGAAAGACCGAATGACGTAGTCGCGATACTGCCAGGCGAGCGGCCGGAATTCATCGCGCTCGTAGCCGTTCGTGTCAGCGTATCGCACGACGTCCAGCCAGAGCCGGGCTTGTCGCTCGCCATAGCGCGGTGATTCAAGTAACCGATCGACGAGCTTGTCGTAGGCGTCAGGCGACTTATTGGCGACGAACGCATTCACGTCCTCGGCGGTTGGCGGCAGGCCAGTCAGATCGAACGTCAGCCGGCGAATCAGCGTGCGGCGATCCGCTTCTGGCGACGGTTGAAGACCCGCTTTCGTCAGCCGCTCGCGGATGAAGGCGTCAATCGACTCCGTAGCTTGACTCTCCGAGCCACGGGGCTTCTTCAACGACCACAGATCGAGCCGTTCGCCGCGAAACAGTTTGCGAATCGGATTGCGTTTGTCGGTGAAGGCATCCCCCGTAGCTTGGGACTCTGTCCCGAGCGACTCGATCCGCCCCGGACGATACGCATCCAGCGACGCAATCGTCGGTCCCAGGATGATCGCATCGAAGAACGCTTCCTCTCCGCGATCGCAGGTCGGAGCAATCCCCATCAGCGTGAAGTTGCCGATGTCTTTCCAAAGATCAAACGTCACGACCGTCCATTCGGCGGGAGCGACGTCGCTCACCGAAATTGCCGCCCACCCCGTCGTGTTGGGCCCGGCGACATAACGGCCTTTCGCGACCTTCGCGTCAGGCCAGTTCCCGTTTGACGCGAGTTCAACCATCACGCTCCCCGCGCCGCGCTTCTTCCACGCGAGTCGCAGATAACGATGCTCGCCCGGCTGAGGCTTTTCGCGAATGACGAACTGCCAGCCGGGGATCTTCACGCCATCGCGTTGCAACGGAGTGATCCCCAGCGCGGCCTTGCCCGAAAGAACACCTTCGGCCAGCAATCGACCTTTGCCATTTCCGCTGGTGAGCGATGCGAGGAACTGCGGCTCATCTTCAAACAACACTGCGACCGGTTCTGGCCAGGCGGCTCCGGCTGCGACCCACAGAGTCAGCGTGGCGATCTCTTTGTCGGACAGCTTTTGCTTAGGAGGCATTTGCAGATCGGGATCGCGAAACGTGATCGCCTTCACGAGCAGGCTCTTCGCGATATCCCCCGGAACGATCGCCGGTCCCGAATCGCCACCCGCCTTTGCGGCCGCGAACGAATCGAGCCGCAAACCACCTTCCTGCTTCTCAGGCCCGTGGCACGACACGCACTTCGCTTCGAGCAACGGTTGCACGTCGTCAACAAAACGAACGGCATCGTCAGCAGACAGCGTGCGTGCGATGAGCAGACAGATCGCGACGACTCGAAGAAGAGAGTGATTCATGTCAGGCGATGATCTCGTCGATCGGCTTGCCGTGGTCGATGTCGAGGCGCTTGCGGCCGGGGATTTCGAGTTTGCGGGAGTCGAGGCCGAGTTGCTTAAGGATCGTGGCATGAATGTCGGTGACATAGTGCCGATGCTCGATCGCGTGGAAACCGATCTCGTCGGTCGCACCGTGAGCAATCCCGCCCTTGATCCCACCACCGGCCATCCAGACGGAGAAGCCGTAAGGATGATGGTCGCGACCGTCCGTCCCTTGCGAAGCGGGAGTGCGACCGAACTCGGTGGCGAAGATCACGATCGTCGAATCGAGCAGTCCGCGCTGCTTGAGATCCTTCAGCAAACCGGCGACCGGTTTGTCGACCGCTTTGAAATTCTTTTCGTGGTTGGCCTTCAAGCCGCCGTGAGCATCCCAAGCTCCGGCACCGCCGGCTCCGTGTTGGACTTGGATGAAACGGACACCCCGCTCGATCAACCGGCGCGTGGCCAGCATCTGCGAGCCGAATTCGCGCGTCGCCGGTTCGTTGAGGCCATACATCTCCTGAGTCGCCTGCGTCTCGACATTGAAGCCGAGTGCTTCGGGGACCGACGTCTGCATCCGAAAGGCGAGCTCATACGCCTTGATTCGCGCCAGCAGAGCGGGGTCGTTCGGGTATTCGATCGCCTTCAGCCGGTTGAGTCGGCCTGCCAAATCAAAGCTCAGTTGCTGCTCATCAACACCAAGTCCGCTGGCCGGCTTGCCGTAGTCGAGCGGATTGTTGGGATCGATCCGAATCGGCACCGCATCATGAGCAGGACCGAGGTAATGGCCATCCTTGGCGTTCCAATACTCACGGTTCCCCATCGAAATGAACTGCGGCAGGTTCTCGTTGATGGAACCCAGTCCGTAATGCACCCACGCGCCGAGCGTCGGGAATTCGCCATCGAGCATGTGGCGGCCAGAATGAAACTGCGTCTGAGCACCGTGATTGTCGTCGGTGGTCCACATCGACCGGACGATCGCGATGTCGTCGATGCAGCTTCCCATGTGCGGCACCCAGTCGCTCAGTTCGATGCCACTTTCGCCGTACTTTCGGAAGCCGACCTGTAACGGATACAGCTTTTGACGCAACTCGACGTTGAAGGCGACTTCGCGACGGTTCAGTCGCTCGGGCTTTTGTGTGTCGGCATAGGGCGTCTCGCTGATCGACTTGCCGGCGTACTTGGTCATCTCCGGTTTTGGATCGAACGACTCCGCGTGCGAAACTCCCCCGTTCATGAAGAGCCACACGACGCTCTTGGCTTTTGGTGCAAAGTGCGGGTGGCCATTCGGGGGTTGCCACGCTTCCGGTTCATTGGCCTTGAGCACGCCGTCATTCGCAAGCATCGCTCCGAGCACCAAGCCCGTGAAGCCAAGGCCGAAGTCGGCGAGGAATGTGCGACGAGAGGGAGAGAGGGGGAGATCAGTCATTTGAGGATCCAATCGTGGGTGTGATTGATCATGTGGACGATGATGGAAATGACTTCGTCGTATTCCGAGTAAAGCTGCCGGGCGCATTCTCGATCAAGGTATTCACATTCAACCGCGAATTGCAGCCAGACCTGAGTCTCGGCAGCTTTCGCTTCGCTGTCACTGAGCTTGCTGATAAATGCTGCCTCGTAGCGACGCTTTCGCCACGCTTCGGCAACATTGGCACACACCGACCGAGATGATCGGCGAATCTGATCCACGAGCGAGTATCGCTCCTCTTTAGGAAACTCCTTGGAGTGTTGAAAGACTTTCATCGCCGAATCAAACGCGCGCTTGTAGACCTCAAGTTCCGTATGCCGAGTGATTCGCATGTTGCTAATTGTCTCCCCCTCTCCTTGTCTCCCTCTCTCCCACTCTTATTCCATCATCGAATCGTGATGAAATCGTTGTGATTGAGAAGTGTCTGAACAAGGCTCGTCCGTGCGATCGCTTCCGGGTTGGGACGTTTCTTGGTTCGGGCGAGTTCGGTCATGCGGTTGAGGATCTCGGTCATCGTGGCGAGTTCGTCGGCGGTTGGTTCTACAGACAAGATCGTCACGAACGCGGCGCGGATGAAGTCGGAGTCGGCAGCATTGGGTCGAGCCGCCGCCAGACGCTGGCTGATCTTGCCGGCCATCGCGGTGGCCAGCGAGCTGTTCTCCAGTGCGAGGGCTTGTTGCGGGACAATGCTCTCGGCTCGGCGGTAGCAGTCAAGCACGTTCGCGTCGTCAAAGGTCGAGAGAAACTTCTGGTGGTCGTTGTGCGAATGGACAAAGTACAGACTGCGGCGGCGCGATGCTTCGTCATTGACCGCGATCGACGGGCCACCCAGCGACAGGTCGAGTTCTCCAGCGAGATGCAACAGGCTGTCGCGCACGATTTGCGACTCCATGCGGACGGGATTCATTCGCCAGTAGAAGCGGTTGTCGGGATCTTTGCTGTGAGAGGGGGAGAGAGGGAGACGGGGAGAGGGAGAGCCAAGGAGACGGGAAGAATCGGAGCCGTCTGACTCTGTCTCCCGGTCTCCCTCTCTCCTTGTCTCCCCCTCTTCTTTCGAGGACGACGAGAGCCGATACACGCTCGACGTCACGATCAGCCGATGGATGTGCTTCATGCTCCAGTTGTGTTCGATGAGTTCGACGGCCAGCCAATCGAGTAACTCAGGATGTGTCGGCGGCGTTCCCTTGCGGCCGAAGTCAAACACGGTTGGGACGAGCGGCTTGCCCATGTGTCGCATCCAAATGTGATTGACGGCGACGCGCGCTGGCAGCGGTTGGCGTGGATCGGTGATCCATTTCGCCAATGCGGAGCGCCGTCCGGTGCTGGTGGTCAGGAACGGTTTGCCGGCGTTGCGATTCTGGTAGTCCTCTTGAGTCTTCTTCGCGCCGGGGAGTGGCGTGTAACTCTCGCTGGGCATGTCGATCGCTTTGCGAGCGGTTTCCAGTGCGGTCTTTGCCGCGGTGAGTTTCTTTTCGGCGTCGGCCTTCTTCTCAGCGGGAGCTTGCAGCAGCGCGAGTTCCGCGCGGCTGAGTTCTTCGTCTGCGCGAACTGCCGTGAAGACTCGTCCGGATTTAGATGCGGCAAGCGCGAGTTCTTTGGCGGCTTGCTCCTGTAGGATGGGCACTCCTGCCCGTTCCTTTTCCGAAGAGGAGACGGGCAGGAGTGCCCGTCCTACTATGGCTTGATCCGCAGCGGCTCGTGCTTCGATCGACGCTCGCTGCTCTTCCGCCGCCTTCAGAACCTTTTCTGCGATCGTCACGTTGAGCTGTGCTTGATCGACCGGCAGCGGGCCGGCGGCTGTGGCAGCAGCGGGCTTGGCTTTCGGAGCGTCTGCTTCGACGAGTTTCAAATCCATCGGCAGTGGCCGGAGTTCAAAGGAGAGGAACTCGGCCTTCGCGTCGTAGGTGATGAGTTCGAGAGCCCCGCGCTGTCGCTCCAGGCCAGGCGGCAAGCGTAACGCGACGGAGTGCTCGCCATCGACCTGCATGTTGAGCAATGTGCCACGGACTCGCAACACGATCTCGTGCGGCTGATTGAGTTCGACTTTACGCGGCTGCGCGGCGGTCGGCGGATAGACGTGGTTGCCCTCTTGCTTGAACGAGATCTGAGACCTCGATCCGCTCGCTACGGCGCTGACATACGCGAGCAATTCATTTCCTGATGTCGTCACGTCGCAGGTGATGCCGACGGACTTCCACATGTCGCCGCCGGTCGGAACGTATTTCAGTTTGGCTTCAAAATCGGCGGGAGGCAATTGCTTCAATCGCAGAGCACCGCGAATGGCTCCGGCCTGTGATTGAATCAGCCGGCCGTTCTCGTAGGTCCATTTGCCGGTGAGCTGTTCCCACACATCCGGCTTCTCGGTCGCGAAGTCGTCACGCACGAGTACATCGACCGGCGCGTCGGCAGGCTTCGCGTCCTCCTTGACCGGAGTGTCTGGCTTTGGTGCCGCAGCTTTTGCTGCCAACACTTTCGCAGATGCCTCCGATTCAGCGAGCTTCTTCTTAGCAGCTTCAACTGCGGAACGAGCGGCGGCAATCTGTTGCTCGGCCGATTGGCGGTGTGTGTTGATCACGAACTCGCGCAGGCCGGGGTGTGTTGCTTCGGGAGGGAGCGTGATCGGTTCGATCGCCAACGTCAGCTCGTCGGAGGACAGGAACGCGGGGACGGCGGGTTCCATGACGCGGCTTTTGTCCGGGTTGCGATCGTCGCCGCGCACGTGCAGGTGAGTCGGCACGTCGAGATGTGCGTCGAACGCGCGGGGGATGCCGTCTTTCTCGAAGTCGAGCTGGCCGGGGACCATCTCGGTGCGGATCTGGTAAGGCTCGAAGATCGCGCGGAGTTTGTAGTACTCGGCTTGCGAGAACGGGTCGTACTTGTGGTCGTGACACTTCGCGCAATTGAAGGTCAGGCCGAGCATCCCCTTCGCGGTGTGCTCGATGGTTTCGTCCAGCCACGCAGTCCGATTGAAGATGAAATACTGCCGAGCCAGATAGCCGGTCGCTCGCAGGCGATCGAGGTCGTTGGGATAGAGTTCATCCGCCGCGAGCATCTCGCGCAGCATCTGATCGTAGCCTTTGTCGGCATTGAGCGACTCGATGATCCAGTCTCGCCAATGCCAGATGTGTTTCTGAGAATTGCGGACCTCGGCCCCCAGCCCCCACCAATCGCTGTAGCGCCAGATATCCATCCAATGCCGTCCCCAGCGCTGACCGTACTGCGGGCTGTCGAGCAATCGTGTGACAACCTTGTCATGGGCATCGGGCGATTGATCCGCCGCGAAGGCATTGAGTTCTGCGGTGGTCGGCGGCAAGCCGATCAGGTCGAGCGACACACGCCGCAACCAGACGCGCCGATCGGCTTCGGGCTGCGGCGCGATTCCTCGCTGGAGTTGTTCGCGAGCGATGAAGGCGTCGATGGGATTTGAAATCTGAAATTTGAGATTTGAAATTTGAGATTTGAAATCCGGCACCGTTGGTCGCACCGGTGTTTTGAACGCCCAATGGTCACGTGGGTGTCGTTCCGGTTGCTCATCGGCGGGAGCGACCGCTTTCTGAGCGATCCAGTTTCGGAGTGCCTCGATTTGTTCGGGCTTGAGCGGCTCACCTTCCGGCGGCATGCGTTCGGATTCAGCGGTTGCGGTGACTCGTTTTAACAGGGAGCTCGCGGACGCATCGCCGGGCTTGATGACTGCTCCCGAATCGCCCCCTTTGATCGCCAGCGCGGCGGTGTCGAGCCGCAAACCCGCTTCTTGTTTCAAGGCTCCGTGACACGCAAAACATCGTTCTCGCAACACTGGTTTGATTTGCTTCAGATAGTCAACGCGATCATCCGCCACGAGCGACGATGCCGATAAGAGCAAGCCGCCAAGCAGTGCGGAAATCGTCGGAGTGATTTTTGCAGTCATTGAGTGACCTGATCCAGAGAGACGATTTTGAGACCGAATGAGACTTCGTGCCGACATGATATCAGCGGTCGGCGGCAAAGACCGCAAGGTCTTCGCTGCTACCACGGTTGGCCAAGGGTGCATAACAGGAATTCCCTGTTTGTTGTGTCTTGAGTAGTCTGCCGCTGCGGAAATGGATGTTCGCGAGTTGAGCAACGTCAAG
>SXGU01411424.1_pt1 | contig 19946 bp, 21 predicted proteins | sample 3174531 | NCBI WGS metagenome assembly SXGU01 (sample SAMN11356863, study PRJNA531348) | freshwater metagenome | isolation source: freshwater sample F1-140 | place: China: Fuxian Lake, Yuxi | collected 2017-12-25 | reverse complement strand
TGAGCATGTCAATCTTGGTCAACCCGCCGTCGCGGCCAAAGACAAAGGCGTAGCGCTCATCGCGGGAAAATACCATCGAAGCATGTGACAGGTCGCCCAGGCCTTCAATGCGGCGCAGGATTGCGTGGCGGCTGGTGTTGACCTCCAGCAATGAACCATTGGCGCGTTCCACGATCAGGCCGAGATCGCCGGTGGATATGGGCTCGGCGGCCAGCGCCTGGAGGGGCAGTAGCGTGGCGGACAACATGGCGGACGATGCGAAAAGGAATGTGGCCAGTCTCATTGTTTCGGAAATCCCTGTTGCAATTTTTCGACGATCCAGCGGGTATCTACCTCATCCAGGAAGGGTGCCCAACCAGGCATAGCGGTGCCGGGAATGCCAAAACGGATGGCGGCAGCGATCGACTCGGCGGGTTTGTCGCGCAGGGCGGCGGCGGTCAGCGGCGAGCCTAGTCCGCCGGTGAGATGAATGCCATGACAGAAACCGCATTCCTGGCGTACGAAACGAGTGAGTTCCTGCTGTCGAGTGGTGTCAGGCGCGGCATTGGCCTGCCATGGCAACACCGTCAGCACGCCAATAAAAAGCATTCCTCTCATACATGATTGCCTTTTAGGTTGGTTTTTTGCAGCGTAGCACGCGGCGCTGCAAAAAACCCGCTCCCTGAAGGAGCGGGAAGAGAGGAAGACTAATCAATAAACGTCTTGTACCGTGTTGTACAGGTTGAACTTGCCGGTCGGGGTGACCAAACGCTTGTCCTTGATGACGGTCTTGACCTTGCGGGTCTTGTCATCCATGACCACGATGGCCGATTCCTTGGTCTTCGGGCCCCAGACGGAGAACCAGACCTCGTCGCCTGCCTTGTTGTACTCGGGATGCGTCACACGACCTTCGGCAATACCGGCTTCCTTGGCCAGGTTCATGACCACAGCAGGTTTATCCAGGTTGTTGAGGTCAAACACAGACACGGACTGACGCAGTTCGGTTTCTGGCGACAGGGCGGCATCGACCCACAGGTTCTTGGACTTGGGATGGGTCTTGATGAACAGGGAACCATTGCCGTGGTTCTTCAGGCTACGCACCACCTTCCAGGCGTTGGCCTTGTGCTTGTCCGGATCGGTGCCGATCACGGCTACAGTTTCGTCGCCCAGGTGACCAGTCGCCCAGACCGGGCCAAACTTCTTGTCGTTCCAGTTGGCGCCACGGCCCGGGTGCGGCTTGACACCGACCTTGACATTGGCGGCCAGCTTGCCGGCCTTGGTATCCACCACGGACACGGTGTTGCGCATGTTTGCGGCCACCATGAAGTAGCGCTTGGAGGAATCCCATCCGCCGTCATGCAGGAAACGCTCGGCCTCGATTTCGGTGGTCTTCAGGTTCTTCAGGTCGGAGTAGTCCACCAGCAGGATCTTGCCGGTTTCCTTCACGTTAACCACGAACTCGGGCTTGATGTGCGAGGACACGATGGACGCGACGCGCGGCTCAGGGTGATATTCCTGCTCGTCGTAGGTGTAGCCACGGGTGGACACGACCTTCTTGGGCTCCAGGGTGAAGCCATCCATGAATACATAGGCCGGCGGCCAGTAGGAACCAGCAATGGCGATCTTGTCCTCAAAGCCCTTGTACTTGGAGGTGTCGATCGAACGCGCGTCGGAGCCGGTGCGAATGGTCGCCACGGTTTGCGGGGTTTCCATCCACAGGTCAATCAGGTTGATCAGACCATCGCGACCGGTGGTGTACAGGTAGCGGCCGGACTTGGAGAAGCGGGTGATGTGCACGGCAAAGCCGGTCTTCAGGATGGTGACGATCTTTTTGCTGTCGCCGTCAATGATGGCCAGTTCGCCGGAGTCACGCAGCGTAACCGAGAAGATGTTGTCCAGATTGAGCTTGTTCATCTGCTTGGTGGGGCGCTTGTCCACCGGTACCAGCAGTTTCCAGGAGGCCTTCATCTCTTTCAGGCCCCATTCAGGAGGGGTGGGGGCCGGATGCTGGATGTAGCGGGCCATCATGTCCACCTCGGCGGCGGTCATCTCGTTGGAGGTTTCAAAGCCAGGCATGCCACCTGCGGTGCCGTATCCGATGAGTACCTTGAGCGAGTCGGTGCCGAGCTTCTGCATCGGGCCGGGTAGCAGGGCCTTGCCGGTGGCGCCCTTGCGCAGCACGCCGTGGCAACCGGCGCAGCGGTCGAAATAAAGCTGGCGACCCGCATCAAACTCCGCTTTGGTCATGGCCGGGCCATTGGGATCGGTGGATTGGTACATCTCCAGTTTGCCCGCGCCTGCGCCTGCGCCTGCCAGATACTTGGCCTCTGGAGAAGCCTTGTGGTCTTTGGCAGCCTCAGCAGCGAATGCGCTTGAAATGGCCAAGGGAATGGCGGCCAGCATGAATAGGCTCGTGAGCATGGATTTTGATTTCATCAGTACAACTCCTTCGTGTGGATTGTGGGTTAATCAAACTCGTCGAGAATGACCTTGTGGCGAGTGCGGTAAAATATGCCCAACTTTTTTTGGGCTCACCTTGACATAGGTCAATATATGGATCTCTGTAGCTTAATTGATCTATATCAAATAATATTCGTCCCCATTCGGGCACTATGCGTCCCGCAAACTTACCAAGGAGAGCTTCATGATCGTTGAACCTGTCGCGCTGGCCAACTTTTTTACCGTGTTTTTTTCGGCCGCCATGGTGATTCTGACGGGCGCTACCTATGCTTTGCTGTTTGCGTATTCGCGTTTGCGTCAGCGTCCTCGCTTGATGCCGCTGGCCTATCTGGCTTATTTTGGATTATCGGTGTCCGTTTACACGCTGGCCCAGGCCGCGAACCTGTTCAACGACACTTTCTGGACCTTCATCGTGGGGCTCATGCTCCTCGGTTATTTTGTGGCCCCACATGGGGTCTGGCATCTTTGCGTGGCCACCCATGACCAGGAATCGGTCGATGGGCATAAGCCGCACGATGAAGGTAATCCCTCGTTCGTTCGTTCCTAACCCCACTGTAACAACCTTAAATAGGAGGCTTCGCTATGAGCCAAACTGCATGGTGGGCATCTGAATCCCTGTGGCGTAAATCGGCCATCTGGGTAACAGGCGTCTCATTCATTTTCTTGATCTACCTCACCTTTGATACGCTACCGTACATTAAGGCGGGCGGTACCAATGTGCCCGGCTTTTCGGTGATCAATAAGCGCATCGATTATCAATACAACGAAGCCAAGCATCGTTACCTGCCGGTTATCGGCCAGGATGAACCGCTGTTCGGCAAGATGCTGACCGAAGCGGAGGCTGAGGCCCTCGTTTCCAAGGGCAAGCTGACCACGCAAGCCAAAAACTGCATGGAATGCCATACCTTGTTGGGCAACGGTGCCTACTATGCGCCGGATCTGACCAAGGCCTGGCTGGACCCGGCGTGGGGCTCTAAGGAGACGCGTGAAGCCGATATGGTGGCCTTCTTGATGAACCCGACCGACAAGCTGCATAACAGCATCGGCCGCCGCATGCCCAACCTAGGCATCACTGAAGAAGAGGCCAAGGCGACCGTTGCCTTCCTGAAGTGGATGAGCGCGATCAATACGATGGGCTTCCCCCACAACTTTAAGCCTTTGGATCAGTCGGATGCACCGGCGGCTGTTCCTGCTGCGACCGCTCCGGCGGCTGCAGCTCAACCATAATAAGGAGGCAATAACATGAGTGCCTTGGGCGTTTTTAGTACGGCAAACCTGAATGGCGGCCAGAAACTGGGGTTGAAATACCTCATCGTTTCACTGGCCCTGTTTGGTGCGCAAATCTTGTTCGGCCTACTGGCCGGCTTGCAGTTCCTCATGCCGGACTTCTTGTTCGGTGTCGTGGATTTCTCTGTTAACCGGACTCTGCATGTCAATGCACTGGTGGTGTGGCTGCTCTATGGCTTTATCGGCGGCGTGTATTTCATGCTCGAAGATGAGGCCAAGCATCCCGTTGTGGGCCTGGGACTTGGAAACCTGATCTTCTGGGTGTTGACTGCGGCGGTCGTCGTGGTCGTGTTGGTTTACTTGCTGGTGCAGGTTGGCCCCGGCGAGATGAGCACGATCTGGTTTATCAACGAAGGTCGCGAGTACATTGAGGCGCCGCGTTGGGCCGATATCGGTATCGTTGTCTCCATGCTGGTCTTCTTCTTTAATGTGGTAGCTACCTTTTCCAAGGGGCGTTACACCGGTATTGCGGGTGTTCTGGTGTTGGACTTGATGGCCTTGGCCGGTCTGTATCTGGCGGGTATGACTTACACCCCGAACATCTCCATGGACCAGTTCTGGTGGTGGTGGGTGATTCACCTGTGGGTTGAGGCGACCTGGGAAGTGCTGGTTGGCTGCATCATGGCCTACATGCTGATTGAGACCATGGGCGTGCGCCGCAAGATCGTGGAAACCTGGCTGTACATTGAGGTTGCCCTCATGTTTGGTTCCGGCATCCTGGGTCTGGGTCACCACTACTTCTGGATTGGTACGCCGGAATATTGGCTGACCATCGGTGGTTTCTTCTCTGCACTTGAACCGGTTCCACTGGTTGCTATGGTGGTGCATGCCTTGTTTGACTCCGGCGTACATCGGATGAAGAACAGTAATCACCCGGCCCTCGGCTGGACCATTAGTCAGGCTGCAGGTAACTTCTTCGGTGCGGGCGTGTTTGGTTTCATGCATACCCTGCCGCAGATTAATCTGTACACCCATGGTACTCAGTGGAGCGCTTCGCACGGCCACCTGGCCTTCTTTGGCGCTTACTCGACCGCTGTGATTGGCTTCTTCTACCTCGCTGCCCAGAAATCGCGCGGCAATGTGTGGATGAGTGGTAATCTGCCAGGCAATGGCTGGAAGTGGAAGTGGGGCATGGCCTTGCTGTGGATCGGCATGATTGGCATGACGATGGCGTTGTTGATTGCAGGTTACGAGCAATCGCAGATTGAACGCGCTATTGAGGGTTCGACTTGGATGGGTTACTTCGCCGCCCAGGGTCATCCGTGGTTCACGCAGGCCATGAACTGGCGCCAGATTTCTGGCTACGGCTTCCTGCTGGGCTATGTCCTGCTGGTCTGGGATCTCTTGACAATCGGTAAGGGTGAAACCCGCCCGGCTGAGGTCATTAACTCCGAAGCACACTAACCGACAGTCTCTGTCGTTCGAAAACGCCCGCCTTGTGCGGGCGTTTTTTTTCGTGTGGGTGTCAATTTAGCCGATTCGGCTGGCTACAATAGACCACCCACCTTGGGATCAGGAGCACAGTGTCCATGACCACTTCGACCGAACTTGCCGTTTCCATTGTCATTCCCGTCTATAACGAATTCGAAAATCTGCCTGATCTGGTCGACCGCGTGCATGCGGCGATGCGACAGTGTGATCGAACTTGGGAGTTGATCTGCGTTGATGACGGTTCCCGGGATGGTAGCGACCGGCTGCTGGCACAGTTGGCCGAGACACACCCAGCGCTCAATCCACGCTGGCTAAAGCGTAATTACGGGCAATCAACGGCGATGCAGGCGGGTTTTGACGCCGCGCGTGGGGCGGTGATTGTGACTCTCGATGGGGATTTGCAAAACGATCCGGCCGATATCCCGCGCTTGTTGGATATGCTCGATGCAAGTCCGCAGGTGGACATCATTTCAGGCTGGCGTGAGAAACGCAAGGACGCCTTTGTTCTGCGCAAGTTACCGTCCTGGCTTGCCAACAAACTGATCTCCAAGGTCACCGGTGTGCGCCTGCATGATTACGGTTGTTCGCTGAAACTCTATCGCCGCGAGGCCCTGGCTAATGTAAAGCTGTATGGTGAATTGCACCGTTTTGTGCCAGCCCTGGCGCGCGAATTCGGCGCCCGTGTGATTGAGACGCCGGTGATGCACCACCCACGCCTGCGTGGGGTGTCCAAGTACAGTATCGATCGCACCATCCGTGTTCTGCTTGACCTTTTGTGGGTCAAGTTTCTGCTGCGTTTCTTGCATCGCCCCATGCATGCCTTTGGCGGTGTCGGTCTGGTCCTGCTGATCCCGGGTCTGCTGATGTTGGCCTGGCTGGTTGGCCTCAAGGTGTTCACCGGGGCCGATATTGGCGGCCGTCCGCTGTTGTCGCTGGGCGTAATGTTTACCCTGATGGGCGGACAGTTTCTGGGTATGGGGATCTTGGGCGAGATTCTGATTCGCATCTGGCACGAACCGACCCGTTCGCAGTATCTGCTGCGCGAGGTGTCCGCCGAGTCGTCGTCAACCTAGTCGTTCGCGTGATGCGTTACTGGCCCCTCTGGCTGCTGTTACTGCTGCCCTTTGTGGGTCTGGGCAGTGCGCCGCTCTTCGATCTCGACGAGGGCGCCTTCACAGCAGCGACGCGAGAGATGTTCCTGCGCGGCGATTTCTGGTCAACCTATCTTTTGGGCGAGCCGCGCACCGATAAGCCTATCCTGATTTATTGGCTGCAGGCGGCCTCGATCATGGCCTTTGGTCCTACCGAGTGGGCCTTCCGCCTGCCGTCTGCCTTGGCGGCGAGTGCCTGGATTGCAATTACCTGGTTGTTCGTCGCGCGGGTGGCCGACCCGGGGCGGGCCTTGCTGGCGGCCCTGATCGTGGCCACAGCGGCGGGAATTAGTGTCATCCTGCGTGCAGCGACGGCCGATGCGTTGCTTAATCTTTGGCTGGCGGCGGCCGGCTATGCCGCATGGTTGTGGCTGGCCGAAGGACGCATTGTTTGGCGCTATGTCGGTTTTGCAGCCATGGCGCTGGGTTTTTTGACCAAGGGCCCGGTCGCGGTAGTGGTGCCGGCGGCGGCTGTTTTTTTGTGGTGTACGAGCCGGGGCGAATGGCGGCGTTTCTGGCGCTGGGGTATCGGCACGGATATCCGCTCGCTGGGGCCCGTCCTGCTCTTCATCGCGCTCGCCTCACCCTGGTTCATCGTCCAGTACTTGCGCGAGGGGATGACCTTTTTTGAGGGTTTTTTCCTTAAACACAACCTACAGCGTTACGACTCGGCTATGGAGGGGCACCGCGGCCAGTATTTCTATTACCTCTGGGTCGTGCCGCTCTCGCTCCTGCCCCATACCGGCTGGTTGCTGGCGGCGTTGATGCGCCTGCGGTCAATCTGGAACGATCCGCTGCAACGCTTCGGTTTGCTCTGGTTCCTGTTCGTGCTGGTCTTTTTCAGTTTCTCCGGCACTCAGTTGCCGCACTATGTCTATTATGGCTACGGTGGCTTGATTCTGGTCTTGGTGGGCCAGACCCATCTGAATCGGTTTGCAGCTTTTCTGCCGGCGGTGTTGGGGTTCGCTTTTTTGTTGGCAACGCCATGGTTATTGGCGGTGGCCGTGCCCCATCTGCGGCCCGATGATCGCCTGCTGGCCGCTGATTTGGAGGTCTATTTTGATACGAGCTTTATTGCGGCATTTGTCGTCTTGATGGTGCTGAACATCTACTGGTTACTGCGCGACCGTAGCACCCAGCGGACGATTTACTGGCAGGGCTTGACGGCTGGACTGGCCTTTGCGTGGGTCTTGTTGCCAGCGGTAGGCGGCCTGTTGCAAGACCCGATTCGCCAGGCTGGGCGGATTGCCGCTGGGATGTCGGCCCCTTTGACCCTGTACGGCGTCAATACACCGAGCTTTCAGACTTACGCCGGTCGGACGGTTGCTCGACGTGCCCCGCGTCCCGGTGAGGTGGCCTTGACGCGTGAGAGCCGTTTGGTGGATTTGCCGGGTGCCGAAGTGATCTTTCGCGAGCGGGGTTATTTGCTAGTGCGGATGCCGCCGGCGGGCCGATAACCTTCGACCAGAAAGACGCTGTAGCGACGGGTGAGATCCCGATGGATTGGGATGATGATCTCTGGCAGGGGCGTGACGGAGGCGAAGTGTTGACGCAGAAAGGCCGGATCTCCGGGACCGCCAACGAGCAGGAAGGTGCCATTGGGTGCCGTGCCCAGGTCGTTCATGAGGGCATAGTGGCTGCGGACTTGTCCGGACAGATTCCAGAAGTAGGCTGGCCGCGAATGGGGCCGAGCGTAGTACAAGAGCTCGGTGATGACGTCTCGATCCGTGCACAGGAGGCGTGCTTCAGGGTGTGTGGCGAGTTGCGCCGCCACGGCCGTACCAAAGTCGCGCCAGCCGGTAATGCGGTGATAAGGGTCGGTTTTTCGGGTCAGTTCGATGCCGGCCAGGCGGGCCAGATCGTGATAGTGGTAGATCACGACCCCCAAGGCCAGGTTGAGACCCAAGGCTAGCATCAACAAGCGCCGGCGTTCGTGTTGTAGCAGGGCGATGACGACTAGCGGCGTCGCCGCGACATAGGCGAAGGCGGCCCAGTTGGCAAAGGCACGCGAGAGTAGGGCAAGACCTATGAAGCCGGCGAGCGGCAGGGCGGCGAACCAGATCAGAAAGCGGAGCGTTGGTTGGTCACGCCAACGGCGTGGGCGCAGGGTCAGGCCAACTAGGACGGCGAACAACAGTGGGCCGAATACGGCAAATTGGGCGGCGAAGAATTCCAGCAATTTACCCGGGTGAAGCAGGCCGCGATCGAGTTGCGAGATCTCGGCGGTATGCTGAAAACTGGCGAACTGGTGTTGGATATTCCAGAGCAAGTTGGGTGCAAACAGGGTCAGCGAAATCGCTAGGGCGACGAAGGGCTTGGCCGTAGTTAGTCGCTGGCGTTGATGCGATTCGCTCAACATCCAGCCCAGAGCGGCTATACCGAAGGCGATCATGGTGTATTTCGACAGCAGGCCCAGGCCGACGAGTGTGCCGAGAAGCAGCCAGTCGCGCCAACGATCCAGGTCGATGGCACGCACCAGTGCCCAGAGGGCGGCGCTCCAGAAGAAGAGCAGGGCGGCATCGGTGGTAATCAGCCAACTGCCGAGAGCGACAACGGGTAGGGTGATGTAGGCCAGGGCCGTCCATAGGGGTGCACCAGGCGCTTGTAGCGACGGTTGCCAGGCCAGCAGTCGATGGGTGGTGAAGTAGAGCAGGATTGCGCCCAGCGGATAAAGTACAAGGGAGGGCGCGCGAACGGCGAATTCACTGTCACCCAGAAGGGAGGTGCTGAGGGCAATCAGCCAGGCCAGCATGGGTGGTTTTGAGTAATACCCCCAGGCTGGCGCGGTCGACCAATCCCAATATTGGGCCTCGTCAAAGAACAGTTCGGGTTGGGCGTGGATAGCCGCCGTAAGACGCCAGGCCGTGAGAGCGAGGAGAGTTAGACCGAGCAGGCGCAGGTCTTGAGAGGCGCGATCAGACATGGGTAGGGTTGTGGTCGTCTTGGCCTAGGTCGCGTTCGAATTGCGCGGCTTGACGATGTTGGCGATAGAGTCGAGCGCCCAGCAGGGCGGAGATGACGAACAACACGGCGGCTACGCTCAGGCGCAGGTTGGGATCTACATTCACGCCACTCCCAGCGAGGGCGAAGATTAGGGTCTGAGGCAGGAAACCGAGCGTCGAGCCGGCGAAAAAGGGCAGAGCGGCCGTGTGGCTGACCCCGGCGACGAGATTGGTGAGTAGATTACTGCCGACCGGCAAGAGGCGGATTACGAGCGTCATATTGAAAGGGCGCCGACCGAGGAAGGCGTCCACTTGGGCGATGCGGCGCGCAAAGCGGCGTTTCATCAGATCACGGGCCAGTCCGCGCGCATAGTAAAAGCTGGCCATGCAGCCAATGAGCGTCGCTAGCAGGGCGAGTGTGGTACCGCTGGCGAAGCCGAAGGCATAACCACTCAGAAAGGCGAAGATTTGACGCGGCAGGCCGACTGCCATCGCCAATGCGGCCATGATGATGAAAATTATTTCGCCACGCAGGCCCTGTCCGCGCACCGTGCGGTCGATCCATTGTTCATTTAGGCTGTCGAGGCCCAGATGGCGCGCAACCAGACCCATCAGTACAAGGGCTGCCATCAGGAGGGCGCTTTTTGCAAAGGTGCGTAGCATGGGCCGGATTGTATCTGTATTCCATGGCGCGATTGGCGACATCCGGCCATCGTTTCGGTTTCGTGGGCGGCTTTTTGCTTGCTCGGGAGGCCTCTTCAATGTATGCTTTGCCACCTTCCGGAGAGGTGGATGAGTGGTTTAAGTCGCACGCCTGGAAAGCGTGTGTGGGTGAATAGCCCACCGCGGGTTCGAATCCCGCCTTCTCCGCCAGACAACAACAAAAAAGCCCTGATTATTCAGGGCTTTTTTGTTTTATATATTTCTTGGTATGCCATCGAGTATGCCATTTGGCGTTTGCTTCGCTTGTACTGCACAGGGCGTCTTCCTCGCCCCTGCTTTCCATACCTGAAGTCTAAATCAGGTAAGGGGGGCAACTAGCCCACCGCGCCGCTCGCCTCCCGTCATAGAGAGGCGGGCGGCGGCGCCGTGGATAACCAGCATCCGCAAGGCTCCACTTATCTCCACCCAATTCCTGTCCAATTAAATGGGGCCACCTCTGTCACGGGCAAGCCGCCGTGGACCATCGAGTGGGAGTGATTTAACGTCTCCCACCCAGAATGCGGTCAAACTCGCGAGATGTTTCCAAGACTTATTCTTCGAAATGCTCGCCAGATCGCCACGTCATAGGCAATCTTGAGCACGCCGCAGGCTACCAGCGGGGTGGCCAGCCAGCCGGCGGCGAATAACGCACCGGCTAGGGCCGGGCTGGCGGCGGCTGCAAGGCTGCGCGGCACGGCAGTGAAGCTCGCGGCCGCAGCACGTTCCGATGGCGTCACCACCGCCATGACGAAAGCGGCTCGGGTCGGCACATCCATTTGCGATAGCAGTGCGCGGATAAGCAGCAGTGCCAGCACGAGCTCAAGCGTCGGTGCCAGCGCACCGGCGATCAGTGCGAGGTTGGCGGGAATGTGGGTAAACACCATGGTGTTGAGCAAACCAATGCGCCTGGCGACAACCGGTGCGGCCAGTTGCGAAACTGCAGTCAGCAGACCGGCCCAGAAGAAGAACGCGCCGGCTGCGGCCAGCGAGAGGTCGAACCGCTCGAACAGCCACAGCGCCAGTAAGGTATTGAGTACCAACCCGCCGGCGAAGGCATCAAGCGAGAACAGTGCGGCGAGTTTGATGACCGTTTGTTTTGACGGCCCGAGATGCGTTGGCTTGCTGGTTTCTTCATGCCTGGCCGACACGGGCAATCGACGATAGAGCAGGAAAACAACGGCACCGACGAGACCATAGGCGATGAACATGGCGCGTAATATTGACAATCTGCCGAGACCAAAGCCGGTCAGCAGATCGGGCAGACCCGTGGCCAGCGCACCGAGAGCGGCGCAGACTGCCCCGACGAAGGTGTAGCGCGAGAACAAGGTCGTGCGCGCATCGCCTTGCGCGGTAGCTGACAACCGCGCATGCTCCAGCGGCAGGAAGACGCTGACATCGCCCGAGCTCGGATTGATCGTGCCGACGAAGGCGACCAACAGCAGCGGCCAGAAGTGACTCAGACCGGCAAGCAGCAGGCCGGTAGCACACATCAGCCAGGCGGCGGAAAGCAGCAAGCGACGTTGATTGAAGTGATGTCCCCAATGACCGAGCGCGAGCGTCAGCAGCGCCGAGCCGAGCAGGGTCGCCGTGCTGATGATGCCGACTTCCCACGTGCCCATGCCAAGTGTTAGCAGGTATGCCGGCAGCAGGATGGCGACGAAGCCGTCGCAGAAGGCCCTCAGTGCGCGGCCGATCAGCAGCAGTCGCGCCTCGGCAGCGATGCCGGCGGGCAGGATCATTTCAAACTAAAGCGTCGAGCGACCTTTTTCAGTGGTGTATCCGCGCACCAAGCATAAAGCGCGTCGTACATCACTATGCCGTGCTTGAGCATTTCGTGGTCGTCGCTGAAGTTGAGCGATAGCCCCTTGGAAATTGCCAGCAGGCCGGCGGCTTCCTTCGCCAGATGCGGCGCGCTGCAATCGGCGGCGCGCACAATAAGGGCGAGTTTGTTTAGTGCGGCGTCATCGAGTTGGTATTTGTCGATAAAGGCATCAAAGCTGCACTGATCGCCGTGATGCCCAAGTTCGACGCCGGAGACATCGTAGGGAATCGCGCCGACTTCTTGTGCAATGCGCATGACATCGCCGCCCGGCACATACAGAAATTCGGGCGATTCATCGATGAAACGCGCGATCAGCCAAGGGCAGGCGATGCGGTCGATCTTCGGGCGTTCGCGAGTGATCCATTTCATTGGGCGGTCACTTCGCCACCGGCGGCTTTCCAGCCCTCGATGCCGCCTTCGATGAAGCGCGCGTTGAGGCCGTGCCCCTGCAGTGCGTCGACCACACTGTTCGATACCGAGCCGCCGCGCATGCAGTAGAGGACGATCTCCTTATCCTTGGGCAAGCTGTCGACCCAAGCAGTCAATTGCTCCGGGTTGTGCCATGTGGCACCGGGGATCTGTTCAGTCGAAGCCTCGCGGTCGGCGGTGCGGCGCACATCAATCAGGTGCTTGCCGGCCAGTTTGAGGTCTTGCGGTTTGATGGTGCGTTCCATATTCAAACTCCCTTCGCGGCCAGGAGTTGTGCCGACGCCAGTTCAAGATTGAGGTTGTTCATGAATGCGTCTACATAGGCGCCGGCCTTGGCGCCGAAATCCATGTGATAACTGTGCTCGTACATGTCGAGCGCCAGTAGCGGCGTCGCGCCCGATAGATTGCCGGTATGGTCGGCCGTCCAGGTATTGACCAGCTTGCCGTCACGCGGCGACCAGGCTAGCAGCACCCAGCCCGAACCGCCGCCCAGTGCTTTGCCCATCGCGGCAAACTGGGCCGCCCACTTGTCGAAGCTGCCGAAGTCGGCATTGATTTGCGCCGCGAGTCCAGCGGATGCCTGGCTGGCCCCCAGGCTGTCAAAAAATGCTTCATGCAGCAGCATCGAATTCATCGCCACCATCTGCTCGCGTTTGAGACCGTTGATGGTGAACACCGGGGCCGTGGCCCAGTCCAGTGCGGCCAGTTGCGCTTCGATGGCATTCAGGCGCTTCACCGCGCCGCCGTAATTGTTCTCGTAATGGCTGACGATGATTTTTTCCGACATGCCGGCGATGGCGCCGGGGTTGCAGGAGAGGGGTTTTAGTTCGTAGGGTATGGTGATCCTCACATGAAAAATGAGTAGGCAAGGCCCAGCAGCGCGCAGACGCCAATGACCCGCATGATGTCCTGCTTGTACTTCCACAAGGCGATGAAGCAGGCGATGGCGATGACAACCGGGATGGCGTCGAATGGTCCGTTAAAGGGTGCGGCTGCGGTGGCTTTGGGCCAGAAGGTGTGCCAGGCGAAGAAGACGGCAAGGTTCAGGATGACCCCGACAACGGCAGCAGAGATCGCGGTGAGCGGCGCGGTGAACTTGAGTTCGCCGCGCGTGGTTTCGATCATGGGGCCGCCGGCAATAATGAACCAAAAGCTCGGCAGGAAAGTAAAGAAAGTCGCCACCGTTGCGCCCGCCAAACCTGCGGTGATGGGGTCGCCAAGCACCGACTTGGTTACGCCGCCGATGTAGCCAACCCAGGTAACAATCATGATCAGCGGGCCGGGGGTGGTTTCGCCCAGCGCCAGGCCGTCCATCATCTGCGGGCCGGTGAGCCAGGTGAAGTGATCCACTGCGCCCTGATAGACGTAGGGCAGCACGGCATAGGCGCCGCCGATGGTGAGGAAGGCCGCCTTGAGAAAGAACTCGCCCATGTTGTAAAGATCGGTCGATCCGCGCAAGGCCAGTAGCGTCACGGCGGCAATGGCGGCGAACACCAGCGTCGTCACCGTCAGCCTTGTCCAAGTGAATTTCGCATGGGCCGGCGGTGGCGTGTCGTCGTCGATGATCGCCGGGCCGTAGGCTTTGTTGGATGCCCCATGTCCGCCGCCGGCCTTGAACTTGGCCGGCGCGAGCTTGCCGCCGATGACGCCCAGAATCGCGGCTCCCAGCACGATCCACGGAAAGTCGATGTTGAAGACGAAGATACCGACGAAGGCCAGTGCGGCAATGGCACCGAGCACCCCGTTCTTGATCGACTTCGAGCCAATGCGCCAGGCGGCGAACAGCACCACGGCGACCACCGATGGCTTGATGGCGTAGAAGATGCCTTGTACCACCGGTACGTCGCCGAAGTTCAGATAGACGCCGGCGAGCACGGAGAGCAGCACGAAGGCCGGCAGGAAAAACGACACACCAGCCATTATCGCGCCCTTGACGCCGTGCATCAGCCAGCTGATGTAGATCGCTAACTGGATCGCTTCCGGCCCCGGCAGCAGCATGCAGGAGGTGAGCGCGTGCAGATAGCGATGTTCGGAAATCCAGCGGCGGCGCTCGACCAGTTCCTGATGCATCATGGCGATCTGTGCGGCCGGGCCGCCGAAACTGATGAAGCCGAGCTTGAGCCAGTATTTGAAGGCTTCGCTCACAGTTGGGGCGGGTGGTGGCGTAGTGGGGATGGTGTCAGTCATTGGAATGCTCCTGCTGGTAGTTTTTGTAAAGGTTGTCGAAGAGGCGGCTGGCATCGATCAGGAGTGCGTCATCGTCGGTGGCACTGGCCCGCGCTCCCGCCAGCACCGCCTCAATGCCGGCAGCCTCGGCCACTGGTATCCCGCCAACATCCAGAAAATGCACGATAGCGGCGATACGGGCGATAGCGGGATCACTCTCCAGAGCGAAACTGGTGGCAAGTACTTCAAAGGTCACGCGTCCGCCGACGTGGGTAAATGCCGCCCCATCGAAGTCGAACCCCAGCGCCTTCTTCGGGCAATGCTTCGGATCATCGAGCCAGATAAACCGGGCATCGGGATCGATGTGGCGCTGAATTAGCCACGCCGAGGCCATGCGGTCTACCCACAGATGTTTGCGGGTTGCCCAGATACGCCCCCGAAAGTCGGCGCCGGCAAGACGACGAATCTTTCCTGAGACATTGAGTGGCTCCCCGATTGCTGCGGCTTCAAGTGCCGCAAGCGCTTCTTCGGCTTGGCGGCGGGCTTCGCCCGGAAAGAAATCGATGGCGGATAAGGCGGAGAACTCGCGATGCAGCAGGCGCACTGCTTTTGGGTCGGCTGGGTTGGCGGCATGGATTGATTTGAGCAGGGCGGCGTAACCCTCGCCCCGGTCAAACAGGGCGATCAGCGATTCGTGCTGATCTTCGTCGCGGCCATCGAGTCGATAAATCTCTGCCGTACCCTCTACGCTGTGTACGTCGGCGGCAATCTGTTCGAGCGCCTTGGTGTATTCAGGCGTGTCGGGCAGCAGATAGACGCCATCGCGCAAGGTAGCACTGCCCAGAGCACGCAGGGCACGCCAGACACGCATGCGGCCGGCGGATTGCTTGGCGGCTAGCGTGACGAACAGCGCGAGGAAGTTTAGGGTGGTGCGGTTTGCCATATTGAGTTAAATATATCACCAAAACGTTCATCTATCATTTATTGGTTAGAACCCATGCTAACAGCTCATGGGTAATCCCCCCATAAAAGCGGGGCCATCGGAAGTAGAATTTTCTCACCATCGGCAGGACGAGGATCTCCATCCGGCTGGCCATAGCCGCATGACTCTACTTCTGAGCCCCTCTGAAAATGGGGGGGTACCGCAGGGGGCGCCTGTCATTCATGGGCCGCAAAATGGCTAATAGATAATCTGGGGTTGTATCTTGCCCACTCAACTTGTTAATGAGTGCTGTATTTAGAATTTTAATTTTTTGAATTCGCGCTTGGAATAATTTGCCATTTACACATGGATTGTTTATATTCCCCCCATTGATTTTTAATACGGCTTTTATACGGAGATCAAGTATGGCGACTTATCAGGATCTGATGGTGCAGATCAAGCAATTAAAGAAGGATGCTGCGATAGTACGGCGCAATGAAAAGGCACAATTGAAGAAAGATGCCGAGGCACAGCGGCGTTCAGAATTGTCGGGCGTTATTGCCCAGATTCGTGACATGATGAAGCAGCATGGTATTTCGTTGGTTGACTTGGGTGGCCGTGGCCGATCTAAATCGACCACGGCGGGTGCTAAAGGCGAGATCCGCTATGCCAATCCAGCCGGCGGTAAAGGCTGGACAGGTAAGGGTCGCAAGCCGGCTTGGGTGGTTGAGGCATTGGCTCAGGGCCGTGCTCTGAGTGAGTTCGCGATCAATAAGTAACGGTATTTTGTAGCGAACAAAAAGGCCGCAATTGCGGCCTTTTTGTGTTTCTGGAATTGATTGAATCGATTATTTGACGCGGCTGCGGTATTCGCCAGTCGCGGTGTCGATCTCGATCTTGTCACCGATTTCGACAAAGGCCGGAACTTGTATTTCATGGAGGGTTGGCAGGATGCGGGCCGGTTTCATGACCTTGCCAGAGGTGTCACCTTTGACCGCCGGTTCGGTGTATTCGATTTCGCGCACGACATAATTGGGCATGGCGATGGAGAGGGCCTTGCCTTCGTAGAAGACGACCTCAACCGGCATCCCGTCATCCAGGAAGGGTAGGGCATCACTCATATACTCGGCTTCAACCTCGTATTGGTTGTAATCGGCATCCATGAAGACATACATTGGGTCGGCGAAATAGGAATAGCTACATTCTTTCTTGTCGAGCAGGACCATTTCAAACTTGTCATCCGCGCGATAGACGGCTTCACTTCCGGCGCCCGTGAGCAGGTTCTTGAATTTCATCTTGACGACGGAGGCATTGCGACCCGATTTGGAGAATTCGGCTTTTTGGACGACCATGGGATCCTTGCCTACCATGACCACATTGCCTGCCCGCAGTTCTTGTGCTGTCTTCATATCATTGATTCCCGAGAGTTTTTGGAGCTGTAAAAGCGGCGCATTCTATCCGAAATGGGCCCACAAGCGAATACCTGTCGCGTCGGTCTGTGGCGTCAGACGACTTCGAGTGCCGTGCGTTGGGCAATGATTAGTTTGACATGTCCTTCGGCGTCGATATCAATAGTGACCTCGCCACCTGCCGCAAGGGAGCCAAACAGGAGTTCGTCGGCCAGGGCCTTGCGAATGGTGTCTTGAATGAGCCGTGTCATCGGTCGCGCACCCATGGCCGGGTCGAAACCGTGCTGGGCGAGGTGGGCGCGCAGGGCATCGGTGAAGCGTGCCTCGACCTTCTTGGCTTGGAGTTGTGCTTCGAGTTGCATGAGGAACTTGTCCACGACCTTGAGGATGGTTTCTGCGTTGAGCGGTACGAAGGAACAGAGGGCGTCGAGACGATTGCGGAATTCCGGTGTGAATAGCCGTTTGATTTCGATCATTTCATCCCCTGGGGCCTTGTCATGGGTGAAACCGATGGCGGTCTTTTGCAGCGATTCCGAGCCGGCATTGGTGGTCATGATGACGATGACATTGCGGAAATCGGCGCGGCGCCCGTTGTTGTCGGTTAGCGTGCCGTGATCCATGACCTGTAGCAGGATGTTGAAAATATCCGGATGGGCCTTCTCAATCTCGTCGAGGAGTAGCACGGCATAGGGATGCTTGGTGATGGCCTCTGTGAGCAGACCCCCTTGTTCGAAGCCGACATAGCCGGGCGGGGCACCGATCAGGCGGGAGACAGCATGGCGTTCCATGTATTCGCTCATCTCGAAGAGGATCAGTTCGATGCCCAGGGTGTAGGCCAGTTGCCTGGCGACCTCGGTCTTACCAACACCGGTGGGGCCCGAGAATAGGAAGGCACCGATGGGTTTTTGTGGATGACCAAGGCCTGAGCGGGCCATCTTGATGGCGCTGGTGAGTGTCTCGATGGCGCGGTCCTGGCCGAAGATAACGGCCCTGAGGTCGCGATCCAGGGTGCGCAGGGCGGCACGCTCGTCGCTGGCGACCGTCTTGGCCGGAATGCGGGCGATGCGGGCGATGATTTCCTCGATCTCTTTTGGACTGATGATCTTTTTTTGTTTGGAGCGTGGCAGGATGCGCTGCGCTGCGCCAGCCTCGTCAATGACATCAATGGCCTTGTCCGGCAGAGGGCGGTCGTTGATATGGCGGGCGGACAGTTCGGCGGCCGTGGTTAACGCTGCCTGGGTATAACGCACCCCATGATGGGTTTCGAAACGGGCCTTGAGGCCACGCAGGATGGCGATGGTTTCTTCTACACTGGGTTCGGGCACATCGATCTTCTGGAAACGGCGCGAGAGGGCGTGATCTTTTTCGAAGACGCCGCGATACTCTTGATAGGTGGTAGCACCGATGCAGCGCAACTGGCCCGAGGCGAGCGCCGGTTTGAGCAGATTGGAGGCGTCCAGCGTTGAGCCAGAGGCGCTACCGGCCCCGATCAGGGTGTGGATCTCGTCGATGAACAGGACGGCGTGTGGGTCGGCCTGGAGTTCTTTCAGTACCGCCTTCAGGCGTTGTTCGAAGTCCCCGCGATATTTGGTGCCGGCAAGCAGGGCTCCAATGTCTAGGGCATAGACCGTGGCTTGGGCAAGGACTTCGGGGATCTCATGATCCATGATGCGGCGGGCGAGTCCCTCGGCGATGGCGGTCTTCCCGACGCCGGCTTCGCCAACCAGCAAAGGGTTGTTCTTGCGTCGGCGACAGAGGGTCTGAATGACCCGTTCCAGTTCCAGATCACGGCCAATGAGCGGGTCGATGCGTCCGTTACGGGCGGCTTCGTTGAGGTTGCTGGTATAGGCCTGCAGGGACGACTCTTTTGCAGTTTCTGTCTCGGGGGCGTTTGTCGTTTCAGACGGCTTGGCGGCCGCTTCTTGGGGATGCTTGGTGATGCCGTGGGCAATAAAGTTGACAATATCGAGGCGGGAGATGCCCTGTTGGCTGAGAAAATGCACCGCGTGGGCATCTTTTTCGCTGAACAGGGCGGCCAGGACATTGGCACCATTGACCTCGTTCCGGCCGGAAGACTGGGCATGCAGGATGGCGCGCTGGATGACGCGCTGGAACCCCAGGGTGGGTTGCGTGTCGAGCTCACCCTCTCCCTCCAGGCTGGGCGTATGGGAGTACACAAAGCCTTCCAGTTGTTCGCGCAGGTCCTTCAGGTTGGTGTTGCAGGCGCGTAATGCCTCCGCTGCCGATGGGTTGTCCAGAAGCGCCAGCAAGAGGTGCTCCAAGGTTATGAATTCATGGCGTTTTTGGCGCGCTTCCATAAAGGCAAGGTGCAGGCTGATTTCAAGTTCTTGTGCAATCATGGGAATTCCTTCAGCGGATTTTATTTAGCGGTCGATCTCGATGATGCACTGCAACGGATGTTGGTGAGTTTGGGCGTACTCCGCGACCTGGCGGGAACGGGTTTCTGCAATGTCGCGCGGATAGATGCCAGCAACGGCGGAACCCTCGTGGTGAACCTTGAGCATGAGGCGGGTTGCCTTTTCACGATCCAGTGCAAAAAATCGCTGCAAAACAGTAATGACGAAATCCATGGGGGTGAAATCGTCGTTGATCAGCCTGACACGAAAAAGCGGCGGCGGTGATGTGCGCCGTTCTTGGATCGTAGTGGAGGGGGCATCTTGATGTTGAATACTCATACTCTTATTGTGGGACGGCAATTTTTTTTTGCAAGACCGTTGACGAGTTTATTGTAGGGATGTAAAAAGCAAGCGTTTGGTTTTGTTCGAGTTGCGTAGATCACCTGCGGCAGGTTATTGGCCGGTACGCGATGCACTGTGTGGCTTGTCGTCCAAACTCTGTGTGTTTATTTTTGGAGTTTATTTCATGGCTACTGGTATCGTTAAATGGTTCAATGACGCGAAAGGGTTTGGTTTTGTCACTCCCGATGGCGGCGGAGAAGATCTTTTTGCACATTTTTCCGCGATCAACTCAAAGGGCTTCAAGTCCCTGAAGGAAGGTCAGCGTGTGAGCTTTGATGTTGCTGAGGGTCCGAAGGGGCAGCAAGCAGCAAATATCGTTCCGCTGTAACTTCTACGGAACAGTTTTACGGCGGCCAGTAATGGCCGCCGTTTTTGTTTGCCCCATGGAGTGCGCTGGTCCTCTTCGGAGCGCACTTTTTGCCCTCATGTGCTATAGACCAATAGAGGTTTTCATGAGGGATGCGTTATGGATGGCTGGAAAAAGCCC
>SXGU01522827.1_pt1 | contig 19950 bp, 15 predicted proteins | sample 3174531 | NCBI WGS metagenome assembly SXGU01 (sample SAMN11356863, study PRJNA531348) | freshwater metagenome | isolation source: freshwater sample F1-140 | place: China: Fuxian Lake, Yuxi | collected 2017-12-25 | reverse complement strand
GTCGTCGTCGGACTTCGGCGCCTGCTTCTGCAGCGGCTTCCGCTTCTTCGCCGCTTCGCCGGCGTCCTTGAAGTACTGCTCCATCTCGAACCTTGCCCGACCCTCGAGTGACGGGTCGAGGAATACGAGCCACACATCGGACTCATCATTGATGCGAGTCGAAGTGAACGCGAGGATTCGGCCATCGGCAGACCAACGCGGCGATGAATCCATGTCAGGATGCCGCGTGATGTTCACTGGCGGCACGGAGCCGTCCGCGGGCGCGACGAAGATGTCTGTGTTGTAGTCGCGGTCGGTTCCAAGGAATGTGATCCATCGGCTGTCGGGGCTCCAGACGATCTCGGTCTCCGGGTGCCACCCTTCGTGCACACGCCTCACGTCGTTCGTCGCGAGATCCATCACCATGATGTCGCCGCGCCCGCGGCGGAACGCCAACTGCTTGCCATCGGGAGATGGTGTTGGCATTCGGTCCTGCGAATCGGAAGTCACAATTGGAGCGATGTCGAATCGCATCGCTTCGCTCCAGCGCTCGCTCGCGGGCTTCTCCTTTGGCTTGCGCTTCTCCTTCGCCTTCGGCGCGGGCGTTTCGGATGATGGTGCGGGCGCTGGCTCCGCGGCGGGCGCGGGTGCGGGCGCTGGCTCCGCGGCGGGCGCGGGCGCTGGTGCGGGTTCGAGCACGCGTGCCGACGCGAGCACATCACTGCGCGTTCCAGCCACGGTCGCCACCATGATCGACTCGCCGCCATCCGCATCACTCGTGAAATACAGACGCTCACCGTCGGGGCTCCAGGCGATCTGTTGTTCGCGCGCCATCGCGCTCGTCACGCGGCGAGCGGGGTACTTCCCCTCGACTGGCTTGACCCACACATCACCAAAGGCGATCAACGCGACAGTCTTGCCATCTGGATTGAGAGCGACTTCCGTTGTCGCTGCCGCAAGCGACTTGGCTTCGTCTGCATCGAGCGTGTCGTCTGGCGCGGTGATGCGAAGCGCAACAGGCTGGGCACCCGCTCGATCAAGATCGAGGCGGTACAGCGTGTCCCATGCTGTAAAGAACGCTCGCCGCCCATCTCGACTCACGGTCAGATCCTTCACATCGTTTCCCTCGAACGCCGTCAGACGCCGTGGCTTTGCTTCCTTGGAAACATCCTGCGCGAACACATTCACCGTGGACAGATCGCGGTCCGACAGGAAGAGCATTGTTCCATCGCCACGCCAATGCGCCCACCCATCATTCCCCGCATGATCGGTCAGTTGCGTGAAGCGGTCTGCACCCTGCGCCGATGGATCGAAGAGCCAAACATCCACCTGGTCGCTGCCGCGGTAGTTGCGGCGCGACCAGTCGCTTCCGCCCCGCTCGAACAACCAGCGACGACCATCGGGACTCTGCCGTGCGCTTCGTCCAAACGCATCGTGTCGGCGCGTTGCTTCGCCGCCTGTCGATGGAATGAAGTACGGGCGCGGCGATCGGTAGAGGTCATCTTCGAGCGCTGCGGCGAAATCGATTTGCAGAGACCCATCGGCCGTGCGCGAGAGACCACTGAGCGTGAGGACCTCATCCGTGTTCGTCGCGCGCCGCAGCGAACCGCCCGATGGATCGATGGTGAATATGTTTCGTCCACCATCGCGCGTGCTCTCGAAGGCGATGACCGTTCCATCATCGCTCCAGACGCTTGCGGACTCATCCGCAGGATGGCTCGTCAAACGGGTCGCCACGCCACCCTCTGCGGACACGCGCCAGAGATCGCCGCGCCATGTGAATGTCACGGCACTGCCGTCAGGGCTCGCTGCGGGCAGGCGAGGCATCGTGACATCTGCGGCCGAGGTCACAGAATGAAAGGTCAGCGGCGCCAGAAGGACCGCGGCGGCGCATCGAAAGTGGCAAGTCACATGCATGGGGACAATCTAGACCCTGCGACGACCGCTATGCTTCGGGATCTCTTGGCGCTTGCCACAAGGCGCGCTGCCGCTCCCCACCCACACCCACCATGACTCAAGTCCCATCGACGGAATCCCCCATGCGAGCGGAATCACTTGCTTTCTTGCGTGAGCTGCTGGATACGCCAAGTCCATCCGGTTTCGAGGCCGCCGGACAGCGCGTCTGGAGTGGGTATGTGCGCGCACTTGGCGCCCGATGCTCGAGCGATGCGTACGGCAACCACTTCGCGGAACTGCTGCCGACATCAGGGGCCGCCCAGCGAACCGTCGCGGTGTGCGGACATGCGGATGAGATCGGATTGATGGTGAACCACATCGATGCGCAGGGCTTCATCTACTGCCGATCGATCGGTGGCATCGATCCTGCGGCGATCATCGGCAAGCGCATCCAATTTCAATCGTCGGTCGCAGGCGTCACGAGTCCCGTGCTCGGGCTTGTTGGCGCAACGGCCATCCACCTGCAGGACAAGGATGCGGGCGCAAAGGTGCGGAAGCTGCACGAACTGTTCATCGACATCGGCGCGAAGGATCAGGCGAGCGCCGCGGCACGGCTCAACATCGGCGACGCGGGGGTGTTCCTCGATGCGAGCCTGATGATGAGCGAGGAGATCATCGTGGCGCGGGCGCTCGACAATCGCATCGGCACATGTGTCGCGGCAGAGACGCTGCGCTTGGTGGCTGAGCGGCGTGCAGACCTGCGTGTTCGCATGGTTGCCGTCAGCACGGTTCAGGAGGAGGTGGGCTTGCACGGTGCATCCATGATCGCTGAGAGTGTTCGTCCGGACATCGCGCTCGTGACGGATGTCGGCCATGCGACCGACAGCCCCGGCATCTCGCATGCGCAGCACGGTCAGTTCAAGCTCGGCGCAGGACCGAAGCTCGCGGTGGGCGGCGCCATGCATCCTGATGTGGTGGCGCGGATCGTTGCCTCGGCGGCAGCGCAGTCGATCCCGCTGCAGCGATCTGCAACACCAGGACGCAGCGGCACCGATACGGATGCAATCTTCACGCGGATGGGCGGCATTCCAAGCGCGCTTCTGAGCCTTCCGATCCGCTACATGCACACGACCGTCGAGATGGCGAACCTGCGCGATTTGAGGCAGATTTCCGAGGTCTTTGCGGCAATGATCCTCGCGCTCCAAGGCGACGAGCGGTTCGGCTCGCGCGCCTGATGCGCCGCATTCCCTGAACGATTCGGCCGTACCCTTTGCCACTGTCATGCTGAGTTTCCTCCACGAAGCGATTCGCAACATCCGAACGACTGGTTCGGTGATGCCGTCATCGCCCGCGCTCGCAAGCGCGATGACGCGCGCAATCCGAACGCATGTTGGGCCCAAGCGTGTCCTTGAAGTGGGGCCAGGCACGGGACCATTCACCGTTGCGGTGCTGCCCTCGCTGCGCACTGGCGATGTGTTCGACATCGTCGAACTGAACCAGACTTTCTGCGCGCATCTGGAGGAGAAGCACCTGCAGCCGTTCCGTGCCGCACATCCATCCATCCCGGTGCGCCTGCATGAGTCCGCGATCGAAGACTCCGCACTCGATCATGGATACGACTTCATCGTCTGTGGGCTGCCGTTCAACAACTTTCCGCTGCCCCTCACGGAGTCGATCTTCAGGCAGATGCTCGACCTGCTCCGCACAGGAGGCGTGCTGACTTTCTTTGAGTATCTGGGCGCGCGCGAGTTGAAGCGGCCCTTCGTGGGTCGGGAGCATCGCCTCGCGATCGACGGGCTCGAATCATTCCATCGGCAGACGGCACGCTCGCACCCCTTCCGGCGCGAGATCATCATGGTGAATATTCCGCCAGCCTGCGCATTCCATATCACCAAGTCAGGCGGAGACTCACGCACGGAGGCAGGATGTTCCGCATCAACGACAACTACCTGAAGTTGACTGCCGGCTATCTCTTCCCAGAGATTTCGCGGCGAGTGCACGCATTCACGCAAGCGAACCCCGCGCTTGCGTCGCGCGTCATCCGCTGCGGGATCGGTGATGTGACGGAGCCTCTGCCAGTCGCTGCCGTCACCGCGATGCACGAGGCGGTTGATGCCCTTTCCAAACATGACTCGTTCCGTGGCTACCCGCCCGCGACTGGCTACGACTTCGTGCGCCGTGCGATTGCCGACGGCGACTTCCGCTCTCGCGGGTGCATTGTGGCCGATGATGAGGTATTCCTGAGCGATGGCTCGAAGCCGGACGCAAGTGCGATCCTCGAGATCCTCGGCCCTGGCAATCGCATCGCGATCAGCGATCCCGTGTACCCGGTGTATGCAGACACCAATGTGATGGCAGGCAACTCTGGCCCTGCGCTGCGCGGCGGTGGGTACGAGGGTTTTGTGTACCTGCCCTGCACCGAGGACAACGCATTCGCGCCATGTCCGCCGAAGGAGCACGCCGATGTCGTGTATCTCTGCTCGCCGAACAATCCGACCGGATCGGTGCTCGACCGCGCGGCCTTGGCGCGCTGGGTCGAATGGGCGCACGCGCACCATGCGCTGATCCTGTTCGATGCGGCGTATGCGGACTTCATCCGTGATCCATCGCTGCCACAGTCGATCTATGAGATCGAAGGCGCGCGCCGCTGCGCAATCGAGTTCCGTTCGTTCTCCAAGGTCGGCGGATTCACTGGCGTGCGCTGCGGCTACACGGTGGTCCCGAAGGAGTTGGTCGGCGCTGCAGCGGATGGAACGCGCGTTGCGCTGCATGACCTGTGGATGCGGCGATGGGCAACATGCTCCAACGGCGTTTCCTGGCCTGTGCAGTGCGCGGCCGCGGCGCTCTATTCAGCGGAGGGTCGGGGACAGACGCGCGCGCTCACGGACTTCTATCTCGCGAACGCTGCGATCCTCGCGCGCGCGTGCACGGCCCTTGGTCTGCGCGCGTTCGGCGCGGCAAACTCGCCATATGTGTGGGTGAGTTGTCCGCGCGGACTCGGATCGTGGGAGACCTTCGACCTGCTGCTGCAGCACGCGCAGGTGGTGACGACGCCAGGCGCGGGATTCGGTCGCTGTGGCGAGGGATTCATCCGCATCAGTGCGTTCAACTCGCGAGCGAATGTGGAAGAGGTTGCGCGGCGGATCGGTGTGCTCGCGCCGGCGGCCGTGTGACGCGCGAAGCCTGCCTATACTCGCGAACATGTCCACAGCAATCATCAAGACCGACAAGGGCGACATGCATGTCGACTTCTATGACGACGAAGCGCCGAACACCGTTGCGAACTTTCGCAAACTCGCCAAGCAGGGCTTCTACAAGGGACTCACGTTCCACCGCGTGATCCCGAACTTCGTGATCCAAGGGGGATGCCCGACAGGAACCGGTACGGGCGGTCCTGGCTACAAGATCAAGTGCGAAACCAAGGGCGGCAAGCAACGACATGACCGCGGCGTCCTGTCGATGGCGCATGCAGGGAAGGACACGGGCGGATCGCAGTTCTTCATCTGCCACAGTCGCGACAACACAGCACATCTCGACGGAGGCCACACCTGCTTCGGCATCGTGACGAAGGGGCTTCCCGTGATCGACAAGATCGTCGCGGGCGACAAGATCATCAACATTGAACTCGGCGCCGACGACGGCGACTGAATCACGATCAACCCGTGATCGCGATCGTGCCCGTGCTGTCGCCAAACGACTTCATCGGCGCGCCAGCAGCGGCAGCCATGCCAAGGTGCAGGTTGCACAGCGGCGTGCCGGGAGCATGCTGCACGATGCGACCGCCGCGGTGACCGCGCACACTGCCACCAGCAACCAAGATTGGCAGGTCATCGTGGTTGTGCGCGTTGCCGTCGGTGATGGCGCTGCCGTAGAGGACCAGCGTCGTGTCGAGCAGCGAACGGCCGCCCTCGCGGGTCCTCGAAAGCGCGGTGAGCAGTGCTGCGAGCCGCTCCGACTGGAATGTATTGATGCGGGTGAACGCATCCATCTTGGCTGCGTCGTTCCCGTGATGCGAGACATCGTGATGCCCCTGTGAAACGCCGATCTCCTGATAGGGCCTGTTCGATCCCTCGTTGGCGAGCATGAAGGTGACGACTCGCGTGGAGTCCGTCTGCAGTGCCAGCGCGAGTACTTCTGAAAGGAGATCCGTTCGGCGCGCAAGATCCAGCGGACCGCCTGCGAACTCAGGCAGGTCCTTCGTGTCGATCTCGGCGAGTGCATCGCCGTCGATCTGGCGTTCAAGGTCGCGCACCGCATCGAGGTATTCATCGAGCCGTTCACGATCACTTCGACCGACGATCCCCGCGATTCGCTTCGCCTGCGCGGCCGCGCCATCGAGCACCGACCGCCGAGAGCGCGACTGCGCAGCCGCCTCCTCGGGTGTCATGCCCGACCTGCCGAACAGGCGCTCGAACGCTGCCTTCGGATCGGTCTCCTTGCCGTTGGGCAGGCTCTCCGATCGCCAAGAGATGTTCGCGCTGTACGCGCAGGAGTAGCCGCTGTCGCAGTTGCCGGCAGTCATCGCTGGTTCGGTGCCAAGTTCCAACGAACGCAGGCGCGTGGACCTGCCCGCAGTGCCAAGCGCATCCGCCATCGCCTGATCGATGGACTGCCCAGCGCGGATGTCGTCACCCGCTGTCTTGCGCGGCTGCATGCCAGTGAGAAAGCACGCGGCACTGCGCGCGTGGTCGCCAGGACCGTCGCCGTTCGCTTCCGCGCGCTGATGGCGCAGCCCCGTGTGGATCGTGATGTTCCGCTCGAATCCCCTGAGCGGCAGCAGTGATGTTGATGGGACCCATGCGCCGTTCGCCGCCGCGGTCGGGCGCCAGGTCGCGGGGTTCATGCCGTTTGGGAAAAACACGAACACACTGCGCGCAGTGCGATCGGGTGCGAGGACGGATGATGTGGCGGCGAGCGCTGCCCGACCGATGCCGCGCGGCAGCATCGCCTCCAACCACGGCAGCGCGATCGTTGCGCCGATGCCGCGGAGCACGGTGCGGCGATGCACGAGTGGCTCACGCATGAGCGCACTGTAACGCCGCATTCTGGCGGGGCAAGGGAAGATGCGGATGATTTGCGTCAGTTGCCCGCTGGCGTGCCGACTTCACGGCGCGTGCGGAATGCGTCACTCAGCACGATGCCACGAACGAGCGATTCGAAAGTGCCTTCGGCGCGCGCATGCTGGGCCAGTTGTTGGATGAGTCGATCATCGGCAGCTGCGGTACCGCGGCCGAGGGCGTAGATCATCAATCGCCGCGCAAGCGAACGCTCGAGCGCGTTGCCCTCGAGCAACAGTTCCGCCACCCCTTGCGGACCATCGATCTGGGTGCCTCCTGGCAACTCGCTGCGATCGTCGATCAGCACACCATCGGCTTCGCTGCGCAATCGACCATCCGCATCGAGCCGCTCGAACGCAAGCCCGATCGCGTCCATCCGCGTGTGGCACGATGCGCAGTCGGGATTCGCTCGGTGCTGTTCCATCAGCTGACGCATCGAGAGATGCTGTTGGTTCGTGGCGCCCTCGGGCAGCTGCGGAACTCCAGGTGGCGGCGGCGGAGGCGTCTGATCGAGGATGACATCGAGAACCCACTTGCCCCGCTTCACGGGACTCGTGCGATTGGGGTTGCTCGTTGCGGCGAGCACGCTGCCGTGCCCGAGAACGCCAGGCGGGCGGGTCGGTGGAAGTTCGTAAGCGCTCCGTTCTCCCCCAGTGGTGGCGCTCTGCGCGCTGATGAGTCCATAGTGCTGCGCCAGTTCGGGGGTGCAGATCGTTTCTCGGGTCGTGAGGAGCGAACGCAGCGGAAGTTCGCCGCGCACCAAACGACCGCACAGTGCGAGCGTTTCCGCCTGCATCGCACGCAGCGTGGAGCCGCTGAGCGCTGGATATCCGCGCGGATCGAATGAGCGAGCCTCGAGCCCATCGATACCGAGCCACTGCGCAAAGAAGCGATCGGCGAGCGCAGATGCGCGTTCGTCCTCCAGCATTCGGTTCACCTGCCGAGCGAGTCCGTCCTGCGAGTTCAGTTCACCCGCATCGGCCGCGAGCCGAAGCGTGTCATCGGGCACGCTTGCCCAGAGGAAGAACGAAAGCCGCGATGCGAGTTCGCTGCCCGTCAGCGCGCGACTACCCGGCTGCTGTGCGAGGTCTGTTGTGCGCGCTGGCGGTTCAACGCGCAGCAGGAACCGCGGATCAATGAGCAGCGCGGTGACGAGGGCGCGGAGCTGCTCGTCCCATGAGGACTTCGCGCCGCCCGCCGCTGTGCGTGCAGTCTGCACAAGTTTCGCGCACTCCTTCTCGTCGACCGCGCGCCGAAAGAGCCGAGGCGCGAGCGCCGCCGCCACGCGCCGAAGCCGCGCCGTGTCCGCACTCTCCACCGTCCCCGCAGCAGCATCAAGCGCCACCTCACACGGCGTTCGCGTGACGCTACCGATGGGCCCCTGCACCTCGATCGATCTGCAGCCGAGATTTCGGTCGCGCGCCGACTGATTGGGATCGGATGGGTTGTAGAAGTCGTTCAGGAATGCAACGGTGATGCGCTGCTCGCCCGCTGCAAGACTTCCGCTCCACTCGAAGGTGCCTGAATTGCCGCGCGTGTTCGCCACCGTCACGGCAGTGACCGCCTTGCCGTTCACTCGGATCTCCGCGCGAGCATCTTCGGGGCCAGCCTTCATCTGCTCGATCACCGTGCGCACGGTGTATCTGCCGCTGCGGGGCAGCTTGAATCGCGCGCCCACTTCGCCGACGGTGAAGAGCCAGGCGGTGTTGTCGATGACTTGTCCCTTGCCGTCACGCTCCAGTTCTGGACCGCCGATCGTGCGGCGCGTGTCAGTCGCTGCTGGCGGGAGCGCCGCGAGCGCCACTGCCTCGGCAGCAATGAGGTACTTGTCCATGAGCAGCGGCGGAAGTGCGAGCGTGTCGCCCGTCGTGTCGAAGCCCTCGCCGACATCGTCGGGGGGCAGCAGCGACAGAGCAATGTTCCGGAGAGAATCGGCGAACGCGCGCGCGTCAGCGTCTCCATTTCCCCCTGCACCATCGACCCCGAGTAAACCGAGCGCATCGCGCACACTGTTGGCGTATTGCCAGCGGTTGAGCCGCATCACGACCGGGACTTCGCGGCGCGCAGGTGGCACGATCGAATCAACCGCGTCGATCGCCGCGGCATAGTCGGCGGGCGTCGGACGATCTTCGACAGAATCCGGCGGCATGTCTTCGCGTGCAAGCCGCGCACGCAGCGACGCGAGCAGCGAGGACGATGCGCGCTCCGCTTGAACGCACCCAGCGAGATCCAGATTCGCCTTGCTGCGCGGGCCCGCGTGACAGTCGAGGCAGTGCTCACTCAGGAACGCATGGAGCGCGGCGGGCAGCGGCACTTCGTCCGCGCCGCCCGATGGTGAGGGAGCGCAGGCCAGAAAGGCCAGCGCAGTTAGTGCCAAAGTCGGCAACATCGTGCGCGATGCTAGAAGCGCGAACAACTGCCGCGCATCCATCGAACATGACGCCTTCAAGTATCCTCCAGCGCAATGATGGACACCTCTTTCGGATGCGCTGCTGCGCTGGGGACAACGCTCGTTCGCTGTGCGATGCTGTGTGTGCTGCTGAGCGCACCAACCAAGTGGGTGTCGGCGCAGACTCCACCGGCCGCAGCGCCGGCCGCAGCACCATCCGCGGCGCCGGCCGCGGCACCATCCGCGGCGCCGACCGCGGCACCATCCGCGGCGCCGGCCGCGGCAAAAGGCACCGCAGCGGCAGCGGGGCAATCGGACTCATCACGTAGCACCGTGGAACAAGGGATGTCCGCAACAACGCCTGGTTTGCCGCAAGGAAGCACCGATTCTGCAGCAGGCTTTGGCTACGACAGTTTCCGCCCCGATGCCGCGCAGATCACTGAGGGTCCAATCGATGAACTCTTCGTCTTGAGTCCAGGCGACGAGGTCATCGTCTCGATCTGGGGTGAACTCGTCCAGAAGCTGAATCTCGTCGTCAGCGACGAAGGGTTCATCGACCTCCCCGACGATGGCGGCCGCATCTCCACGAGCGGCGTCACGCTCAGGGAACTGCGTCCGGTGCTCATGCAGGCGTTCTCGCAGATTTATGCCAGCTACATCAATGCGGCCGATCCGAGCAAGTCGACTGCGTTCGTGGACATCCGCCTCGGCAAGGTTCGACCGTTGCTGGTGTATGTGCTCGGTGAGGTGCGCAGCCCAGGTGCATACTTGATCGGCGCGGGCATGGCCAATGTGCTGAATGCGCTGAACAATGCGGGTGGCGTTCGACCGAGCGGCACACTGCGCGAAGTCAAGGTGCGCCGCAGCAACGGCGACACCGAGACGGTCGACCTCTACCAGTTCTTCCTCAAGGGCTCGCTCGACCTGAATGCCGTGCGCATGAAGCCGAACGATTACATCATCGTTCCGCTGAAGACTCGTTCGGTGGCGATCGAAGGCGAAGTACGCCGGCCCGCCAGATTTGAGTTGACTGGATCCGAAGGGATGCGCGAACTGTTGGATTTCGCGGGGGGCTTCACGCCGGAGGCTTACCCAAAGCAAGCGCAAATCGTCCGCAACGAGCCTGGCAAAGGCGAGACAGTGATGGACGTTGACATCTCGACCCTCATGAATCCTTCCGCGACCAACATTGCTCTTCAGGATGGTGACCGCGTACGAGTGCCGACCAATGTGCAGGTGCGCCGCCGCGTGGTGACGGTTGGTGGGGATGGCGTTGTCCGCCCTGGCACTTACGAGTGGCGCCCTGGAATGACCATGCGCGACCTGATCGACCGCGCTGAGGGACTGCGCGAATACGCGTTCACCGAGCGAGCGGACCTCGTCCGCACCGAGGATGACTTTTCCAAGTCGCTGACCACCTTCGCACTGAATGAGCTCTTCCAGAAGGACGCATCAGGGCAGTTTGTGTTCACTGGGAACTCGGACAAGAACATCCCGCTGCGCGAGATGGATGAGGTCTTCGTGCAGTCCTCATACGGTCTGGTCGGAAAGGACAAGTTCGTCACCCTTGCGGGCCATGTCAAGCAGCCAGGACCGACCGTGCTGGCGACGAACATGACGCTCGCCGACCTGATCTTCCTGCGGGGCGGATTCCAGGACCCCGCATTCGAACGCGCCGCATACAAGGATGTCGCTCACATCATCCGCAAGGTGCCTGGATCGATCGGCGAGCAACTCATTCCCTTCGATCTCGGCGCCGTGCTGCGCGCCGATGCGGCGGCTGACATGCAATTGCAGGACGGCGATGTCATCCGCCTGTACTCATTCGAGGACCTCTCGATGAAGCGAACGGTGCAGATTGATGGGCTGGTGAAGAAGCCTGGGGCGTATCCAATGGTCGATGGGCTGACCTTGGAGGATCTGCTGGTGCTTGCTGGCGGACTGCGTCCCGATGCGTACAAGGTCGAAGCAGTCGTGGCTCGGGTGGAAGCTGATGGCGGCGCAAGCAACGAAGCGAATCACACCGCGCCCACATTCGTGGTACCCGTCCCGTCTGACTTTCTGGCGAAGGCGCCCGCACAGCGGTTGCCCGTCAGGCCATTCGATCGAATCACGGTGAGGAATGTGCTGGGCTGGGAGCCGTTGGATGTCGTCTCGGTGACTGGTGAGGTCCTGTACCCAGGCAACTACTCGCTCGCATCGAAGGACGAGACGATCTCAAGCCTCATCAAGAAGGCAGGCGGACTTCGCAAGGAGGGGTTGCCCGAAGGAGCCGCCGTGCGCCGCCGACGCAATGTGATTGCCCTCGATCCGTCAGCGCCAACGGACACCTACGAAATCACGATCGACCTCGCGGCGGCGTTGGCCGAACCTGGCGGCAGCGATGACATCGTGCTCAAGAACGGCGATGAGATCAACATCCCGACCAATCCTGGCACTCTTGAAGTGCGCGGTGCGGTGCGTCGACCGCTCGTGCTGCAGTTCAAGGAGGGCCGCACGCTTGATGAGTATGTCGCGATGTGCGGCGGATTCCTTGACAAGGCGGACCGCGAGCGGGTCCTGGTATTCGCAGCGAACAATGTCGCGCGAATCGCCAAGCCAGACCGTCCCGTTCGCCTGAGCGCAGGCAGCGTGATCGATGTGCCGCTGATCAAGGAATCGGAGTGGTTGCGGACTGTCGATGTCTCGGGTGCCGTGATGAAGCCCGCGCGCCTCCAGTGGATCGAAGACGCTCCGCTTGGTTACTACCTCAATATGTGCGGCGGCTTCAGCACGACAGCTGACACCGCCAAGATCGTGATCCACCTTCCAGATGGCGGAATGCTGACGAAGCAAGAGGGCGAGACCTTCAACCCGCAAGTGCCCGCCGGCAGCACGGTCGTGATCATGACCAAGCCACAGGTAGACACGAAGTGAACGCTTCCGAACCAGAGGCGCCACTCGAGGCCGAAGAGCCGATCCGCCCGCTTCGGATCGTGAATGTGCTGATCCGCGGTCGCTGGTTGATCGCCGGCTTGACGCTCGCTGTCGCGGGCGCGACGGCTGGGTATGTGATGACGATCCCGCCCGAGTTCACCGCCACTGCGAAGTTCATGCCTTCGCAAGGCAAGGGAGCCGCGTCGCGCATGGGCGTCATCGCAGGGTCATCCGCGCAGGTGGCCGATGTGGTTGTCGAGAACACCGCGCCCGAGTACTACACCGAACTACTGACAAGTCGGGCATTCCTGCAAGCGCTGCTGAAGACACAGTTCGATGTGCCAACGCTCGGAACAAAGGTGGCTTTCATCGACACCATGGAGATCGAGGCGGATTCAGAATCCGAGCGGCAGGAGCGCGCGATCGAGGCACTGCGAAAGATCGCCAAGGTGAATTCAGTGAAGATCAAGTCGCTGACTGCGCCGCCGATCCTCACCCTGACGATGACCGCTGGGGATGCCACTCTGGCAGCAGATTCTGCCAACGCGCTCGTGAACGAACTCATCCGGTTCACCAAGGACACCCGCAGCAGCAAGGCTGCGGAGAATCGGGCGTTCATCGAGCGGCAACTCGCCGATGCCAAGTTGATGCTGGAGCGGGCAGAGAAGACGCTGGCGGACTTCAACCGAGTGAACCGCAAGATCGCAACGCCAGACCTGCGCGCGGAACAGGAACGGCTGGCTCGCGCGGTGAATGTCCAGGCGGAAGTGTTCATCACGCTGACCAAGCAACTGGAAATCGCGCGGATCCAAGAGCAAGAAGATCAGGTGTCCATTGAAGTGATCGAGCCCGCCGTGGCACCGCTGCAGCGATCCGCACCGCGGCGCACGCAGACCGTGCTGATCGCAGCATTCGTCGCGCTGATGGGGTCCTGTGGGCTTGTGCTGCTGATCCACCGCTTCCGTTCAGGCAACCAGATGGATCCGGATGTCGAGGACCTCAAGTCCAACCTGCGTTCGGTGCTGCGCGAACTGACATTCGGGTTGCTCGGCCGCGAAGCGAAGCAGCCGGTGCACGAGCAGCCCACGCGGTGATTGGCCGCGCGTCGCGCGCATCGCGCGCTGACGCCCACCATCACGACGAGGCGCGCTGCCACTTCCAAGCGTCGCGGCACATGTCATCGAGCGACCGCTCAGTCTGCCAGCCGAGGCGGGCGCGAGCGAGCGTCGGGTCGGCCCACGCAGCTGCGATATCTCCAGGGCGACGATCACGCAGCGCGTAGGGAATGCGCACGCCGTTCACGCGCTCGAAGGTCCTGACCACATCGAGAACGCTGCTGCCTTGACCAGTGCCCAAGTTGATTGCTTCGCAGTGCATTTCCGGAAGCCGCTCCACCGCGCGCACATGACCGACCGCGAGATCGACCACAGGGATGTAGTCGCGCACGCCAGTGCCGTCGTGCGTTGGGGAGTCGTTTCCCCACACGCCAAGTTCGGGGAACTCGCCAGCGGCGACCTTCAGCACGAACGGCATCAGGTTGTTTGGAACGCCGCACGGATCCTCGCCGATCAAGGCGCTCTCGTGCGCGCCAACAGGGTTGAAGTAGCGAAGCATGCAGATGTGCCAGCGCTCATCGCTGCGGGACAGGTCGCGCAGCATCATCTCGATCGCGAGCTTGGTCTGTCCGTATGGATTGGTCGCGCTCAGCGGGTGCGACTCGGCAAGCGGCAGTCGCTGAGGATCGCCATACACGGTGCACGAACTGCTGAACACGATCGACCGCACGCCGCAGTCGTTCATCGCTTCAAGCAAGCGCAGCGTGCCCACGACATTGTTGTCGTAGTACGACAGCGGCATCGCAACCGACTCCCCCACCGCCTTCAGGCCAGCGAGATGGATCACGCTTGTGATGCCGAAGTCGCGGATGGCACTGCGAACGAGAGTGCCATCGCGGATGTCACCCTCCACGAAATCCACTGGCGTGCCGATGATTTGCCCGAGTCGATCCACAACGCCGCGCTTGCTGTTGCAGAGGTTGTCGAGCAGGACGGGGCGCAGGCCTGCACGCGCCACCTCGACCGCGATGTGACTGCCGATGAAGCCCACACCGCCCGTGAGGAGGATTGAGTCAGACATGGAAGGAGCGTATGGGGGGAAACTGAGGCAAAGGCGCCCGAGCGGGCAGGTGGTCGCCTCGGGCGATGGCGTAAGTGCTCATCAGAGAAGAGGGCTCGAAGGATCGCTGAATGGATGTGTCGAAAACTGATGATTGAATCGACAGGTTATTTGGACTTGTCGATAGGATCGACTTAGACTTCCATACGTGTCCTGGCTCCCGGACCAACCGCACAACGACCTTCCGCCGCTCCCGCCCCCGGGCGAGGTGGAGTCGCGGGCCGTGCTCAAGCGGTGCGTGGCAGCGCGAGCAGCACTCGAGGGCCTGAATCAGGCGACGGCGCTGATACCCGACCAGGCCACTCTGATGAGCGCATTCCCGACGCTCGAGGCGCAGGCCAGTTCCGAGATTGAGAACATCGTCACCACCACCGCAGAGCTGTTCGAGCATCTGTCCGCCGAGCAGCGCGCGACGCCCTCGATCCGTGAGGCGCTCCGCTACCGGGCCGCGCTCCTCGCGGGATTTCAGGAGCTCTCCTCGCGGCCGATCTGCACCCGGCTCGCCGAGACCGTCTGCTCCGCAATCAAGGGCGCACCGATCTCCGTGCGACGGACGCCCGGCACTGCAATTCGCAACGATCGCACCGGAAACATCGTCTATACGCCTCCTGAGGGAGAACCGCTGCTCCGGGACCTGCTTGCCAACTGGGAGCGTTTCCTCAATCACGCCGACGAGCTCGATCCGTTGGTGAAGATGGCGATCGGCCACTACCAGTTCGAGGCCATCCACCCGTTCTCCGACGGCAACGGAAGAACCGGGCGGGTACTCAACAGCCTGTACCTGGTCAGCCAGGGGCTCATCGGCCAGCCGGTCCTGTACCTCAGCCGCGCGATCATCGAGGACAAGGACCGGTACTACCGTCTGCGTCACGGGGTCACCACCGCCGGGGCATGGGAGCCGTGGATCGAGTTCATGCTCGAGTGCGTCGAGCGCACCGCCATCTGGACCACCGACAAGGTGCGCGCCATCCGGCTGCTGCAGGCACGAACCGGACGCGTGGTGCAGGAGCGCTGCCGCAGAGCATGCTCGCACGAACTCGTCTCGCTGCTGTTCGAGCGGCCATACCTTCGGATCGGCGACATCGTCGACGCGGGGCTTGCCAAGCGGCAGACGGCGGCGACCTATGCACGATCCCTGGTGACGGCGGGCGTGTTGGAAGAGCGCCAGGCCGGGCAATCGAAGCTGTTCGTCAACACGCGGCTGATGCGGCTGCTGACGCAGGATTCGAATGAGGCTGCGACGGCGGAGTGGTGACGGCTCCCGTCGATGGACACCAAGGCGCCGCCCGCCCCCACCGAACACTCAACTGCAGGAAAGCGAATCGCCACTCAGGCGGTACACGCCGCCGGAGTGCGGGCAGCGGAACTCGCCGGTTCCCGTCAATGACAGCGGCACGCGCTCGCCGAACTTGCTCATCCACCCGATCTGGCGCGCCGGCACGCCAGCCATCAGCGCGAACGGCTTGACATCGCGGTTCACCACCGCACCCGCCGCAACGAAGGCATGCTCGCCAATGGTGATGCCACACACCACGGTGCAGTTGGCCCCCAGCGTTGCGCCCCGCTTCACCAGCGTGTCGCGATACTCGTCCTTCCGCGTGACGGCGGATCGAGGGTTGTAGACGTTGGTGAAGACCATGCTCGGACCGCAGAACACGTCGTCCTCCAGCGTCACGTTGTCGTAGACCGACACGTTGTTCTGGATCTTCACGTTGTTCCCGATCACCACGCGGTTGCCCACGAACACGTTCTGCCCCAGTGAGCAGCGCTCCCCGATGCGGGCCCCGCCGCACACATGCACGAAGTGCCAGACGCGGCTGCCCGCGCCAATCTGCGCGCCGGGGTCGACGATGGCGCTCGGGTGGACGGTGAAGCCCGCTCCACCCGTGGCGGCCGCCGGGACCGCGCTCATGGCCGCACCGCCTCGACCTGCTGGCACAGGGGGTGATAGTCGCCGATCAGCTGGGTCATGGAGGCGTGGCGAATGGCGTGCACCATCTCGATGCTGGGCCGGGCGTCATGCAGGCCATAGCCGCGGCCCGCCAGGATCTCGCGGTAACTCACCGTGTGCAGATCGGTGAAACCCTCACTGAACTCCACCTCGGCACCATCCACGGAAATGGACCGGAAGGTCCGCTGTCCCTTGGTCCGCTGAGCCTCCGGCAGATGCTCGGCGTTCACGGAAAGGAACCATCGCACGCGGGCCCGCTCCAGCTCCAGCACACCAGCTGCGCAATCCTCCTGGCGGCGATGCACCACGGACGATCGCATGCCGCCAAAGATCCAGCCCAGCATGTCGAAGAAGTGCACGCCGATGTTGGTGGCTACACCGCCGGACTTCTCCAGGTTGCCCTTCCAGCTGCGGTGGTACCAGCGGCCGCGCGAGGTGATGTACGTCACGTCGACGTCGATCATCCGATCACGCACGCCCGCGAAACGTTCCCGCAAGGCGATGATCGCGGGGTGGTGCCGGAGCTGCAGGATGGTGTGGACACGCCGACCGCTCTCGGCCTGAATGGCGGCCAGAGCATCCACGTTCCACGGGTTGAGCACGATGGGCTTCTCGCAGATGGCGTGCGCACCATTGCGCAGTGCCATGCGAATGTGCGCGTCGTGCAGGTAGTTGGGGGAGCAGATCGACACGAAGTCGACGCCCTGCCCATCGCGGTGCAGCTTGTCCAAGTGGCGGTCAAACCGCTCCGACTCCGTGAAGAAGTCCGCCTCCGGGAAGTAACTGTCCATGATGCCCACGTTGTCATGCGGATCCACCGCTGCGACCACCGAGTGGCCGTTCTCCTTGATGGCCTTCAGGTGCCGCGGGGCGATGAAGCCGGCGGCGCCGGTGAGGGCGAAGGTGTGCACCCGGGCGAGGGAAGGCTGAGCCATTCGATCAGGATAATGCCTGCTGGAAGAGCAACAAGTCGGTCACGCCCGCGCGACCGACCCAACCTGCATTGCCTGCAAGGTCCGACGAAGCCCCTCCTCAAAGGACACCTGCACCGAGTCGCCAATCAGGGCGGCTGCGGCACGGATGTCGGCCTCGCTGTCCCTCACATCACCGGGCCGGGTGGGCATGAACTCTGGTTCATAGTCAACCCCCATGATGCTCGCCATCCGCTCAAGCAGCGTGAGCAGGCTGAACCGGGTTCCGCAAGCAACATTGATCACCTGACCCTGGGTCGCCGCCGGAGCCACTGCAGCCAGCAAGTTGGCATGGACCGCATTCTCGACGAAGGTGAAGTCTCGTGACTGGGTTCCGTCGCCAAAAAGCGTGGGTCGCTGGCCTGATCGGAGTTGTTCGGCAAACTTGGGAATCACGGCTGCGTAGGGCGAGTCATGGCGCTGCCGCGGGCCGAAGATGTTGAAGTAGCGCAGACTGACGGTCTCAAGTCCGAAACAGGAACTCCAGGCTCGCATGAGGTGTTCGCCAGCAAGCTTGGTGAATGCGTAGGGCGAGAGCGGATCCGGCCGCATCGACTCGATCTTCGGAAGGGTCGGCGTGTTCCCGTACGCACTGCTGCTGGCCGAGTACACCACGCGGCGAACGCCCGCCGCCCGCGCAGCCTGAAGCACCTGAAGTGTGCCGCCCACATTCACCTGCTGATACCGCTCGGGCATCTCCAGGCTGCGTGGAACACTACCCATGGCCGCAAGGTGAAAGACAACCTCAGCCCCTTCAATGGCCTGCGCGACAGCCTCCCGGTCACAGATGCTTCCTCGGACAATCCGAGCCGACCCAGCTGGACCGCTGAGGTTCGCCTCCCGGCCGTTTGAGAAGTCATCGAGGATGGTGACGTGGGCGCCCGAAGCGACAAGGCGGTCGGCAAGGTGACTCCCTATGAAACCGGCGCCGCCGGTGACCAACAAACGAACTGAGGAAAGCGCCATCTGACCGTTCATTGCGTCGAAGGGTAGCAGGGTTGGCCGACGTCAAGACGCCGCCCTCATGACCTCCCGACCAACCGCTGACTTGCACCGCTACGCTCACTTACGTGAAGAGGTCACCATCCATGGCGCTCCTGAACTTGGAGATTGAATGCCCACTCGCGACTTTCTGATCATCGGCGGAGGTGTCGTTGGGCTCACACTCGCGCTCGAAATCCGCCGCCGCCACGTTCAGAGCAATGTCACCGTTGTTGAGGCCGAGCGTGCGCTTGCTTCTCACGGGTCCGGACGAAACAGCGGCGTCCTTCACAGCGGCATCTACTACCCCCCAGATTCGCTGAAAGCCCGCATGTGCGCTCAGGGCGCCGCAGCCATGCGCGCATACTGCCGGTCGCGGAATCTGCCGCTGCTTCCGCTTGGGAAGGTGCTCGTACCGACGCGTGCCGAAGATGATCCGCAACTGGATGTTCTTGTATCTCGCGCTGGCCAGAACGGCGTTGATGCACGGATGCTCACCTCGGCAGAACTAGCGCACCAGGAACCCGCAGCGCGATCTGCGTCTGGACGCGCCCTCCTGGTGCCCATCACTTCCGTATGCAGTCCACACGCCGTCATGAAGTCGCTTGCGGCGGATTGCGAGAGGGCGCAGATTGAGATTCGTATGGGATGGCGAGCTGCGCGGTTTGATCCAGACGCGCGCACCGTCACCAACGAGTTTGGAGAGGTCATCCACTACGGAGTTCTCATCAACGCCGCGGGACTTCATGCCGACACGGTTGCACATGCCTTTGGCGTAGGACGGCAGTATCACATCCTTCCCTTCAAGGGCATCTACTGGAAGCTCGACCCCGCGGCCGGAATCCGTCTGAATCACCTTGTCTACCCCGTACCCGACCTTCGGGTGCCGTTCCTCGGCGTGCACACCACGACCGCCTCGGATGGCGCGGTTTACCTCGGTCCGACCGCGATTCCCGCGTTCGGTCGGGAGAACTACAAGGGCTTCTCAGGTGTCTGCGCAGCAGATGCAATCCGAATTCTCAGCGCTTCAGCCACCCAGTTCATCCGCAACACGAATGGCTTCAGGCGACTCGCACTTGTCGAGACGGGGAAACTCTCCAAACGGCGGTTTGCGGCGGCAGTGCAGCGCCTGATTCCGGCAGTACGCCCCGAGCACCTGCTACCTTGCACCAAGGTCGGCATGCGTGCGCAGTTGTATGATTCGTCTTCTGGCCACCTCGTGAACGATTTCCTTGTGCAACGGGGTCCTCAATCGATCCATGTCCTGAACGCGATCAGCCCAGCCTGGACATGCTCGATGCCGTTTGCGTCGTTCGTCTGTGAAAGGTTTCTCGATGGAAACGATCCATGAATCTCAATGAAGCAAAGCTCGTCGTGATCGGAGGCGCAGGCCTCATCGGATCGCACACCGTAGATCAGTTACTCGCCGAGCCAGTCCGCGAGATCGTGATCTACGACACCTTCGTCCGCGGCCGCATGGAGAATCTCGCCGAAGCCCTGCAGGACCCGCGGGTGCGCGTTTTCGACATCGGTGGCGACATCACCCAGACTGACATCCTCGATGCCGCTCTCGATGGCGCCGACGGCGTCTTCCACTTTGCGTCTCTCTGGCTGCTGCAGTGCCATGAGTTCCCG
>SXGU01025026.1_pt1 | contig 19950 bp, 14 predicted proteins | sample 3174531 | NCBI WGS metagenome assembly SXGU01 (sample SAMN11356863, study PRJNA531348) | freshwater metagenome | isolation source: freshwater sample F1-140 | place: China: Fuxian Lake, Yuxi | collected 2017-12-25 | reverse complement strand
GCATAAGCAGTTAACAGATTTTTGAGATCATCTGAATCATCAAAAAATAAATTTCTGATTTTGTTTTTTACCACGTGTTTGTCAGAGTGATTGATCTCTACAATGTTTTCTTTATTCCAGTTTGGCATAAGTTCCCTCTAATATGAAATGGTGTTAATTCATTGCATAAAAAAGTGGATTTTCATCATGATTGTTATTACTCTCTCTCATGATTCTTAGATATCCTGGTTTTGCTTTTACCATCATTAACCACTAAAATCATAATATTTAGGAATATAGTAAATTCACACTATAGATTTAAGTTCTGTATTTACAGCTAATCCTCATGGCAGAATCAAAAAAACTTGATTTTGACGCATTAACTTCACACCTATTTGCAGCTGCAGACATTCTAAGAAAAAAGCTAAACCCTGAAGAATACAGACCAGTCACAATGACAGTGTTATTTATCAAAAGACTAAATGACGAATACAAATCAAATGTTAAAAAATTAATCGCTCAAGGAAAAACAGAAAAGGATGCAAGAAAAAAATTCAATCATAAATTTACAATGCCAGAGGATGCAACCTGGGATGTATTATTTAAAACAAAAAAATCAATTGGTCAGAAATTAAATCAAATATCAAGGGCAGTAGAAGAAGAGAATCCAAGACTAGAGGGAGTTTTAACTTCTACAAAATTTGATGATAAAAGAAACTTTCCAGATAACACCATGGAGGATCTGATAGTTCATTTCAATAAATATAATCTTTCAAATGATGATTTGGTAAAGCCTGATGTCTTTGGGGATGCGTATGAATATTTACTTGCAGAATTTGCATCAGAGACAAAGAAAAAAGGTGGACAATTTTATACTCCACATGAAGTTGTAACCTTACTAGTACATTTAACAAAACCAAAAGAAGGAATGCGAATTTGTGATCCTACATGTGGTTCAGGTGGTATGTTGATTCAATCCTGGAGTTATGTAAAAAAAAATGGCGGTAATGCGGATAATCTGACATTACACGGTCAAGAAAGCAATTTCCAAACTGTCGGTATGGCAAAGATGAATCTTGTTTTGCATGGTGTTGCAAATTTCAATATTGTTAATGAGGATGTTTTAGAAAAACCATTACTGCAAGAAGGAGGAAAATTAAATCTGTATGACAGAGTATTGGCAAATTACCCATTTAGTGAAGATTGGAAATCAGAAGGTAAGGAAAATGATCCATACAGTAGATTTAGACTAGGAATTCCACCATCTAAAGACAAGGCAGATTTTGCGTTCATTCAGCACATGTATTCAGTATTAAATGATAAAGGAAAGGCTGCAATTATCTCATCTCAAGGAGTATTATTTAGAGGTGGAGCTGAATCTGAAATTAGAAAAGGCTTGTTTGAAGAAGATGCAGTCGAAGCAGTAATTGCATTACCTGAAAAATTATTTTATGGAACATCAATTCCTGGCTGTGTTTTGTTATTAAACAAGAACAAACCAAAGGAGAAAAAAGGTAAAATTTTGTTTGTTTATGCTGCCAAAGACTACAATGAAGATAAGGTGCGCTATACACTCAGACCAGAGGATTTGAAGAAAATAGTTTCAGCAGTTGATGATTTCAAAGATATTGATAGATACTGTCACGTTGCAGATAAAGAAGAATTAGAAGAAAACGAATACAACTTTAATGTTCCAAGATATGTAGATATTTCTGAGCCTGAAGAACCAGTCGACATTCAGAAAACAATTGATGAACTCAAAAAACTAGACAAACAAAGAGAGGATCTTGAACTAAAAGTCAAAGCAGATCTTAAGGAATTGGGATTCAAGATCTAGATTGCAAAAACCAAAGCCAGGATACAAACTAGTAAAGTCACTTTTTGGAAAGTATGAAGAGATTCCTGAATATTGGGAGTATGAAAAATTGTCTAATATGGTAACAAAATCTATCTCATACGGGGTTCTAGTCCCTGATAACGATCCTAATGGTATACCAATGATAAGAAGTGGTGAGCTTGATTTTGAAGGAGGAATAGAAAGAAATCTTCAGAAGATTTCTCCAAAACTTGAAGATAAATTTGCTAAGACTCGTTTACAAGGAGGGGAGATTTTAGTAAGTTTAGTTGGATATACAGGACAAGTGACCCTTGTATCTCCAAATTATGCTGGTTACAATGTTAGTAGAGCTATAGGAGTAGTTAATCTAAAGAAAGACTACAATAACAAATTCTATTATTATTGTTTAAAATCAAACTCAATGCAAAGAAAAATCCTTTACGATTCTATTGGTTCCGCACAAGCAGTAATTAATCTTGATAGATTAAGAAAGTTAACCATAATCGTACCTTCAAAAAAAGAACAACACAAAATTGCAGATATACTTTCCAATATGGATGAACTCATCAATCATTATGACAGAGTCATAGGCTCAACAAAGTTGCTAAAGCAAGGCTTGATGCAGCAATTACTTACAAAAGGAATTGGGCATAAGAAATTCAAGAAAGTAAAATGGTTTTTTGGAAAGTTTCTCTCAATTCCAGATGAATGGAATCTTTCTAGTATGGAAAAAATCAGTGAAACTCTCTCTAGTGGCGGTACTCCATCTACTACCATTTTAGAATATTGGAATGGTGCTATTCCATGGACAAGAGGTGCTGTTTTAACAAAACACTATCTTGATTGCGGTGAAAGATTTATCACAAAAAAAGGCCTGGAAAATAGTTCATCTGTAATCATACCTAAGGAGAATTTACTAGTGGCATCTAGGGTATCTGTAGGAAATTTGGCTGTAAATCTAATTGATATAGCAATTAATCAAGATGTTACAGGAATTGTAGTTGACAAATCACAAATTTCTACAGACTTTCTCTATTGGTATCTTGTTCAAAATATTGGAATTCTGGTTTCTTATTCACAAGGAACCACGATCCAAGGATTTACAAGAAAAGAATTAGCAAAATTTTTAATTTTGTTACCTGATCTACACGAGCAAAAAACGATTGCGTTAATTTTGACAAATATCGATACCAAAATATTTGATTTAGAATCCAAAAAATATAGTCTTGAGAAACTCAAAAAAGGTTTAATGCAAAAACTACTGACAGGACAATTGAGAGTGGCAGCATGAAATACTATACACAAACAGGCGATGAATTTACAGAATCAGAGCTTCCAGCATTAGAGTTACTTCATGAATCACTAGGGTATGAATACATGACACCAAGTGATGTCAACAGATTAAGAAAAAAAGACAATGAAGTAATCTTGTATGATAGATTACGAACACTGTTGCCTGAACTAAACCCATGGATGAAAAAACATCCTGAAGCCATAGAGATGGCAATTGAGAAAATCAGAGAAGAAAACTTTGCACATATGCTCAATCACCCAGATACTAATGAGAAAATTCATGCAATGTATACAGAATTGAGCATGGATGATCTAAATCCATTAGAGATTCCATTTGATCTAGGCAATGGAGAAGAAAATCAAACAGTTCATTTGTTTAATTTTGACGAGCCTGAAAAAAATGATTTTCTAGTTACAAATCAACTATCATTTAAAAAATTCAAGGGCTCTATAAGGCCAGATATTACAATTTTTGTAAATGGATTTCCACTAGTCATTATTGAATGCAAATCTCCAAACATTGCAGACCCGATAGGAAATGCAATTTTAGATAATTTAACAAAATACCAAAACAAAGACAACGGTGCTGATCGATTATTTTTCTACAATTTGTTTCTAGTTGCAACTTGTGGAGACTATGCAAAGCATGGGTGCATAGAATCAGATGCGAATTTTTATGCTAGGTGGAGCAGTACATATCCATATAATGAGAAAGAAGTAGAAAATCTTGCAAAAAGAAAACCTCGCGAACAAGAAAAACTAATTGTTGGAATGCTTAACAAAAAAACTTTGATAGATATATTACAAACATATGTAATTTTTGATAAAGTTGATGGAGAGAAAATCAAAAAAATAGCCAAACACCAACAATTCCGCGCAATATCTAAAGCAATAAAGATACTTGAAATCACAATAAAATCTTCATCAAATCTTGGAGGAACTATTTGGCACAGTCAGGGTTCTGGTAAATCATTGACAATGTTTTGGCTTGCAAAACAAATCAGACAGAACTTTGAAGAAGACCTTCCAATTTTGGTTGTAACTGATAGAACTTCACTTGATAATCAAATTCACATAAATTTTCAAGGTGCAGGTTGGAACAAACCAATTAGAGCAAGAGATGCTGAACACCTAATTGAAGAGTTGCAAAGTCCAGAAAAAAAAGTCATAATGACTACGATTCAGAAATTAGGATTAAAGGACAACCCTCCAATTTTAACCAATAAGCAAATTATTGTTTTAACTGACGAATCGCATAGAGGAGAATTTGGACCAACTGCAACAAGAATGAGGGATGCATTACCTAATGCAATATTCTTTGCCTTTACTGCCACGCCAATCGAGAAAACACATAGAAATGTCTTTACGAAATTTGGAGATGAAATTGATAATTATACTTGGGCTGAATCCAAAGAAGACGGTACTACAGTAGGCATAGAATACATGCCTAGATGGGTAAAAATCGATGTAGAAGACGCCAAATTACTAAGTGCTGAATTTGAAAAGGAATTTGCGGCTTTTTCAAAATCTGAGCGAGCCATGATTAAAAAAGATCACATAAAGATGAAAAATCTCAGGCGAGCTACAGAGAGAATTCAAACTATTGCAAAAGATATTGTAAATGACTTTAATGCTCGTGTGGGAATTGAGGGATTCAAAGCAATGATTGTTGCATCAAATAGAGAGGCAGCAGTCAGATACAAAAAAGCACTTGATAGTAATCCTGATGCACCAAAATCAATGATTATTATGACTTCAGAACTTGACGAAGTTGGTTTTGAGGGAGAAAGTTGGGATAAATATTATTTTTCTCCAAAAGAGCGAGAAATAAAATCAAAAGAGTTTGCAAAATCAGATAATGAATACAAAATATTGATAGTATCAGACATGCTTCTAACTGGATATGATGCACCAATTATTCAGACCATGTATTTGGATCATAAATTAAAAGAGCATACATTACTTCAAGCAATTGCCCGAGTGAATAGAAAATATAAAACCAAACAGTTTGGAACAATAATAGATTATGTTAATGTCGTAACAGAATTAGAAGAAGCAAAAAGTATGTTCAAAGTAGAGCAAACTAGAGACCTGACATTTAATAAAACGCAACTTGTTACTGATCTTAAAAATAAATGGAGTATTGTTATGGCAGATGTGAAAGGAATAGATCCTAAAAACCGTGATTTGGTACTTGAAAGATTTGCAGCACCAGACAAGCAAGATACATTTTACACTCATTACAAAAAGTTTGAGCAAGCACTTGATGGGGTCATGCCAGATAGAGAAGCTGCGGATTATCTTGATGACTTTGCAGCGTTGACAGTTGCAATTCAACATATTCGCAATTATCTAAATAAAGATAAATTTTCAACCAAACCGTACAGCAACAAAATCCTAAAACTCATTGACAAATACATCACTAGTGGAAAAATCAAAATTCCAATTGAGAGTATTGATTTTGATGATGAACGATTTGGGGTAGAAATAAAGAAAATCTCGAACAAACGAGCCCAAAATGCTGCATTGACTGGACGTATTTCAGGTATAATTAGGATTGGCAAGCCTGATAATCCTGTATTTTACAATTCAATTGAGGAGCAATTAAACGAACTTTTACGATTAGAAAAAGAAACTCAACTCGATGCAGCAATAATATTTGCTAAATTAAGTGAAATTCTTTCTGAATCTCAAAAGGAAGAACAACGACGAAAGGAATTAGGATTAGAAAATGGATTCGAGTTTGCAGTATTTGGAGAATTAAAAAGTATCTTAAATGATGAAAAAATCTGTGTAAATGCAACTGTTTCTATTTATGAAAAAATACTTCCACTTACTCAATACGTGGATTGGCCTGATAATCTCACTGTTGAAAAAGATATGGAAAAATTCATTGATGAAATATTGACTGAAAATAATTTTCCTGAAGAAAAAATTGATGAATTGACAAAAAAAATAATAGACCTAGCAGAGAGACATTTGTATGAAAGGTAAATTACAATATGGTGGTACAATAATTCCATATTATATAATTCAAACAAAAAGAAAAAAAACATTGCAGATATTTGTTGAAAAAGACAGAGTTGAGGTAAGAGCACCTCAGTCAAAGAAAATTTCCGAAATTAAACAACTTTTAAAAAATAGAGTCAGTTGGATTTTTAATTCACAATTAAAATTAAAAGAGAGCACATCAGGAATAGTAAAGTCTAAAAACTCTTTATTGTATTTGGGAAAAAATATACCGTATGTAGTAAAATCTTTGGAGACCACTAATGAAATTAATTTAAAGAATAATTCTTTTCAAATATTTATAAAATCAAAATCAATTACAGAGAAAAAAATTACAAAGATGTATCATGAATGGCTTTTGATAAAATATTTGACATATGTTACAACAAAGATTGATAATTTTTCAAAAATTCTAAATGTAAAACCAAAAGGATTTCAAATTATAACTCTCAAAAGTAAGTGGGGCAGTGCAACTGTATCAGGTCACATTCATTTGAATTTGCATTTACTTAAAACTCCTAGAAAAATGATTGACTATGTGATATTGCATGAGCTTGCTCATTTGAAAATAAAGGGTCACAGGCATGAATTTTGGGCATATTTGGAGAAATTTATGCCTGATTATGAGAAGAGAAAGACATGGTTAGAGCAAAACCATCTAGATATTTTGAGGAACTAAATTGACAAAAGCAAAACCTGGATACAAACTAGTAAAGTCACTTTTTGGGAAAGAGATAGAAATTCCTGAAAACTGGATATTAGAAAATCTATCCAATCTTGATGTGATGACTAGTAGTGGTGGCACTCCTGACAGGGAAAATAAAATTTACTATGCTGGAGACAATATTTGGATAAAAAGTGGAGAACTAAAAGATGATTTTATTTTTAATTCTGAAGAAAAAATCACAAATGATGCATTAAAAAACTCGTCAGCTAAGATTTTTCCAAAAAATACCGTTCTTGTAGCAATGTATGGAGCAACAATAGGTAAAACTGGGATACTTGGAAAAGATGGTAGCACAAATCAGGCTATATGTGGTATACTTCCTAACTCTAAATTCATTCCAATTTTTTTACAACAGTTTTTACTACTTAGACGAAATCTTCTTGTATCTTTTGGAATGGGTGCAGGACAACCCAATATTAGTCAAGATTTAATTAAAAATTTTAAATATTTAGTCCCACCATTATCCGAACAAACAAAAATTGCATCAATACTTTTCAACGTGGATTCTCTTATTTCAATATATAGTGATATTCTAAAAACAACAAATCATTTGAAGACAGGTTTGATTCAACAATTACTTGTAAAAGGAATTGGTCACAAGAAATTCAAGAAAGTAAAAACACTTTTTGGAAAATATGAGGAAATTCCTGACTCATGGAAATATGTTAAGTTAATTGAAAAGTGTTCTAAAAAACCTGATTATGGTGCATCTGTATCTGCAATTGAAAAAGATACAAAATTATATCGATACATTCGAATCACTGATCTAAATCACGATGGTTCTCTGAGAGATAAAGAATGGAAATCCATCTATGATGATAATGCTAAAAATTATATTTTAAATGATGGTGACATACTTTTTGCACGAACTGGTGCAACTGTAGGGAAAACATTTCTTTATAAAAAAAATTATGGTAAATGTGCTTTTGCAGGTTATTTAATTCGGTTTGTCTTAGACCCTAATCACTTAATCCCTGAATTTTTATTTTATTTTACTCATTCCACTTCATATCTTAAGTGGTTAAGATCTATCCAGACTTGGGGAGTACAACCTAATGTTAATGCTGAACAATATTCGAATATGCGATTATTTTTACCTCCTTTATACGAACAACAAAAAATTATTACAATGTTAAGTACTATTGATTTAAAAATAATTTATTATGAATTAAAAAAATCTGATTTAGATAAACTCAAAAAAGGTTTAATGCAAAAATTACTTTTTGGACAAATAAAAGTTTGAGATTTTCAAATTTCTCTATTTTTGAACTACTTTTTAATTTAATTTTCTTGTGATCCTAATTATATTTGATTTTAAACTTTGTTTAGCTTTTTGTTTCATCTTTCCTTCCTCATCATATGCTGTTTTCATTAATTTTACAATTTGAAGTTGAATTTTTGATTTTGGTATGGGAATTAAAATATCCCCAACTTCTTGGAGATTGATATTTGCTCTAGCAACTGGTCTTTTTATTCTATTTAGCTCCATCTGTCCTAATTGAGTTTTAAGGAAATAAAGGACAAAAAATGGATTTATTTTATTTGGATCAAAACGTATTCTAGCTATCGCTTGATTGATATTCGCTTCTATGCTATCTGTGAAAATATGTGTTTTACCTATAGTTGCTCCCACTATTGCAATCAATAGATCATTTTTTTGGATTGATGATGATTTCATTTTCTTTTCATGAATTTCTTTTTTGATGTATATGATATCATTAAAATTAATTAAATTATAGTTAGACAAATCACCACTTCTGATAAAGGGGATTCCTAAATCTGGTGTTGTATATGCATCCCCTTTGGATTTTGGTGTTATCCCACTTTTAATGGACAAACTAAGTGTACCAAGTCTCTCTGTTGGTAACTTGCTTAATTTATCTATGCTTTTAGAGTTTAAGGAATAAAACCTAGGATCTAGTCTTTTCCCTACACCTGAAGATTTTTTTATAAATATTTTTGGGTTTTTTTTGTTCAGTTTTGATATGTTGATTTTAAGATTTTTTGATACTTTAGGGAGTATGGTTTTTATTTTATTTTCAGCATCTTCATTTAGTTTTTTATATTCTTTATGTGCTAATTCCATCTTATCTACTATCTGATTTTGTATTTTTCGCGGTGGCATTGGTATTTCAAAACTTCCAAATTCATCCGCATTGATATTTGGTTGACCTGATGGTCTACGTATAGTGTTTTTCCATAATTGATATTTGTTTAATTGCGTATAATAAAAAACGTATAATGGATTAACTTTGGTTTTATCTATTTTAAAACGAATTAGATATCCTGCAAAAATTGATTTTGGATTGTTTTTTTTAAAAATGAATGTTTTTCCTGCAGTTGCCCCACTTCTAGCAAATAACAAATCATTTTCTTGAAGAACAAACTGTGGTTCTATTTTCTTCACCGTTTTCCATTCATCTTTCTTAAGATTTCCAAAATCATCGATATCTGTAATCCGAATATATCTAATATTTGAGTGAGAGTTACCATCTATTGCACGTTTATTGGCTCCATACTGTGGATTTTCTAAAATTAATTTTGATAAAGGAATAGATGGATATCTCTTATCCATTTTTTTCAATAAAATGATATTTTTATGATAAAGAGGATCAAGTCTATCCTTTAGTTCATCTGAATTAATAATAATAGTCTGCATTTTATTTCCCTTTGTAATTTGATGGATCTTTTTTAAATTTTTCATATTCTTTTATTATAAGATCTAAATCGTTTAATGGATCATCTCTTCCAGTAGAATCATAGCCAATATGCTCAGCTATGCTCATAAAAATTGGATATTCTGTATTTTTCTCATCATAATTTTTTTTACGTAAAAGCACAATTGAAGATTTTACTCCTGCACCATAATGCGTGAATGCAAAATCTGGCAAAGATACTATAGCTAGTATTTGACATCGCCCCATTAAATAATTTCGTACATATTGAAGTGTAGCGTTTGTTAAAACACCATCTGGTAAAACCATTGAAATTATTCCAGTCCCTGACTTTACATAATCTATACATCTTTCAATAAACAATGTTTCTGTTTTTTGAGTTTTTCTAGTCTTACCTTTGTTATTTTTTCCAAATTCATAGTCTTCCATGTAATCTACTTCCGAATTCTTAACACTGGCCCCAAAAGGTGGATTTGTGAGAATTAGATCAAAAGAATCTTTTTCAAATCTTTTGTGAATTGAACATATGTCTAGAAATTTTTTAAGTGCATCTGCATTTATTACATTAGTATGACCATCATCGTGAATAATCATATTCATTTTACATACTCTTGCAATTCCAGCATTGATTTCAATTCCATAAAGATTATTCATAGCAAAATTATGCCAGTGCTGCCATGCTTCTTTCTCATCATAATTTTTCTCCGTAAATTCTCTAATGTGATCTAATGAGTGAAGTAAAAATCCTCCACTTCCACACGCAGGATCTAATATAATATGGTGTATTTGTGGATCAGTTAACTCGATACAAAATTTGACTATATTTCTAGGAGTAAAATATTGCCCATTCTTTCCTTTAAAAAAATCTTGCATAAATAATTCAAATGCTATTCCTTTAGTATCTAGATCAATTTTATTAATGTGTAATTCTTGTAAGTGTTCTGCTAATCGATACATAATTTTTGAATTTAGATTTATATTATCTTTGAAAATTTCAGGCTCATCATTTTTTGCTTTTTGATATATTCTATTTATTCTGTTAAAAACTTCATCAGAAGTTTCATGTGTACCAATTTGAAATTGATATGTGTCTCCATTTTTTGTTTCTTTTTCATCTTTCAACTTGCAGAAAAGAATTTTTGCTACTTCACTAAATGCTTCAATAGGAGATAGCTTTCCACCTTCCCAAACTGTATCCTGCGATTTTTTTAATGTTTGAATTAATTCTGTCCTAGAAATGACTTTTAGTTCGCTTGATTTTTTGCCTTTTATAAATCTGAATTTTGGGGCTTTACCATATTTTTCAGGAATGTCTGAAATGACATTTTTTCTCTTTCTTGAGGATTAAAATTTGCCACATCAAAAGATGTCCTTGTGATGCCTGCTACTACTGAAGCATATTTTGATCTTAAACTATTTGCATTTCCAAATGCTTGTTCTATGGATTGCTTGTATTCCTCATCTGATATTCCATCTTTTTTACATTCTACAACCAAAAATGGCTTTTTCAACTCTTCGTCTTCGTATATTACGATATCTGCTCTATCTGAAGGAGTTCTTCGTGGAACCACAACCTCGAAATCAATCTTTTTGGTTGGATATAGATAATCTATAACTAGTTCTGTAAAATATGCAGCTCTGATTTTTTCTTCAGGATCTTTAAAGTTGACTTTAAAAGGTCTTGAACCGTGATATGTGATTTTAGATTCATCCGAAGACAGACTTATGATTTTTTTTGCAATTCCTTTTTTAATAGTATGAATGAAATGTGATTCATCATTTTTAATCATATGTGATCATCTTCTACAAGTCATCTAGAAAAACATGTCTTTAATAGGAAAGATTGAATTTTTTTTTAAACAATTTTCATTTATGTTTCAACCTCTATGATCAAGAATATTTTTAGATCAGTGTCAAAAAATTTGCTTTGAATTTGTTTAATTCTATTCAATTCTTGATTTCTAAGACAGGTTTTAATTGTTCAATAATTGATATGTTTTGTGCCAGCGTAGCTCAGCCTGGGAGAGCACTCGGCTGAAGACCGGGCCGTCGGGCGTTCAAATCCCCCCGCTGGCATTAAATTCAATACTTTTTTAATAAATCACAAGCAGATTGTTCAATTTCTTGTCCATATCGAAGCCTTTTACATCTCTATACTTTATGTTTAGTTCCTTCTTTCAATTTTAGATATTTATCTTATTTTGAAATCTGAGCAGTTTTCTCAGTAATTATGACTAGAAATTTTAGAATAAATCAGAAATCATAAATTTATAACTTATTTTAAACAAATGTGTCAAATAGAAAGAGAAGACAGAAAAATCAAAAAAAACTAGTTGAAAAAATCTGTGCTCAAGCAACTAGAGAAAGAAATCAAACAAACAAAGAAAAAGACAAACCAGTAAAATCAAAGACCTGGGAAAAATCAGTAATTCAATCTTGTAAAAAAGAAACTGATCATGGCTGGAAAAAACTCTATGAGATAAATAATAATACACAAACTAAATATTTTTGTGTTAATTGTCCTGACTACAAAATAGTAGATAAGATTCCAAAAGAGAAATTTGTATACACAAAGCAACCTCACGAAATAAAACATCATGGTCCCGCTGAACATCATCCAAACCCTAGAAAATACACTGCACCTGAAAAAGAAATTTCTTGGAATGGAAATCCACTAAAAAAAGAAGAAATTTTTAATCGATGTGTAAAAAATAATAAAATACTTTCATCAGAAAATCCAACCAATATAGAAATTTGCACTTCATTAGATAAGATAATCCCACTTTTGATTTTAGATGAATGTATTGCACATCAAACACTTGTTGTAAAATTAAGTGATGAAGGTTATGATGGTAAATATTTAGCCAGAGGAACACAAGATGACGATATTTTAGAAGAGATAATTAAAAAAAATGCTATTTTAATTACTGAAGATGAGGAATTTTACAATCGAGTATTGAAAATAAAATATGTCAATGATCCAATTTATCTAGTAAGAAATTCAGAAACAATAATGGAAAACCTGCATTTGATAATAAAACACATGAGAGAATTTGAGCAGTAAATGATAGAAATTGATGCAAAATTTAGAGGCAAATGCAATAAATGTGGCTCTCCTATACTTCCTGATCAAAAAATACAATGGAATCCTGTGACCAAACTTACTGAACATATAACCTGCTTTAAGAGATCTTGCAGATTTACCCCAAATAATTTAAATTTTAAACAAATTGAAATTATTGAAAATAATAAAAAATATGTGTATGACACTATTCGATTCCATGAAGTTTTTACTTATGATAATTGGGAAAAAAAATTACTTGGAACATATTATCCTAAAAACAAAAACCCGTCAAAATTTGCATCTGACTCCTTAACCCAAGACCTTATTTTAAATAAAAATGGAGATGTTTGTGCTACTAAACGCTTGGGATTGGCCATGTTTCAGGCAGCATATTGGAAATTCCCAAAATTTCTATCCGTAGATATTGTTGTTCCAGTGCCAAATTATCCTACTGATATAGAGAATTCATCTGGGGTGTCTATTGCTAAAAATCTAACAAGTAGACTACAAACCAAAAACCCTCAAATAAAATATGAAAATGCACTACAAAAATTAACTCATGTAAAAGTTCATACTTTGCCAAAACATGAAAGAGATGATTTTTTTGTTAAAAACCAAGTTTATAAATTAGTTAACCACGAACCAATTTTAAACAAAACTGTTCTATTGGTTGATGATATAATTACGACCAAAAATACCATGATCCGTTGTATGAATGAATTGTTTAAAGGCGGTGCATCAAAAATTCATGTATACTGTGCCGCTCAAACCCATTACAATTACTTTTGAATGAAAATTATCTTCATCATTGATTTAAAATATTTTTTATGGTTCTCTCCGTGTACTATCATCAGATAATTTAATTGTTCCAACACAAGGATCAACAATATCCGAAAATTCTTTTGGATTGCTAATTGTTCTCATTACCGCAAATGCTCTAATACGAGCATTTGGAAATGCTTCTGCGAGTTTATTTATTGCACCTAAAATTGTCGATCCACGCGTTACTACATCATCCACTAAAACAATTTCTTCAGGTTCAAATAATAATTTTCTAATTTTTAAAGACTCGTAATGCTGAAATGGTTTTGGTCTATTTGCCGGAATACTTTTGGACGATTTTGGTAATGCTGTAATTCGTTCTAAACATTCTTCTGATACCTTACCTAATCCATTATTAATTAATGCAGTTGTAATTCGTTGTGGTACCCAAAGCATATCTTTTTTTAACAATGAACTTTTTGGAGTAGGAACTAGGACTGTATTTGAATTAAAATAATTTGAAAATGGAAATTTTTTGATGTCTTTTTTTATTGCCCGAGCAATATACTCTGACGTTAAAATTCCTGAACTCAAAACATTGTCATTTTTAAGATTTACCATTGCGGCTTTAGATTCTCTTTCTTTTTCTGAATCACCATGTGGTGAATATGTTAATAATGAACCAAATTCAACTTCGGAGATTTTCACTATGACTATTGAAATAATTCTGGCATTTTAATATTTGATGGAAGATTTTCTAAAATATCTACAGGTTCATCAAGCTCAATTGCCCCATATTCTATCATTTTTTTAGGCCATTCTAATTCAGGATTTCTTACCACTGATTTACAAATAAACAATGGTCTTCCAAGTCTCAATGTTTCCCATCCTTGGTATAATGATCCGCTTGTTTCTCCAGCTTCTACAATTACGGATGCATCTGAAATTAATGCCATTGTACGATTTCGTAATACAAAATCCTTAGGCGTTGTCTTATAATCAACTGGATATTGGGAAATAACTAAATGCTCTTCCATGATTTTTTCTTGTAGCTTGAGATTTTCTTTTGGATATACTTTATTTAATGGAGTCCCAATAACTGCAATAGTTCTACCTCCATATTTTATGGCGGTTTGATGTGCTACTGTATCGATTCCTTTTGCTAGTCCGCTTACAATTACTACCTTATTTTTTATTAGGATCTTTGTAATCTCTTCAGCTTCTAAAAGTCCTTTATCTGATGGATGTCTTGAACCAATTATTGAAACCCTGGTACATGGTAAAGGAATTTCCATTGGACCTTTATAATAAATTACTTTTGGCGCATATTTTTCCTCAATATCATTTAATGAACGTCCTAGTAGATTTTTCAGGTCAGTGGATAAATATTTTATTTCCATAACCTTATACTCACACTTCTAGTGTTTGTATTTTAATACTTTCTTTTAGATCTTTATTGATTATATTATTGACTTGAGATGAACTCTGTTTCTTCATCCCTTCGTACAAGCCATACTACTGTTTGAAATATTTGATTAATGATAATATTCAATAGATCTCCTAAAATCTTAATTCATTCTCACAATCTTTGAAATTCCATCTTGCTTTGAAATCTGGAAAATATTGTCCACATACGTCTCCAATTCTTTCTCATGAGAGACCAAAATGATCTGTTCAGACTTTAATTCATCAAGCACCTCTCGAATCTTTCCTAGTTGATTTTTAGAAAATCCATCAGTTGGCTCATCTAAAATCAACAAATTAGACTTCATTGAATCTGTCTCCTTTCTCATCAATGAATTCAAAGTCAACCTGTATGCCAATGCAATGCTTGTCTTCTCACCGCCTGACAAATATCCAATCTCTTGCTCGTATCCGTCCTGAACTACAATTGGTGTAAAATTCTCATCAATCCTGGACTCTTTACTTTGGTCCTCTACTAAAATAGAGTACCATCTACGGTACGTTTCATTGAAATTCTGCAAAATAGATAGCAACACTTGTTTTTCAATTTGAATAATCGTTGGAACAAAAAATACTTCTAGCCATTCTTTATATTGTGAAACTAGTTTGAATTTTTTCTCCCATTTTTTAGATTCTTCAATGTTTTTCTTGTTTTGTGTAATTTTATCTTGTTCATTAGATAGTCTCTCTTGAGATGCTGCCAAAACACTTGATGTCTGAGTAATTTCTTCTCTAATACTCACCAACTCTGAATCTTTTTTAGAAATTTTCTCATCTAAATTTTCAAATGACTCCAGGTCTGCAATTACTTGTTTTAACTCTGATTCGTTTTTTATAATATCTGATTCAATTTGCTCTGATTCAATTTGGTTTTTCTGAATTAATTTCTCAGCTTTTTGTTTTGTCTCAATGATTCCTTTGATCTTATCAAGCACACTTTCATGCTGCATTAATTTGTCTTTTAATTCAGAAAAATATTCAACTGGATTTTTTCCTTCAAATTCTCTACTCTCGATTTTTTTGCTAATTTCTTTGATTTTAGTCTCAATTTGGACCAATTTTGATGATTTTACAGCATATTCTTCAATTCCTGGAAGAATTTTCTGAATCTCTAAAATCTCTTTATCATATGATATAATTTTTGATTCAATCTCTCTTGATTTTGATTTTGATTCAAAAAATGAATCTGTAATTGATTTCAAGTCAAGTGAAATTTTCTCAATCTCTTTTCTTTTTGTATCTACTAAATCATGATGATGATTTGCTGTAATTTCTTGCTTGCATGTAGGACATGCATTTCCCAATTGTGAAAATTCAGCAATCTCTTTTTCCAAAGATTGTATCTGTGTCTGTTTTTGAATTTTCTGAGAATTTATATTCTCTAATTTTTCATCCAATTCTTCCCAATATCCCTCTAGCGACTTTTTCTCATTTTCTAACTCTTTAGAGATATTTTCCAACTCTCCAACATCAGAATTTATCTTATCTCCTAATGACTGTTTTATCTTTGAAATATCTTTTAAAATTCCATCTCTTTCTGATTTAAGTTTGATTGATTCGTTGTTTATCTCTTGATATTTTTTTATCTCACTGACTATTTCTGGTAAACTTTTTGTTGTATTTGGTTTTTTTATTTCTAACAATTGACTCAACTTTTCATTTTTTAGAGTCATCTCTATTTCTAGTTCAGCCATCTCTTTTTCTTTTCTCACTATTTGTGATTTTAGATATTCTATCTTTTCTTGTATATTCTCTTTTTTTGATTCTAGTTTGGTTCGCTCTGTATTTTTTATTTGTAACTCTTTAATTTCTATACTTTTGATACTCTCTTTTTCATCCAATTCTTTTTTTATTGCCTGTAATTTTGCAACATTAGAGTTAATTTCTGCAATTAGTTTCTCAGATTCATTAATCTGAAATTCTAAATCCAAAATATTGCTAAATTTTTGCTGTAATCCTGCCATTAATACGCGAATCTCATTTGTTACACTCTTGGCATTTTCTGCAGCAATACTGTAATCCTCAATTCCAAATGCTCGTCTTATAGTTACCAGGCGATTTTTGGGGTCTAGTACATCTTTCATGGCTTCCTGAGGTGTAAATATGGCATATCGGAATATTCTACTCACTGCAGTAGCCTCTGTAGGCTCGTTAAATTTGAGAATCTGCAATACTCTCTGCTTTAATTCTGATGGTGATAATGGCTCAGTGGAATCCCCAATCTTTATCCAGGAATTTTTAGGATCCTGATTTACTCCTATATTTTTTCTTCTCAAAGTTCGCTTTATCTCATATTTCTCACCATCAACTGAAAACTCTAAAATCACATAGCCTGATTCTGCTTTTTTTGCAAGTAATGATTCTGCTTTTTGAGATCCTAATCCAAATAATGCAAACTCAATTGCCATAAGTATGGTTGATTTTCCAGAACCAATGTCTCCTTCAAATAAAGAAATTCCTCGAGGAAATAAAATCTCCTCATGTGTGTAACTGCGAATATTTTCAATTATAAGTGAGTTAAGAAGCATCAGAATCTATTCCCATAATACCAAATGCATTTTCTTTAATTCTTGCATTGTAATCTGCAGTCTTTTCATTTTCTAATTTCTGTTGTATTAATTTAGCAAGTAATTTTTTTGCCAACTGTACCCCTGACTCTCCAATCAAATTCTTTTGCTCAAATCTTAATTGACCAATATTTTCAGAAAACACATTTGTCTCAATCTCTTCTTTGTTTGCACCTTTAGCTTCAGTAATGGAGTATTCTTTTGATGTTAATTGATTTTTGTTAATGTTTACAACCAATGCTCCTTTTTGATTTAGTTCGTCTCTAATTACAGAAATATCTACATCTGCAGTTTTTCCTTTTGTCATCTCGCCATTTACTTTGATAATTACTATTTGTTGTATAGGATCAATCTCTCTTATTTTTTCTAACAATTCTTTGTTGACAGATTCTGCAATCTTGTTTTCTGCATTTATCTCAATTATTTTGTATTGTGCATTTTGTATCTCTACAAATTCAACACTTTTGATTTTATCTTCAAACTCAACAATTACAAAACCACGCTTTTGCCCCTTCGCATTCTCTTCTAAATCCTTGTGGTATCCAGCAAACAATGCTCCAGGATATACCACTATAGAATAATCATTAAATTCCTGGGAATTGAATTTGTGCATGTGCCCTCCCGCGTAATAATTAAAACCCCTTGGAAGCAAAGAAAGTGGCATATTCTCGCCATCCATGCCTGATTCAGTCTTCATTTCACTGATTCCTCCATGAAACAGAAATATCTTAAAGCCAGATTCTGCCTCCAAAGACTTTCTATCTAGTTTTTCATAATACTCTCTATCCTTACCAACTTTGAGTCCAGATAGCCCGGCAATCTTTACACCTGTTTTTTTATCTACTAAAAATTCCAAAGATATAGTGTCATCTTCATGACTGGTCGCTTTAGTAACTTTGATAATGTAACCAACTTCTGCAAGCAAATCAATTACTGAATTAGACACTGGAGAGAAATCATGACTGCCATAAACAACATAAACAGGAATTCCTGAATCATAGACTTGACGAAACTTTGCAAATGCAAATTTCTGCACTCGCATCTCTGGAATATTTACATGAAACAGATCTCCAGGAATTAAAATAAAATCAACCTTGCGAGAAATACATTCATCCAAAGCTTTCTCAAATACATCCTGCTCTATTTTCTGCAAAGCTTCATGCTTTTGAAACCCCAGATGAATGTCTGACAAATGAGCAAATCTCATCTAAAACACCTTTGTCTTTCCACTTGATGCTATCTTGCCTTTCTCTTTAACAATATCTTCAAACAAGGGAATTTTAATTGGCATTGCAAATGGAACAAAGATGCTGGTGATTATTGCTTCTCCTTTATCCAAGCTTGCAATGTTTTTGTCATCTTCTGATAAATCTTGAGAAGCAGAAGCAATGATTGCTTCTCTTTCTTGCTTCATCTCGTTTCCAAGAATTATTTTTGTATTCATATTTGCCAAAATTGTTTTTGGAATCACACTGGATAGTTGTGTGATTGCAGTCAATCCAACTTTGAATTTACGCCCTTCTTTGGCAATAGTAGAATAGATGTTATCGTTTCGTGAAGTCAGCACATCAACTCCAATCACACGAGGTGCTTCCTCAATTACTATGGTAGCTACTGGCTTTCTATCTAATTCTCCACTGGCTTTGGCATCTTTGTATTTTTGCAATAATTTTGCAGCAATAATATTTCCAACAATTAACTCTGCCTCATCTCCCAATCGAGATGTATCAAGAACTACAACTTTTCCTTGCTCGATATCCTTTACAATATCATCCACTGTAGTCAGACCCTTTGTTGTAGAGTCAAATACTTCATGACGGGAAAAAATTACATTCTCCTCATCCACTTCCAGGCTCAATAATAGGCGTAATTTTCGCTGAACCACCATAATTGTGGCTGCTGCAAAATCCCCTTGCTGTCTTGTATTTCCACCCATCTCAACTGGAGTCACATTTGTAGTCATCAATTCACGAATCCAGTTTGCTCTGTGCTGTCTGTGAGCCATTCTAATTGCCTGAAATTGAGGATCAGAAAAATCTACAATTCCCTCAAAGTGCTCAGGTCTGATTGATTGCAAATTAATTGTTAATCTGTTAGCGCCTGCTGGAGGATTGGACGGTGTATAGTACGCCATATTCTCATTTGCTCGAGGATGGTCCTTGAGTCCAACTCCACTTCGTCCATAATACTCATCATGTGCATCTAGCACCAATGCACCAACTTTGTTTGTATCAAGCACATGCCACAAGATGGTTTTTACTAAATTTGATTTTCCACGACCTGTAGTTGCAGGAATCAACACATGATGTGAAAATACATCCTGTGCTGGCAGCCAAACTTCAGCTTCCTTGATTACCTTGCTTCCACTTCTAATGTATCCGACAAAGATTGAATCTTTTTCTTTGCGCAAAAATTTCAAATCCTCTTTTGTAATTAATCTTAATTTGTTAAAAAACGAAGGCAGTGAGTTTGGAATTTTAACATCATTGTTCTCTTTGTACACTCTAGCAAGTGGCTTTATTCGAGCCAAAACATAATTTACAAAATCAGGTTCATAAAAATGCGCATCAACT
>SXGU01193259.1_pt1 | contig 19970 bp, 18 predicted proteins | sample 3174531 | NCBI WGS metagenome assembly SXGU01 (sample SAMN11356863, study PRJNA531348) | freshwater metagenome | isolation source: freshwater sample F1-140 | place: China: Fuxian Lake, Yuxi | collected 2017-12-25 | reverse complement strand
GACCATATGCGGCAACAAGGTCACCTTGCCTGACTGAGCGAGTTTTAAAAGTTTAGGCGAAACAGCGGGTTCGTGTTCGAAAACGTCCAATCCAGCTCCAGCCATTTCATTGGCTTCTAACATCCGCACCAATGCATTTTCATCAACGATCTCGCCTCGCGCAGTGTTGACCAAAATAGCATGGGGACGCAAATATTTAAGGCGTCTTGCAGAGAGCAGATGATAGGTTGCTGGCGTATGGGGGCAGTGGATCGATACAATATCCACACGCGCTAACATCTGATCTAGCGACTCCCAGTACGTCGCCTCTATGCTTTCTTCAATATCGAGCGGCGCACGACGCCGGTTGTGATAGTGGATTGACAGGCCAAAGGCGTTGGCGCGGCGGGCAAGCGCTTGGCCGATTCGTCCCATGCCAACAATACCCAGTCTCTTGCCAGTGATGCGATGGCCGAGCATCCATGTCGGCGACCAGCCGGTCCATGATCCCTCAGGGATCGCCCGGGCGCCTTCCACCAAGCGGCGCGCCACAGAAAGGATCAGCGCCATTGTCATGTCAGCTGTATCCTCGGTCAAAACTCCCGGAGTGTTGGTAACCGTGATTGAGCGGCCAAGGGCGGAAGCGACGTCAATATTATCTACGCCATTGCCAAAATTGGCGATCAATTTCATATTTTCGCCAGCCTGAGCGATTAGATGCGCGTCAATTTTATCCGTAATCGTAGGAACAAGCACATCCGCTGTGCGCATGGCCTCTGCCAATTCTTCCTGCTTGAGCGGACGATCGGTTTCATTGAGACGGGTGTCGAATAACTCGCACATACGGGTCTCAATTACCTCCGGGAGACGGCGCGTCACAAACACGAGCGGCTTCTTTTTCGGCATTTTGCGCTTCGTTTCCTTGGATAGCTTTAGTGGCGTTTGGCGTCGACAGTAGCTATAGAATGCTCGCGGCAACCCTGAAGCGCCGCCCGCAAATTTCAGGCCGCCGGCCCTCTCAGGACTAATCGGCCAAAAAAACTTTCTTCTCAACCTAGTCTTAACGGCAATAAGCGACAAATCCGTTACGCCGTTATCACCCCGAACCGCCGCTTTCCTAGCAGATGACGGGCCAAAGACAAGACGAGTGCTTTACACGCTATGCCGCACCGCAACCGCGCCCTTCTCGCCACACGCTTCACGGCGATCTTTTGTGTTTTTTTCTGGCATTTTTCCCAAATAGCAAACGCTCAGGAGCCTCAAAAGGGCCCGGTCAGCGGGCTGCCAGTGCCCCGCTATGTCAGCTTGAAATCTGACCGGGTTAATGTTCGGGAAGGACCCAGTAAAGAACATCCAACGGTTTGGGTTTACACGCATGCCGGTCTGCCAGTTGAAATTACCGCGGAATTCGAAACCTGGCGCAAAATTCGCGATTGGGAAGGGGCCGAAGGCTGGGTGCTGCATTCTCTGCTATCTGGGCGCCGAACAGCCCTTGTCGCGCCTTGGAAAAAACAGCCTCAACTCCTGACAGCCGACGATCATCAAACGGCGATGGCGAAACTCAGTCCGGGCGTAGTTGGGTCAGTGCGCAATTGCGATGGCAAATGGTGCCGGATTTCGGGAAAAGATTTTGACGGCTATATTCAGCAGGAAAACCTCTGGGGCGCTTATCCAGGCGAGAAATTCGAATAAGGCGGTTCAGGGCTGATCTGGGCGTAGTCGGATGACAATATCCACGCGCGCAACGCGTAAGCCCTTTGGTGAAGGCGGTAGTTTACCCAGTTGCATTAAGCCATCGTCAATATCGAGCAGTTCGCCGGTTTCTTCATTCAGGAAATGATGATGTTCGCTGACGTTGGTGTCAAAATAGATTTTCGCGCCGTCAACCGCGATCTCACGCAATAGACCTGCGGCGGTGAATTGGTGAAGTGTGTTGTAGACGGTGGCAAGCGATACCGAAAGCCGCGCCGCAGTCGCTTCGTCAAAAAGACGTTCTGCTGTGACATGGCGGTCTGAGCCATTAAAAAGCAGAGCTGCAAGGGCCAATCTCTGGCGTGTCGGGCGAAGACCCGCATCACTGAGCGTCTTCGAGATGAGCAGCGCGGGGGCACCCTCAACCCCAATGGGCTTCATCTCTTTCGACGAAATATCCATCGCCTACAACCCGCATTAAGAGCCCTTTTTTGAAGCATATCAAAAAAACGGACGAACTCAATGCGCATCGCTTCGTTAAGGATTATTCTGGTTCCTGGCGGGAAGCCTCCGATAGCCTTCAGCAGACGCTTTCAGCCTGGCATTGGCTATGTTAACGATCGCTGACGAATGAGGGCCGCTTGGCTCAGCGTCTTGAGGGCTGTCCAATTAATTGGGCGCCCAATCAAAGAGCCGCAGAATAAAAAGATTAACCGGGCTGTGAGCTCGCAGGGGGAGGCAGGATCATCATGAGCGACCGACGCTCGTCATTTGGCTACGAGGACTTGCTTGCTTGCGGGCGAGAAGAGCTTTTTGGCCCGGGTAACGCGCAGCTACCCATGCCGCCAATGTTAATGTTTGATCGCATCACAGAGATTTTTGAAACGGGCGGCGAGCATGGCAAGGGGTTTATGCGCGCTGAACTCGACGTTAATCCGAAGCTGTGGTTTTTCGATTGTCACTTCAAAGGCGATCCAGTGATGCCGGGATGTCTTGGTTTGGATGCGCTTTGGCAGATGTGCGGATTTTTTCTCGGTTGGCTTGATCAGCCCGGACGGGGACGCGCGCTTGGGGTTGGCGAAGTAAAATTTAGCGACCAAGTTTTGCCCAGCGTGAAAAAAGTAACCTATGGCGTGGATTTCAAGCGCGTTATTTTGCGCAAACTTGTGCTGGGCATTGCAGATGGTTTTGTCGAAGCAGATGGTAAAAGAATTTATGAAGCGAAGGATTTGCGAGTAGGCCTTTTTGTTCCAGGCGTAAAATAACCATGGTCTTGCAAGAGTCGCGCGTTAAAGAGTGGGGGATAAAATGAGACGAGTTGTCGTTAGCGGCATGGGTATTGTCTCCTCTATTGGTAACACGACGCAAGAAGTCATAGCGTCACTGCGCGAAGCAAGGTCGGGAATTATTCGTGCTGAAAAATACGCTGAACTTGGCTTTCGGTCACAGGTTCACGGCATGCCCACCTTGGATGCGAGTTCGGTCGTGGATCGTCGCGCAATGCGATTTCACGCGGCAGGCACAGCATGGAATCATGTTGCGATGGATCAGGCGATCGCTGACGCAGGGTTGAGCGAGAGCGAAGTTTCAAATGAACGCACTGGCATCATTATGGGTTCAGGCGGGCCCTCAGCGCATATGATTGTTGAGTCTGCTGACTTAACGCGCAGTAAAGGTCCAAAGCGCGTAGGCCCTTTCGCTGTTCCTAAAGCTATGTCCTCAACCGCTTCTGCGACGCTGGCTGTTTGGTTTAAGATTAAGGGCGTTAATTATTCTATTTCATCCGCATGCGCGACATCCAACCATTGCATCGGCAATGCCTATGAACAAATCCAATATGGCAAGCAGGATATTATTTTCGCAGGTGGTTGCGAAGAGTTAGAATGGGAGTTGTCGGTTCTCTTTGACGCAATGGGCGCGATGTCCTCGTCTTATAATGATCGACCCACGACAGCTTCTAGAGCCTATGACAAAAATCGCGATGGCTTTGTTATCGCCGGCGGCGCAGGCGTGGTGGTGTTAGAAGAATATGAGCGCGCAAAAGCGCGGGGCGCAAAAATTTATGCTGAGGTTGCAGGCTATGGCGCCACATCAGATGGCCACGACATGGTTGCGCCCTCAGGCGAGGGGGCTATCCGCTGCATGCGTCAAGCGCTTGCGACTGTGAAATGTCCAATCGATTATATCAATCCTCATGCTACGTCGACGCCTGTTGGAGATGTCAAAGAAATTGAAGCTTTGAGAGAAGTCTTTGGTTCAGGCGACAAGTGCCCGCCGATTTCAGCAACGAAATCTCTAACAGGCCATTCCCTCGGCGCAACTGGCGTACAGGAAGCGATTTATTCATTGTTAATGATGCAGAACGGATTCATTTGTGAAAGCGCGCATATCGAGGAGCTTGATCCAGAGTTCGCGGATATGCCGATCCTACGCAGTAGACGCGATAATGTTAAACTCGGCGCTGTCTTATCAAATTCATTTGGTTTTGGTGGGACGAATGCGACGCTGATCTTTAAACATCCTGACGCGTAATCAAAGATAGAATTCGGGATGCTGTCCTTTATTGGCGTAATTGCTCTGAGTAAACTTTGGCGATTGGCGCCTTAGAAACGCTAAAGCTCGCTCAAGCGATTGCGCGGTTGATCGAGAAATAACAGAAAGAAGTTTCATGAAGTCTGCAAAAGGTTTGATGCAGGGTAAGCGTGGGTTGATCATGGGCGTGGCGAACGATCACTCCATTGCCTATGGGATTGCATGTGTCCTCGCACAGCATGGGGCTGAGCTTGCTTTTACCTATCAAGGCGAGGCCTTGGGTCGCCGCGTTAAGCCGCTGGCTGAAGAACTTGGGTCTAGTCTTGTATTGCCGTGCGATGTTGAAAAAATCGAAGACGTCGATGCAGTTTTTTCTCGCCTCGCGCAAGAGTGGGGGGAGATAGACTTTTTAGTTCATTCCTTAGCCTACTCCGATAAGAATGAGCTGAAAGGTCTTTATGCGGATACCTCGCGTGAGAACTTTATTCGTACGATGCTCATTTCATGCTTCTCTTTCACTGAAGCAGCTAAACGCGCCGCGACATTAATGAAAAATGGTGGATCGATGATCACAGTAAGTTTTGCTGGCGGTACTCATGTGATGCCAAATTATAATGTTATGGGCGTCGCGAAGGCGGCGCTCGACTCAAGCGTACGTTATTTGGCCGCCGATTATGGCGCTCGGGGCATCCGCGTAAATGCGCTGTCGCCCGGACCTGTGCGAACGATGGCGGGGGCCGGCATTACTGGCGCTCGTTCGATGGGAGCTTTCCAAAAACAACATTGTCCTTTGAGACGGATGATCACGCTTGATGAAATCGGTGGGTCAGCCTTGTATTTTCTTTCTGAATTATCTGGCGGCGTCACGGGCGACGTGCACGTTGTCGACGCTGGCTATAATATTATGCTACAGCCCCGTCCCGAAGATCTTAGTGTGAGTGACTGACGTTAACAATCATTTTTTCAGCCTAGCCATTTCTTACCCATTTTTTCAGAATACGGCAGCTGTAAAAGAGCTTTGAAATAAGCGTGTCATTTTCTCGCGGTAAGATGAGGCCTGTTCAAGGGCAAGAGCCAATGCCGCAAGACGATCAAACAGGCGATAAGATCACTCAGCGCGTTTTTGCGTATTTGACGTCAGGCGGTGGGCGTTATCAAAAAATTGAACAGATTAATGCGCCTTTAAATTGGCGCGATCAGACGCCTGATATTCTTGCCTCTGTGATTGAAGCTTTTCCTCAACCGGTTTTTGTTACGGATATTGGCACGCACATTGTCGCCGCAAATTTATCTGCGCGCCAATTTGCGCCAGCGATGCGTTTAGGCGAACCGCTTTCTCGAAGTCTTCGCGCGCCGGACCTTTTGGATGCGGTAACGCGCGTACTTGCTGGAGGAGAGGCGGAGAAAACCTCCTGGTCAGAGAAAGCGCCTGTCGAGCGCTGGTTTGAAGCTCATATCGCACCCCTTAAATGTGACGGCTACGAGCTTGCGAGCATGATCAGTTTGCATGATTTGACGCAAGCTAATCGTGTAGAACAAATGCGCGTCGATTTTATTGCGAACGCTAGCCATGAATTACGCACGCCTCTGTCCTCCCTGCTTGGTTTTGTCGAAACGCTGCAGGGTCCTGCAAAAAATGATGAGATCGCGCGCGGGAAATTTTTGCGTATCATGCGCGAACAAGCAGAACGCATGGCGCGATTAATTGACGATCTCTTATCCCTCTCGCGTATTGAACAGCACATGCATGTGCATCCAGCTACGCCCGTTGATTTGAGCTTACTTGTTGCGCATATCCTTGATACTTTGACGCCTATAACTGAAGAAAACGCGATTGCGCTAAAATTAGATCTCGATCCGGGCGTGATTGTCCCGGGCGATCGAGATGAGTTAGCCCGCATTATTGAAAATCTGATCGAAAATGCGCTTAAATACGGCGCCAGCGAACAGGGCGATCTGCCAATAGAAATCTCTTTGAAACAAAGCGGGCGGTTTGTCGCTTTTGCTGTTCGGGATCATGGACCTGGCATCGCGTCAGCGCATATTCCTCGTTTGACGGAACGTTTTTATCGTGTCGACGCAGGTAAAAGTCGGTCAAAAGGAGGGACGGGGCTTGGGTTGGCGATCGTCAAGCATATCGCCCTACGCCATCGCGGACGTTTGGTGATTGACTCTCGTATAGGAGAAGGGTCGCTGTTTAAGGTTATTCTTCCATCAGCTGAGATAATTTCAGACTAAATAATTGATTTAAGGTAATATAAACTGTCATATTAACTTCATTTAACTGTCATAAAACCCTCTTGCGCCTTCGTTACAACCTAGGCGGGGGACGCTTGTGGCGTCGCTCGTAATTTTCTCGAGCATAAAAGAGATCGGCTAATGATTTCCAAGATTTTAAGCCGCAGCGTTTTAGCGGCCATTGGGTTTTCAGTCATGATCGGCGGTGCGTTCGCGCTTGATGTTTCCGGAGCTGGCGCGACGTTTCCTTATCCGATCTACGCAAAATGGGCTGAAGCCTATAAAAAAGAAACAGGCAATGGCCTAAATTATCAGTCGATCGGTTCTGGCGGCGGGATTAAACAGATTAAAGCGCGCACCGTGACATTTGGCGCCTCTGATCAGCCTCAGAAAGTTGCAGATTTGGAAGCGGCGAGCCTGGCGCAATGGCCTCAGGTCATTGGCGGAATCGTGCCAGTTATAAATCTTGATGGAATTACAGTGGGCGAGTTGACGCTGGATGGTCCGACGCTGGCTAAGGTTTTCCTAGGCGAGATCACCAGCTGGGATGACGCCGCAATCAAGAAACTCAACCCTAAAACAAAGTTGCCAGCAACGCCGATTGTCGTTGTGCATCGTTCGGACGGATCTGGCACGACTTTTAACTTCACAAATTACCTCTCAAAGGTTTCTGAAGATTGGAAGACTAAGGTTGGAGAAAATTCTGCCGTCGAGTGGCCAACTGGCATTGGCGCAAAGGGCAATGAAGGCGTAGCGAATAATGTCGCCAATACAAAGGGCGCTGTTGGTTATGTTGAATATGCCTATGCCAAGCAAAATAAGCTGACATATACGAAAATGGTCAATAAGGACGGCAAAGTCGTCGCGCCGGAAAAAGATAGTTTCCAGGCTGCTGCAGCGAGCGCCAAATGGTCTGAGGCTGAAGGATTTTATGAAATCCTCACCAATGAGCCTGGCGCAAAAACATGGCCAATCACCGCGGCAACTTTTATTTTGTTGCCAAAAAATCCAACGGATGAGCCTGCAGCAAGCGAGGCATTAAAATTTTTCAGCTGGGCTTTCGCACATGGTGGCAAAGCTGCTGAAGAGTTAGACTATATCCCGATGCCTAAGCCAGTTGTTGAGCTGATCAAGAAAAGTTGGTCGTCAGTAAAAAGCGCCGACGGCAAGCCGCTTGTGCATTAAGCGCTCATAATAAATAAGCAGGCGCTCTCGCGCCTGCTTCTAAGTCCAAAAAATAAAGCGGTGTGACATTTATCCGTGATTAATCTGTCGATTTTAGTTTCAGGATGGAGGGAGCGCGCATGGCGGATGTGCTTATGAGCGCTGCGCAGTCTGGTCCGACTTTTTTATCTCGGAGTCGCGCCTTAGCCCGCATTGCGTTGATTGATGTTGTTTTTCATAATCTGACGCGATTGAGCGCAATCGCGGTATTGGTGATTTTAGGCGGGGTGATTGTCTCGCTTATCCATGGCGCGCAACCGGCGATTAAAGCATTTGGCTTTGGCTTTTTAACTGCGCAATCTTGGAATCCGGTGACTGAGAATTTCGGCGCTGGCCCTGCTGTTTACGGCACGCTGGTGACGTCTTTTGTTGCGATGCTGATTGCGGTGCCGATTGGCCTTGGGGTTGCGACCTTTTTAACGGAACTCTGTCCGCATGTTCTGCGTCGGCCGATTGGCATTGCGATAGAATTGCTGGCGGGCATTCCGTCAATCATTTACGGCATTTGGGGTCTTTTTGTTTTTGCGCCCTTTGTCCAGACCTATATTCAACCGGCGATGATCGCCGCTTTCAAGGGCTTGCCCGTTCTCTCTGCGCTTTTTGCAGGTCCGCCTTACGGCATTGGCATGTTAACGGCGGGATTTATCCTAGCGATTATGATCTTGCCTTTTATCGCGTCAATTTCGCGAGATGTTTTTGAGACGGTGCCGCCAGTTTTAAAGGAAGCGGCGACGGGTCTTGGCTGCACGACTTGGGAAATGATGCGTTATGTCGTGTTGCCTTATACGCGCGTTGGCGTTGTGGGCGGCGTGATGCTGGCGCTGGGGCGCGCGCTTGGCGAAACAATGGCGGTGACCTTTGTGATTGGCAATGCGCATAAGATCTCGCCCTCTCTCTTTGCGCCTGGCACGACAATCTCAGCGACAATCGCCAATGAGTTCACAGAAGCGGTTGGCGATATTTACACCTCCGCTTTGATTGAGCTTGGTCTGATTCTTTTCTTCATCACCTTCATCGTTTTGTCGATTGCGCGTTATTTACTGATGCGCATTGAACAAAAATCGGCCTGAGCGAGAACGCCCAATGTCGCTTTACGATTCTCGCCGCCGCACTAACTTGCTCGCCACGGGCTTAGCCTGGGGCGCGGCCCTTTTTGGTCTGTCATGGTTGCTGTTGATTTTAGGTTCTCTCGCTTATGAGGGTCTGCGCGGCTTATCGCCCAGCGTCTTTAGCCAGATGACGCCTCCACCCGGCAGCGCGGGCGGGCTGATGAATGCGATCGCTGGTTCTTTAGTCATGACCGTGATTGGCATTGCAGTTGGCGCGCCGCTGGGCATGTTGGCTGGAACCTACTTGGCTGAATATGGCCGATACACCAAATTGGCGACGGTTGTGCGCTTCATCAATGATATTTTGCTGAGCGCGCCATCGATTGTGATTGGTCTATTTGTTTATGAAGTGATGGTGCGCCCGATGGGGCACTTCTCGGCGATTTCTGGCGCGCTTGCGTTGGGACTTTTGGTGGTTCCAGTCGTGTTGCGCACGACAGAGGATATGTTGCTGTTGGTTCCCTCATCTATGCGCGAGGCGGCGTCGGCCTTAGGGGCGCCGCGCGCCATGGTGATTGGACAGATTGCTTATCGCGCCGCGCGCGCAGGGCTTGTGACGGGCGTTTTGTTGGCGATTGCGCGCGTCTCTGGCGAGACGGCTCCCTTATTGTTTACGGCGCTGAACAATCAATTTTGGAGTTCTGATTTAAATGCGCCGATGGCGAGTTTGCCGGTGGTGATCTTTCAGTTTGCGCTCTCGCCTTACAAGGATTGGCAGCAATTGGCCTGGACGGGGGCCTTATTGATTACGGTGACGGTATTAACGCTGTCGATTATCGCCCGCGCATTAAGCGCTGGAAGGAGGAATTAACGGATGAGTTTGGCAGGATCGACATCCGCAGAGCTGGCTGTGAAAGTTAGTGTGCGGAATTTGGATTTTTATTATGGCGGCCATCATGCGTTAAAATCGGTCAACTTACCGCTTTACGCAAAAAAAGTGACGTCCTTCATTGGTCCTTCAGGTTGCGGGAAATCAACCTTATTGCGTGTGTTAAACCGCATGTATGATCTTTATCCAGGGCAGCGGGCCGAGGGTGAGGTGCTGCTGGATAATGAGAATATCCTTGATCCAGCGATTGATCTGAATGCGCTGCGGGCGCGGGTTGGCATGGTGTTTCAAAAACCAACGCCGTTTCCGATGTCGATTTATGAGAATGTCGCTTTTGGCGTTAAGCTTTATGAAACATTGCCGCGTGGTGAACTTGATGCGCGGGTTGAAGAAGCGCTGCGCGGCGCGGCGCTTTGGGATGAAGTGAAAGATAAGCTACAGGCAAGCGGCTTGGGCCTGTCTGGCGGGCAGCAGCAGCGCCTGTGTATTGCGCGCAGCGTTGCGGTTCGCCCGGACATTATTCTGTTTGATGAGCCGTGCTCTGCGCTCGATCCCATCTCTACGGCAAAAGTTGAAGAGCTGATTGAGGAGCTAGAATCTCAATACACAATCGCGATCGTCACGCACAACATGCAACAGGCGGTGCGCGTTTCTGATTATACGGCGTTTATGTATCTGGGCGAACTCATCGAGTTTGGAAAAACAGATGACGTGTTTAACACGCCAAAAGAAAAACGCACGCTTGACTATATCACAGGCCGATTTGGCTAAAGCTAGAATGAATGAGGATAAGCGACATGAGCGATCATATTGTAAAGTCATATGACCGCGATCTTGAGAATCTGGGGCGAAAAATTGCTGAAATGGGCGGCCTTGCGGAGAAAATGCTCGCAGAGGCGATGGAGGCTTTATCGCTACTAAATATTGAGGTTGCTCAACGTGTGATTGCAACTGACGCAAGGCTAGATATTTTACAACGAGAAATCGAAGAAAAGGCGATTATGACGATCGCGCGTCGACAGCCATTAGCGGTTGATTTGCGTGAATGTATTGCCGCAATCCGTATATCTGGCGATATTGAGCGGATCGGCGATCTTGCAAAGAATATTGCTAAAAGAGCTTTAAAAATCGCCTCAGAAACGCGCGTCACGCGGGCGACGATCGGCTTAAAATCAATGCAAGAAATTGCAGGCATGCAATTAAAAGATAGTCTTGACGCTTATGCGCAGCGAGATATCGAAAAGGCGCGGATCGTTTGGGATAATGACGCGCTGCTGGACGCTCTAGAAGATTCAGTATTTCGCGATCTTTTGACTTTTATGATGGAAGATCCGCGTAATATTTCTTTTTGCACGCATCTTCTTTTTTGTTCAAAGAATCTTGAGCGGATCGGCGATCACACAACAAATATTGCAGAGACAATCATTTATCTTGTCACAGGCGAACCGATGCCTGTTGAGCGGCCCAAAGGGCGGGATTCCAATCTCGACGTCACTAATGGCGAGGCATTGTGATGATTGATATGATTGTTGAACAGCAAAAAGAATTAAAGAGCGGTCGCGCTCCGCGTATTCTTGTTGTCGAAGATGAAGCGCCATTAGCTTACCTGCTAGTTTATAATCTTGAGGCTGAAGGCTATCAGGTCGAACATGTCGATAATGGCGATGAAGCAGAATTGCGAATTGCTGAGTCGCCGCCCGATCTTCTTGTTCTAGATTGGATGTTGCCAGGCGTTTCTGGCCTCGAACTGTGTCGACGTCTGCGGGCGCGCGATCATGGGCGGGAGATCCCGGTGATTATGTTAACGGCGCGGGGAGAAGAAAGCGAAAGAGTAAGGGGCCTTTCTGTTGGCGCAGATGATTATGTAGTTAAACCTTTTTCGACGCCAGAACTTATGGCTCGCGTGCGCGCTTTACTGCGTCGCGCGCGCCCTGAACGCGTCGCCTCTAAACTTGTTCTTGGCGATCTTGATCTTGATCGAGACACGCGGCGCGTTCGACGAGCTAGTCGCGAGATACATCTTGGCCCGACGGAGTTTCGACTGTTAGAATATTTTATGGAAAAGCCTGGTCGTGTTTTTACGCGCGCACAGCTTCTCGATAGCGTATGGGGCATGTCCGCAGAGATCGACGAGCGAACTGTTGACGTGCATGTTGGTCGACTGCGTAAAGCGCTTATTCGTGGTCGCGAAAAGGATCCAATCCGTACCGTACGAGGCGCGGGTTATTCTTTCGACGAAACCTTCAGCAAGGATTAGGTATTAGCTTTTTTAAGCGCTGCGTGAGGTCTTAGACAGATCGCGCGCGCGCCGCCGCTCTTGAGACGGTTGATAGGCAATCCGCGCATGATAGGCGCAGTAAGGCCCCTCGCCAATTGGGGACGGGCCGCCGCAAAAACGAAACTCTGGCGTTGTCGGGTCGCCCATAGGCCAACGGCACATGGATTCACGTAATTCCATGAGCGTGACACGCTCTGACATAGGAATTGCAATTTCTTCTTCTTCAGGTCGCGCACGAGGGGCGGAATAAACTTGTGGCGCAAACGCCAGCGCGACATTGCCGCTAACGGCATGGCCTGTAACGCGTGGTTGAGCTGGTTGACGGGGAGCTTTTGCGACGCGGGGTCTTGATGAAACCACAGTTTTAGCGCGTTCAGCGAGTCCAAGACGATGGATCTTGCCAATAACAGCATTGCGGGTAATGCCAGCGCCCAGTTCCGCTGCTACCTGACTGGCGCTAAGACCGTCGCTCCACAATTTGCGCAACAGTTCAACGCGTTCATCAGTCCAGGACATGCTGCCTCCATCTCGGGAATGCGCGCGGCGTTCAAAAGAGTTCGCCAGGGCCGTATTGCGCCAGCGCTTGCTGGCCACGCATTAACGCGGAACAAAACTTGAGAAATCGCCATCGCTGCAACAGCGCTAACGTTGGCTGCACTTATCACGATGGCAGTAGAATCACGGTGAGGAGTCGCTGGCAAGCACGCTAACGCGTTCTCAACAGGCTTTGCGCTTAACTTGCAGACTTATCACCAGAGAAGATTTCCCGCGCGTCAATTTTAGCGGCCCCAGACGCTGGGGCGATCTGTGCGCCAAGCTGAGATCTTCGGCGGTTCAGATAAGCAATCGGGCGAAAGATTTGACCGTCTGAGCTAGGCCGCATAAAATCCATTTCCAGTCTGCCGCCCCGCAACGGGCGGCGCTTTCTTTTTATGGCCCATCAAGGGCTGTTCGGCCTCTCGCGTCTCGATTTGGTGATTTAGGAGCATGGTTGTGACTTCTGCGCTTTTTCCGACTTATGCGCGGGCAGATATCCAATTTGCGCGCGGGACAGGTCCCTGGCTCTTTACTGAAAGCGGGGATCAATATCTCGACTTCGCTTCAGGGGTTGCTGTCTTGTCGTTGGGACATGATCACCCCCATCTCGTGAAGGCGTTAACAGACGCAGCGCAAAAGCCCTGGCATGTCTCAAATTTGTTTCGTATTCCCCAAGCGGAGGCGCTGGCCCAACGTCTTGTCGCCGCTAGCTTCGCTGATCTGGTCTTTTTTGCAAATTCTGGCGCCGAAGCCGTGGAATGCGCAATTAAAACAGCGCGAAAATATCATGCGGTGAATGGGGCTCCGGAACGATTTCGATTAATTACTTTTGAAGGCGCCTTTCACGGGCGCACATTAGCGACCATTGCTGCAGGCGGTAATCATAAATATATCGACGGATTCGGGCCGCCGCTAGATGGCTTTGATCAAGTTCCTTTTGAGGATTTTAACGCTGTGGAAGCAGCTTTGACGCCGCAAAGCGCAGGCGTTTTGCTTGAGCCGGTTCAAGGCGAAGGCGGTCTGAGAGTATTTTCATCGGAATTTTTACAAAAAATCCGCGCGCTCTGCGACGTGCGCGGATTACTGCTTGTTCTGGATGAAGTTCAGTGTGGGGTTGGTCGTACAGGACGCTTCCTCGCATGCGAACATGCGGGCATAAAACCAGATATCGTAGCATTAGCGAAAGGACTGGGCGGCGGATTTCCTATTGGCGCCTGCCTAGCCACCAAGGAAGCAGCTAAAGGGATGACGGCAGGCGCGCATGGGTCCACCTTTGGCGGCAATCCATTGGCTGCTGCGGTAGGCGGCGCCGTATTAGATATTGTGCTTGATCCGGGCTTTCTCGCGCATGTTTCACAAATGGGTCGCCAGCTTCGTCAGCAATTGATGGGCTTGAAGGCGCAATTTCCGACAATTATCGCAGAGGTGCGCGGTGAGGGGTTAATGTTCGGATTAAAAACATGTGTCGCCAATAGCGATTTTGCTCTTGCTGCGCGTGAGGAAAAGCTTCTCAGCGTCCTAGCTGGAGATAATGTTGTGCGCTTGCTGCCGCCATTGATCATCGATGAATCGCATATCCTTGATGCTTCGATGAGATTGAGGAATGCCTGCGCCAGACTGTCCCGGACTGCAAAAGAATTAGGAGCGGCGTAATGACCGCGCACGATACAGCCTATCCGCGTCACTTTCTTGATCTAAGCGATTTATCAAGCGCAGAGCTGAGCCTTATTTTGGATATGGCCAAAAGATTGAAAGCTCAACGCGTAAAGGGCGCTCCCGCCCTGTCTCACCCCCTTGCTGGCAAATATCTCGCGATGGTGTTTGACAAGCCATCGACGCGTACGCGCGTTTCATTTGATATTGCTATGCGGGACTTGGGCGGCGAAACAATTGTTTTGACAGGAAAGGAAATGCAAATCGGCCGTGGCGAGACAATCGCAGACACTGCGCGGGTCTTATCTCGTTTTGTAGACGCGATCATGATCCGCATCCTGTCGCATGAGGACCTTGTTGAACTTGCCCGACATGCAAACGTGCCTGTCATAAACGGTCTCACCAAAGTCTCGCATCCTTGTCAGTTGATGGCGGATGTAATGACTTTCGAAGAGCATCTTGGATCAATCGCCGGACGAACGGTTGCTTGGGTCGGCGACGCCAATAATGTGCTGGCGAGTTGGGTTCATGCCGCAGCGCGTTTTGGATTTTCAATCAACGCCGCCACGCCATCTGAATTGTCGCCGGATGAAACCTTGCGCAGCTGGGCGCGCGCTAACAATGTCGCTTTTAATATCACTCAAGATCCCCGCGAGGCTGTGGCCGGGGTAGATGCGGTCATTACAGATTGCTGGGTGTCGATGGGCGATAAGGATGAGGAAATTCGTCGTCGCATTCTCGCGCCATATCAAGTCAATGCTCAACTTATGAATTGCGCCGCTAAAGAAGCAATCTTCATGCATTGTCTGCCAGCGCATCGTGGCGAAGAAGTAACGAACGAAGTTATTGATGGTCCGCAGTCAGTTGTGTTTGATGAGGCTGAGAACCGACTTCACGCTCAAAAAGGCGTGCTCTATTGGTGTCTTGCGCCAGGCGCATCCTAATGTCGTCGCCAAGCCGTCCAGTTTCTACGGAAGCCCATGACGACTGTGTCCTTCCTTTTGCCGTCGATCCATTGGATCTACGCGGGCGTTTGGTCAGATTAGGGCCAACAGTCAACGCGATCGTGTCGCATTATGATTATCCTCCTTCTGTCGCGCGCCTCCTTGGCGAAGCGACGGCGCTGACAGCTTTATTGGGCGCGCTGCTTGAATCGCATGGTCGCTTCCAACTTCAAACGCGTAGCGATGGTCCCGTCGATATGCTCGTAGTGGATTATGAAGCGCCGGGTCATCTTCGGGGATTTGCGCGTTTCGACTTAGAACGGATTAATCAACTTGACGACGTCTCGTCAGATCTTTTGATGGGTCGAGGTCATTTGGCTCTGACCATTGAGCGTGAAGAAGACGCTGCGCGTTATCAAGGCGTCGTACAGCTTGAGGGGGTAAATCTTGCTCAGGCGGCGCATGTTTATTTCCGACAATCTGAACAAATTCCATCTTATGTCAGATTAGCAGTGGGCGAGGTGATAACGCCTCACGGACGCTTTTGGCGCGCTGGAGGCTTGCTGTTGCAGCATCTCCCAAGCGGCGCGGCGCGCGTTCAGGATCTCCCGCCAGGAGATGCGCCGCCAGATTTTGTTGATGTGAGGGATGAGAATGAAAATTGGACAGAAGGCGCTACGCTCGCTGCGACGCTTGAGGATCACGAATTAATAGATCCAAATCTGTCCGGTGAAACAATCTTATATCGATTATTTCACGAACGGGGCGTGAAAGTTTTTGCAGAGCGCGCTGTCACAGAATTTTGTCGCTGTTCTCAATCGCGCGTTGAGAGTCTTTTGCGTAGCTTTTCAAAGCAAGAGCGAATGGAGATGGTCGGAGACGATGGCGTGATTGGCGTGACATGTGAGTTTTGCGCCGCTCATCGAAGTTTTAATCCAGAACTATTTGACGAATGAGATTCGCAATGTTGTGGCAAGATGAAGGGCGATGAAATATGCGCGAGGAATTTATTTTCACGCCGCCTGCGCAAGCTAGTGTTGCAATACTGGGAACAACAAAACGTTTCCCGGTGCGACGTATATTTTGTGTGGCTTTAAATTATGCGGATCATGCGCGAGAGATGGGTAAAGAACCATCAAGGGCAGCGCCATTTTTTTTTACCAAGCCCGCTGACGCCCTTGTAGAAGACGTAGCGCTAATTGCTTATCCGAGTCTGACTAACAATCTGCATCATGAAATTGAACTTGTAGTCGCTCTTGCGCAGGGGGGGTTTGAGATCCCAGTGTCACGAGCAAAAGACTGCGTCTTTGGTTATGCCGCTGGCGTTGATTTAACGCGGCGCGATCTTCAAAATGAGGCGCGTCAACAGGGCCGGCCTTGGGATATGTCTAAAGGTTTTGATCATTCGGCGCCCATTGGCGCTCTTCGCCCAGCCAGGGAAATTGGCCATCCCGATCGGGGAAAGATCGCTCTTAGCGTTAATGGCGAGATCCGGCAAAACGGCGATCTGTGCGAACTGATTCATCCTGTTCCACAAATCATTGCTGCCTTATCTCAACAGGTGGCCTTAGCGGCAGGCGACTTGATTTTCACCGGGACGCCTGCTGGGGTCGGTCCGCTTAACCCTGGAGATTGGGTTGAGGGTGAAATTGAAGGGGTCGGGCGAGTAAGTTTTACAATTACAGATAAGATTGGTTGCGCCAGATAGCCATTCCCGGTTATTGGCTCCCTATTGGATCGCCGACGCGCGAGTTTCTCACGATGACGCAGCCGGTCGATCTCGACCCCGAAAACTGGGATGAATTCCGCGAAACAAGCCATCGCGCCCTTGATGCGATGATTGATTATCTGCGTGATGTGCGGGCTCGTCCCGTCTGGCAGGAGCCTAGTCCAGAAGCGCGGGAGCGATTTGCGCGCGAGTTGCCCCTCCAAGAGCGGCAATTGTCTGAAGTCCTTGCAGACTTTGAGCGCCACATAAAACCTTTTGCGACAGGCAACGCGCATCCAATGTTCATGGGGTGGGCTCAGGGGGCGGGTACGCCGGCCGGTATGATCGCCGAAATGCTTGCTGCAGGAATGAATGCCAATTGTGGCGGACGCAATCATATCGCCATTGATGTCGAGCGGCAGATTGCGCGTTGGATGGCGCAAGCTTTCGGTCTGCCCATGGAAGCGAGCGGTATTTTTGTCACCGGCGCTTCAATGGCTAATTTTCTTTCCTTGCTTGTCGCGCGCGATCAGGCTTGTGGTCCCAGCGATGTAAGACTCAATGGCCTAGGGGCGCTTAATACTCAGCTCATCGCTTATGCTTCTTGCGAAGCGCATAATTGTGTGCGCCAGGCCATGGAGCTTGCTGGCCTTGGAGCCCGACATCTGCGTCTCATCCCCTCAGATGAGAAGCGGGCGATGAAGGTGCAGGATTTGAGCGCCGCGATCGCCGCAGATCGCGCTGCGGGATTAACGCCCTTTATGATCGTTGGCACGGCGGGGACCGTTGATACGGGGGCCATTGACCCGTTGGATCAGCTTGCCGATCTCGCGCATAGCGAAGATCTTTGGTTCCACGTGGACGGTGCGTTTGGCGCGCTGGCGGCCCTCGCTCCGCGTTTGCGGCCGCTAATTAAGGGCCTTGAACGCGCTGATAGTATCGCTTTCGATTTTCATAAATGGCTGCATGTTCCCTATGACGCCGGTTTTTTTCTTGTCCGAGATCCTCAAGCGCATAAGCGCGCCTTCGCCGCTAATGCAGCCTATCTCACGCGGGCTCCGCGCGGGTTGGCCGAGGGAGAGACTTGGCCATGCGATTTAGGCGCAGATCTCTCACGGGGTTTTCGCGCATTAAAGACCTGGATCACAATTGAAACTTTTGGCGTTCAGAAACTTGGTCAGTGCATTGATCAAACGTGTCGGCTTGCTCAGCGATTGGAGAGTTGGATTACTCGGTCAGAGCATTTTTTTATGCGAGCGCCTGTAACGCTCAATATTGTTTGTTTTGGCGTGAAGAATGACCCAGATGGCGCCTTGGCGCGAGAAATCGTGATGGAATTGCATGAGCGGGGGGAAGCGGCGCCGTCCCTGACAATTCTTGATGATCAGCCAGCGATCCGCGCCGCAATCCTCAATCATCGCACGCAAGAAAAAGATTTAGAGGCCTTTATTCGCTTCTTGCAGCTTGCGCATAGTCGTGCGCGAAGCGAAGCGCCGCCTTTAACGGCGCTCATTGAGCCGCCGCATGGTCCTGGAAAAACGCGCTTATCGCAAGACTGAAGCTTGCCCAGCCGTGATGTCTCGCGCATAAAAGACGGATCATGGCCGTCCCGCCCTCCAATCGTCGTCTTGCCGTTTCGCCACGCGAAGCGCCGCAAGAGCCTTTCAAGCGCGCTGTCGCTGGCGCGATGCGCGCGATGGCGAAGACGCCTGAGCTGGATGTGGCGTTCGCGGCAGATCGGCCTTCTTTGGTTGTTGGACCTGATGGCGCGAAAGCGCGCTTAACAGAACCGCCTCGTAAATTGGCGCCTCGAGATGCAGCTATTTTGAGGGGGCAATCTGACTCATTCGCACTCCGTCTCGCCTGCCATGACGAAACGCTGCATCGCCGCTTCGCGCCAGAAACAGCGCAAGCCAGAGTTGCTTATGATGCGCTAGAGCAAGCGCGAGTAGAGTCCATTGGAGCCCGACGTATGGCGGGCGTTGCGGCAAATATTTCGGCAATGTTGGAGGATCGTTTCCAACGAGGGCGGCCAGATCAGATTCAGAGTCGTGAGGACGCGCCGATCGAAGACGCCTTAGCCCTCATGGTGCGCGAACGTCTGACAGGTCTTGAACCTCCGCCCTCCGGCGCTCGAATCGTGGAATTATGGAAAGATTTTATTGAAGAACGCGCGGGTCACGATCTTAATCGTTTGTCCGGCGCAGTTGAGGATCAGCGGCATTTTGCTCAAATTGTTCATGAGTTATTGTCTCATTTAGAGATCTCTGCCGGCATGCCGCCTGAGGAACAATCCTCAGAAGAAGAGAGCGAAGAAACGCCGCAAAATCCAGATGAAAGTGAGCAGGAGACGGAGGAAGACAGCGACGCTAAGAGCGCGGCGGATATGGATGCTGCGCTCGCGGCGGAAGAGGCAGATCAAGAGGGTGAAAGCCAATCCGCGGAGGCTCCCTATGGCGAGACGGAGCAAGAATCAGATAATGGCGATCTTGAGGAAGCAACAGACGCGCGCCGACCCTCGACACAAAATGCCGAGCGCTCAGGCGCTGATTATCGCGCTTATACCAGCCGCTTTGATGAGATTGTTCGCGCCGAAGAACTCTGCGAGCTTGAAGAGCTCGATCGTTTGCGCAGCTATCTTGATAAGCAATTATTGCATCTGACGTCAGTCGTGGGTCGATTGGCAAATCGCCTGCAACGGCGCCTTATGGCGCAACAAAATCGCTCTTGGGAATTTGATTTAGAGGAAGGCATGCTCGACCCTGCGCGGTTGCCTCGCGTGGTGATCGATCCGCAGCAACCTCTCTCTTTTAAGCGAGAAAAAGACACCGATTTTCGCGACACCGTCGTGACCTTGTTGCTGGATAATTCCGGGTCCATGCGCGGTAGGCCGATTACAGTCGCAGGGACTTGCGCAGATATATTAGCGCGAACGCTCGAGCGCTGTGGCGTCAAAGTAGAAATCCTTGGTTTCACCACGCGCGCCTGGAAGGGCGGTCAATCGCGGGAACTTTGGATTAACGAGGGTAAAAAAGCCAACCCCGGGCGTCTAAATGACGTGCGCCACATCATCTATAAGGCGGCGGATGCGCCTTGGCGTCGTGCGCGGCGCAATCTTGGGTTAATGATGCGCGAGGGGCTGCTAAAAGAAAATATTGATGGCGAGGCCTTGGATTGGGCGCATCGACGTCTTTTAGCGCGCCCTGAACAGCGTCTGATCCTGATGATGATTTCTGACGGCGCGCCG
>SXGU01419079.1_pt1 | contig 19994 bp, 26 predicted proteins | sample 3174531 | NCBI WGS metagenome assembly SXGU01 (sample SAMN11356863, study PRJNA531348) | freshwater metagenome | isolation source: freshwater sample F1-140 | place: China: Fuxian Lake, Yuxi | collected 2017-12-25 | reverse complement strand
GGACCGGCTCTGCATCCGCACCCGCACCCGCATCAGCCATCAACCTTTCGTGCCCGGCTTCCGCTGTCAGGTTTGCCGTCTGGTCAAACTCAATTTCGGGGATTGCCTCTACTGCTTCTGGAGCAATCAGCTGCTGTGCAATCACCTCCACCGGTGGTGAGCGCGCGGGTGCGATTGCCGGTGCAGTTGTTGGCGCGCCAGCAACGTCTCCAAATTCCGACGCACCACTAGATACGCAGCACTCCGTTCCGGCCGCCGGCGTACATACACCGCGGCCCGCTTCAACTTGCAATTACTGCTTGCGCTTGTCCCCGGCACACCTGCAGCGCTGCTCATAATCAAGGCCCAATCTGAAATTCCAGCAGCCGGGCGCGATCCTCAACAACCTCACCAGCCCCCGCTTCCACAGCAACGCGCTCCAACGTTGCCGGCGAGTACAGCATCCCTTTTACGCGCTGGCTCCGTAGCCCCCTTAGTCGCTCTGTCAAGAACTTCCCTCTGAAAAAGCATTTCAGTCGCACGGGCTTTTTCAAACATCATACGTGCAGCGCCTCGTAAACGAGCACATGAATGGCCACATAACCGCAAAGAGCTCTGGAACCTAATGGTTTCCCAGATGTGGTGTCAAAAATGGATGGTCTATTTATCGCAGCACCATGGGTACTCTTGTTGTCAATTTTTGTGACTTCCCGCGTCACTGGTAGACTAGAATGCTGTCGTCAGAGAATCGCTTCGGATATAAATGGGATAGGTATCACTTTAGGTCTCCCGCGTATGAGCGGCATTTTTTTAATTGGACGCATCCAAGGACGAGAAGGAATTGGAAGGGAAAGAAGGTGCTTGATGCGGGATGCGGCATGGGACGCAATAGCTATTGGCCAATGAAGTGGCGCCGACTCGATTGATGCATTTGATCTCGATGAGCGCTCGGTAGCTCGAGCGAAGGAGACGCTAAAGGAACTCTCGAACGCGCGTGTACATTTTAATTGCATCTACGAAATCGATTGGAAAGACGAATTAGATGTTGCCTTTTGGATTGGCGTCATTCATCACTTAAAAGATCCGCATAGAGCGGTCAAGCGCATGGTTGGAGCGCTGAAGCCAAGAGGTAAGATACATCTGTGGGTGTACAGCTATGAGGGCATCGAATGGATCGTCAGCTATGTGAATCCCGTGCGCATAACAATTACATCGAAGTTGCCTCCTGCAGTCGTGCATTTTCTTTCGTATTTTTTATCGGTCCCGCTCTTTCTTTTTGTAAAAGTAATGCGCGGACCGAGTAAGTATTTCAAGCAACTCTCCAGCTTCAATCTGTTGCCCATTCACAGCATCGTTCTCGACCAGTTAATACCAGATGTTGCAAATTATTGGACGAAAGAGGAGGCTCGCGGTTTAACGAAGAATATGCCCCTAAGTAACGTTGAAGTGACGCCGACGCCTGAGGGAACGGGCTGGATCGTAACCGGAACACGCGTATGAAAGATTCGGTTCATGCCTTTCTCTATGCGCAGCACAAAAAGCATTCTTTGCACGTACTCGATATCGGTTGCGGAGCGGGAGCGCTTATGCAGGAGCTCCGCATCTTTGGTGAAGTAAAACGAATTGATATTTCAGATCTCGCCGTGCAGGCTTGTCGCAAACCCGGACTGGTACATTTGGTCTGAGGGGCTTTTGTCTTTCCTGATCACTCTCGCAACTCTGTATCCTCTTTTTTATGGGTCAACAGGATCAGGAAGAATATGATCTTGGCATTTTTTCTGGCCGGTTATTTGTCAGGCCCTTTAAGAGGGAGTCCCGGATTTTGGCTGCCCGATCTCGGATTTGGGACCCCGATGCCGTTGGGGCATAGTTTCAGCTCGTACTTCCCGTTTGCCTTTGCGGCTGTAACGGGGTTAAGCGTTTGGTTCATTGCTTTTTGTTTGTGCAATTGTGGGTGGGCACCTATTGCATGATTCGCCAACGCCGTATTTTAGGCGTGACTCTTCTCGTTGCTCTTGTCGGAGCGTTGTCTTTTGCGATGAGTACGCCGAACATAAACTATGCCATGAACGATGAATGGCCGACCGCTTTCTTTACGTAGACAACTTTTCCGGTTATTGCTCTGGTGCTTACCAATCTTTTGCAAACCGAAAAGAACGTGTTTCCTTTTTTAAGATGATTTTGTTCGGTTTTGTCCCGGGGCTATGGCTTGCAAAATTGCACCCCGGGCATCTAGCGATTTTTCTTATTCCGATGGCCATTTGTTCGCTTGTGACAATGCCATGGCGGAATATTCGCGTCTGGTTCAGCCTCTTAGGAAGCTGTATCATCGCGCTCTTGATGGCGACGGATACCCATTGGGTCGTTTATAAGGATTCTTTGAGTTTTTCGAAGGAATTAGATCGAGGTGCTCAGCAGGGTTATAAGCTATTCATCCATCTTTGGTCCCTGATGAATCCGTTAACAGTTCCAACGGCTAACCGTTTTGTCAGCGATTGGCATGAGTGGTTTCGCAATCGATTTTCGAGAGGCCCGTTTTTGGGTGCTCCGTTTACGCTCACGGCTTTCGGTTCCGTTCTTTGGACTAACTTTGATCGAAATCGGGCGAGAGCGGCGGTTGGCCTAGCTTGTATAGCGGCTCTTGTTTTATCATTAGCGGACAGCGCACTTTCAAAAACGTTTTCCGGAATGCGGATTGCTCGTGACCCGTTTGTTCTTTTCGGCATAATGACCGCACCCATGGCGTTCTCGGCCATTTTAAAAACGCGCTCTTTATTGAGTAAACGCTTCGTTTATTTCTGCTTGCTTGCAAGGTTTTGTAAGTTTTTATCGCTTTTATCCCGTTCATTTTTTATTTAGGAGTCCATTTTGAATCTCCAAATGAGTTTGCGTCACGCGTTCATTATTCGGGCGAAAGCAATTCCTCGGTTCTGAAGACGTGGCTTACTGGAGGCAGTAGCAGTATTGGGCAAGGGTTTCTGCTTTCCTTTCAAGCTCAGTGCCATCTGCAGCAGGCCTAGCACAGAGAAGGGATTTATGGGTACACAGAACTTGTGCGACTCGGGTAGCCCGTCGTAACTGGTTGGTTTGTATGGTATACATGGATACGATCTACCCATCAAGTTCGTTTATGAACAGACGAATAAGCGGGGACGCTTTTATTTTGAATAATCGATCATTCCGTGATGTCGCGGGGATTAAGTGGATACTTGTTTCCAGCGAAGAAGTAAACAGTTTCCCGCCTCAGGTTGGTTTCAAGCCGCCGCTGATTTACAAAGGTAGAGAAAAAAGGCTTTCCCTAGCGTTATTCGAGAATCCAAACGCTTGGCCCCGTGCTGTATTCATCGATCCTGGAATCAAAGATATAAAAAATTACCGCGTTCTAAAGGATGCCTCTTGGAAGGTATCGCATGTGCGGACCTTGAATCCATTTAGGCTGCTAGCCAGACGGGTGCGATCGATGTTCGTTCGGTCAACGAAAATATCATGGTAAAGTTTGCTCCCGAGCATTTTTCGCACCAAATCTTAACAACAGTATTTGCGCATAACGGGTGGAAAGCTCTGGCCAACGGGGGTGAGCTGCCAATCACCAAAGTGGGCGGGGTTTTCGTTAGCGTTCCGGTACTTACTGGAATTAGCGAAATTCATCTTTCGTATGTTCCGACATGGAGGTTGCTGACACTCATCAATTCATCGGCCGTCAGCTTATTATTAGCGGGCTTTCTCTTAGTCCGCTATGGGCCATTGTTTCTTAATCGATTTTTCCCTTAGCTTTAAGAAGCCAATGTTCGGAAAGATGCTTTTAACGAATACAGCGAAATTCACTCCCAAACGTTAGTGCTTGTGACTAGCTATGGGTTACTCTTTTCTGCTTTGTCATCTTTTTTTGCGATTCCAGTGTGATTACATTTTTTTAGAACTCTGTTGACGTCTGGAGACTTCAAAGTTACATTATGCTATATTTTATATAACAAAAAAGGCTCTTATGCAAATAAACGAAAATACGATTTATACTCCAAAAGAAACTCAGAAGTACCTTATAGTAAGCCAAAGCACGATGACACGCATGCTTAAAGAGGGGCTTATTCGTGCGGCGAAGGTCGGCAAACAATACCGTATTATGGGCAAAGAGATCCTTCGCGTGATCTCTCCCGAGCTGGAAGATAAGGTCGGGATCGCCTACAACAAGGCCCGTCATTGGGCCCACAAAGGGATAGACGAATAGCGAGGACCGGACTATGACGGCGAAGCGATCGAAGATTCTTGTCACAGGTTCCGATGGTTTCATCGGTTCCCATCTTGTCGAGCACCTTCTCGAGGAAGGCAATGATCTCCAGGCTTTTGTCTATTACAACTCGTTCAATTCCTGGGGCTGGCTGGACACCCTTCCCGCGAAGATAAATAATTCCCTGGATGTTTTCGCGGGGGATATTCGCGACCCCCATGGCGTCAGAAAGGCCATGACCGGGTGCGATGCCGTGACGCACCTCGCGGCGCTAATCGGGATCCCTTATTCCTACCATTCTCCCGATACCTACATCGATACAAATATCAAGGGCACTCTCAATGTCCTCCAGGCGGCGCGCGAACTCGGTGTCAAACGCGTCCTTCACACTTCCGCGAGCAAGGTCTATGGGACAGCGCGCTTCGTGCCGATCACCGAAAAACATCCGCTTCAGGGGCAGTCACCCTATTCGGCCAGCAAGATCGGCGCGGATAAGTTGGCCCTTTCTTTTTACGCCTCTTTTGGAACGCCCGTTACGATCGTCCGCCCGTTCAATACCTACGGCCCGCGCCGTGATCCGCACGATCATTACCCACATCGCTCAGAGTGCCAAGACCCTCAAACTAGGCAGTACTCATCCGACGCGGGATTTTTCTTTTGTCACAAACACGGTCCGGGCATTTTCGGCTTGCCTCCGGTTCGGAAAAACGGTCAGCGACACGATCAACTTTGGAAGCAATTTTGAAATTTCGATTGGGGATCTAGTCAAGCTCATCGCCGACCTCATGGGCACCAAGAACGAAGTGGAACGTTTATGGGCTGACAATAACAAGGCCAAGAGATTGGCGGGATGGAGCCCTGTTTTTGGAGGGCTGAAAGGCCTTCGAGAAGGAATGCGCGAGACAGCCGCTTGGTTTACGAGCGACGGGCGTTGGAAGTCTTATAAAGCACACTCCTATAATGTCTAGCAAGGTTTCTTTTGTCATCACTGGCGGAAGCGGATTCATCGCGACGGCTGTTTGTCGGGAATTGGCGTGTCAGGGATACCAAGTTGTTGCTTATACCCGAAAAAAAGAACATCTCAGCCTTTCGGGGATCCGTTATGAATATGTCGAGGATTACAGAACCGTGGTAGCACCCAAGGACGCCGTATGTATCCATTTAGCAGCTCAGAGTTCAGTGAGACAGGGCCAGGGCGTGTTGCAAGCGGAGAGATCTAAAAAAGATGCTTGCGATGTAGCGAGCCATCTCCGAGATCAAGGATTTCGAAGGCTGGTCTTTGCGTCTACGGCACAGGTTTATGGGGACCGGTCGATCGTGCCGCATAAGGAAAATGATCCTGTGTCAGTTACGGGATTCTATCTGGAAGAGAAGATTGCTGTAGAGCAGATCATACTTCAGGCGGGGCAAGCAATCGCTCGGATAGCAAATGTCTATGGGGAAGGGATGTCGCCGTATAATGTGCTTTCCACTATTCTTTCCCAATTGGAGAATTCCGAGGCCGTTCGCATCAGGGACGCCTCTCCTATGGGAGATTTTATTCATGTTTCCGATGTCGCTCAGGGATTGATCCGATTAGCTCTGAGCGATGAAAAAGGTGTTTTTAATTTTGGAACGGGGAAGGCCACTCGAATCAGTGAGCTTGCGCAAATGATCCTTCGCATCGCGGGTCAGGAAAAACGGAGCGTTCTGAGCTCTTCGCCGGGAACCCCATCTTGTTTGATCTTGGATCCCTCAAAAATGAGAGATCTCTTGGGCTGGGTTGCTAAGGTTGCTTTGCAGGATGGGCTGAAGGCGTTATTAGTGTGGCATAGAGCTCAGTTTCACGGATTGCGTTGTTCCAAAACGGTGATGGATAGGAAGGGATGCTCACATGTCTGAATTCCAGATTGCCGGTCGGAAGATCGGGTCGGCTTACCCACCGTTTATCATTATGGAAGCCGGGATCAATCATGAAGGTAGTTTTGAGAAGGCGGTTCAACTTGTGGATGCCGCTAAAAGTAACGGAGCGGACTGCATTAAGTTCCAGTGCCACATCACTGAAGAAGAAATGATACCAACCGACATGAAGCCTGGGAAGATCTCTTCCGAAAGGCTCTGGGATATCATCAAGCGGTGCGAGCTGAGCGAGGTGGAAGAAAGAAGTATACAGGACTATTGCGCCCAAAAAGGAATTTTATATTTCAGCACTCCATTTTCCCGTGCCGCCGCTGATCGATTAAACGCGGCCGGCGTTCCCGGCTTTAAGATCGGTTCCGGTGAGTGCAATAATTACCCCTTAATTGAGCATATTGCTCGAATGAAAAAATCGATCATTTTGTCGACAGGCATGAACGACATTAAATCGATCGCTCGATCAGTCCAGATCATCCGGTCTCACGACTGCCCGCTGATTCTCATGCACTGCACGTCAATGTATCCGACACCATATGATAAGCTCCGTTTGGGCGCAATCCAGGAGCTCAAGGACGCGTTTCAGCTAGAAGTCGGCATAAGTGACCATTCAAAAGGCATCTACACCTGTTTAGGCGCGATCGCACTCGGCGCCTGCGCGGTCGAAAAACATTTCACATGCAGTCACGATTGGCCGGGACCCGATATCCCCGTTTCCATCGACCCGGAAGAGCTCAAAGAGCTCGTCATCGGCGGAAAAGCAATCTGGCAGGCCCTGGGAGGATCCAAGACGATCCTTGCCGACGAGAAGCCGGTCATTGATTTCGCTTATGCGACGGTCGTGACCATTAGACCCATCCGCAAAGGCGAAAAGTTCAGCTATTCCAATACCTGGGTCAAAAGGCCTGGGACCGGTCCGATTCTGGCAAAAGACCTCGACGAAGTCCTTAAGTGCGTTGCCGCTCGGGACCTGCCGGAAAACGTTCATATTGCTCCCGGAGACATCGTTGATTTCAAATAGGCAGGAGCGTTATGCGGAAAATAGCCATCTTCACCGGAAATCGCGCCGAATACGGTCTCCAGTATCCGATCATCAACGCGATCAGCGGTAAAACGGAACTTAGCTATCATTTGCTTGTGTCAGGCGCCCATCTTGACAGCAACTTTGGTCAAACCCTCAATGAGATCAAACAAGACGGTTTCGAGATCTACCGCGAGATAAAGATTGATCTTAAGGGCGATTCGCTTTTCGACACCGCGCAAGCGATCGGCTCTGGTGTTCAAAACATCAGCCAGGCTCTGCATGATCTAAAACCGGATATACTCGTGGTCTACGCGGATCGTTTCGAGGGTTTTGCAGCAATCATTGCCGGGACTCAGTCTGGTATACCGACGGCGCACGTCGAGGGCGGTGATATTACGGAAGGCGGAGCACTTGATGATTCCGTTCGCCACGCAATGACCAAATTGGCTCATCTGCATTTCACAACAAACGAAGATGCAGCCCGCCGAGTCCGAACCATGGGGGAAGAGCCCTGGCGTGTTTTTAACGTCGGGTTTCCGGCAATTGATCTCATCGCAGATGGCAATTTTGCCTCGAAAGAGGAATTAACAAAACGCTTCGGCATCGATTTTGAAAGACCCATTATCCTTTTCACGCAGCATTCCATTGCGACGGAATATCAGGACGTTGCGGCGCAGCTTGGGCCGTCGCTGAGGGCGCTGGAAACCATGGCGCGAGTAGGTTGCCAGGTCATCGTCACGTACCCGAATAACGACGCCGGTGGAAAACGCATCATTGAGATGCTCAATCAATGGATCAAACCCGGCATCCCCGGAATCAAGGTAGTAAGTAGTATGGGGCGCTACAAATATCATGGTCTTCTCTATCACTGCGGACTCGGCGGCGGCCGAGGTGTCTGTGTCGGAAATTCATCGAGCGGCATTAAAGAGACGCCGGCGCTTGGCTGCCCGGCGGTCAACATAGGCGAGAGGCAAAAAGGCAGACTCCGTGCAGAGAACGTGCTAGATGCGGGACATGACGAAAAAGAGATCACGGTCGCTATCTGGAAATCGCTTTTCGACGACGTGTTTCGAGAGCACTGCAGGAACGTCAAAAATCCTTACGGGGTCGGAGATGCCGGAAAGAAAATCGCAGACGTGCTGGCGTCAATCGCTCTCGACAAAAAACTCACTAAGAAGCGGATGACGATCTGATAAACGCACTTGTTGTTACATATGTATCCATCGGTTCGCGCCACGCCAAGATCTTGAGAGATTTAGGGGTTCATACCGGAGTGGTAACCTCGCAAAAGACTGATGTGGTCCCTTTGTTTAAGACCCTTGAGGACGGTTTGACTTCTTTACGTCCGGATTATGTTGTTGTCGCAAATCGCACAGCCGACCATCGAAAAGCAATTCAAATCCTGATCACTGAGAAGTTTCGAGGAACCGTGTTTTGCGAAAAACCACTTTCTTGCGAAAAAGCCAATTAGGTATCGAACAGATTCAAAAACCTGTGGATCGGGTGCAACATGAGGCTTTATCCTATAGTGCAGAGATTGAAAAAGCTTGTGCAAAACAGGAAGGTGATTGCGGCGCATGGTTATGTCGGGCAATATTTGCCCGACTGGAGGTCCAGCGATTACCGTCAGTGCTATTCCGCAACAAAGTGGCAGGCGGCGGGGTTTTATCCGACCTCAGCCATGAACTTGATTATTGTCAGTGGCTTTTTGGCGATTGCTAGCGCGTGGCCGCGCTCGGAGGCCATTTCAGCAACCTCGAGATCGATAGCGAGGATATATGTGCACTTCTTCTTCAAACGGAGGAGTGCCAGGCTTTAACGATCCATTTGAACTACCTTGACCGTATCTACCGCCGTGAAATTATGATTGTCTGTGATGATGTGACCATTAAAAGCGATCTTGCTTCCGGGATAATCCGTGTTTGCGATGCGGAAGAAAAATTTGTAATGCACCGGGATGAGACATTTCGTTCCGAACATAGAGTGGCCATGAACGAAGGAAGCGATCTGTGCACGGTCAACGAAGCGCTGCAAACCGATCTTTTGATCAGAGCAGCGGGCAAAGCCGCACAGAAAAAAATATGGGGGAGCCGATGAGCAGGATCTGCACGACTTGTGCAAGGGGCGGGTCGAAAGGCATCAAAAATAAGAATCTTCGCACTTTAACGGGGAGACCGCTTATTGCAATCAGCCTAGAACAAGAAGCCGAAACGGACCTGTTCGATTGCTTTGCGGTCAGGAGCGATGCGGTAGAGATTCTCCGGTCGCCAAAGATGCCGGCGCCCATTATTTGATACACCGGCCCGCGGAACTCGCGACCGATAGTTCGGCCAAAGTCCCTGCTATCCGCCACTGTATGATTGAGGCTGAAAAGCTCGCTGGAAAAAAAGTTCCACGTGCTGGTCGTTCTGGATGCGACGTCGCCACTGCGGAACGCCGACGATATCAAAAACACCGTGCACCAGCTTGAGACCAAAAAGGTTTCAAACGTGATAACGGGATGCCCTGCCCACCGATCGCCCATTTTGATATGGTGAAAATGAATCTGGATGGCTCCGTGCGCTTAAGTAAAACAACCGGAACGTCCCGTGGTGCGCCGCCAGGGCGCGCCGGTCTGTTACGACTTGAACGCTTCCATCTATTTTTGGTTCCGCCAGGCTCTGATCAACAGTGACACCGTTTTTAACCCGGATACCGTGATTTATGTGATGCCCAAAGAGCGGTAGCGCGACATTGATTCGAATCTGGACTTTGAGATCGTCGAATGGCTCATGAAGCGAAGGAGAGACGCATGAAAACGTTGGGAGGAATGCCTTCCTCATCATTTTCGACCAAAGGATTATTCTGCCTGAAAGGTAAGGCAGCGATCGTCACGGGAGGTGCCGGTATCCTGGGTCGTTGGTTATGTATCGGTCTTGCGGATTTTGGCGCTCGAGTCGCAGTAGTGGATATTAACACATCCGCGGCGAGAGCCGTAGCGTCTGAAATCGCACAACGGTACAATGTAAGAACGGCTGGAATTGGATGCGATGTTTTTTGTCACCTGGCTTCGGTCAAAGGAATGCTGAAACAGGCTGTCCGTGAACTGGGTGATATCTCAATCCTTCATAACAACGCTGCGAAAAAGACTAAAGCGGTCGACGCCTACTTTGCTCCCATGAACAAATATTCGCTCACGAAATGGAAGAAGGTGATGGCCTCAAATTTTGACAGAATGTTTCTTGTGGCGCAGGCCGTTGGTGAACATATGTCCAAGCGACAAAAAGGCAGTATCATTCATACCGCATCGATCTATGGCATTATGGGGTCGGACCAACGAATCTATAAAGGCTCCTTTTACAGCGGCCGGCCCATCAACACGCCAGCAATTTATTCCGCATCCAAAAGCGGAGTTGTGGCGCTCAGAAAATAGCTGGCGACATACTGGGGGCCTATCGGCATACGCGTGAACACTTTGACTCCGGGCGCCGTTCAAAGCGGCCAGAACCAAAACATTCGTGAAGCGTTATTCCGCTCGCATCCCTTTAGGCCGCATGGCGAAACCGGTCGAGATGGTTGGCGCTCTCGTTTTTCTCGCATCTGACGCATCAAGTTCCATAACGGGTCAAAATATCATTGTGGACGGAGGTCTTCACGCCTGGTGATCAAGTTTCTACCGAGTTGGAAGCAACGTATGGTTTACCCCGGGACGTCGTTTTTTGTAAACGCTGCGTGATCTCGAATCAGCGCCCCGTGCCTACGGTTGAGTTCAGATACTACAGCAACAAGAAAAAAGAGATGATTTTCTTTGACGATGAAGGAATTTGCCAGGCTTGCCGCTATGCGGAAATGAAGGCGAGCTCCATCGACTGGAAGAAAAGGTATGCTAAGCTTGGAGAGTTGTGCGATAATTACCGTTCGCGCGATGGGAGCTATGACTGCATTGTTCCGGCAAGCGGCGGCAAGGATAGCGTGCTGGCGGCCGACATCCTTAAATCTAAATTCGGAATGCATCCCTTAACGGTCAACTAGGCACCGCATATCTATACGGACATTGGCTGGAAAAATCTCCCGAAATGGATACAGTCGGGACTCAATAATATTCTTTTTACGCCGAATGAAAAAGTGCATCGCCTTCTCACAAAATTGGCGTTCGAAAACCTGCTCCATTCTTTTCAGCCCTTCGTTTTCGGCCGGAGATTTCTCGGTTTAAGGTTGGCCTTGAAATACAACGTTCCGCTCGTTTTTCATGGGGGGAGCCCTTGGGAGTACGGTTGCGCTTCGATGAAGAAATCGACGGGGAAGGGCTTCAGAAAAGAATATTTCTACACGGAGGGCGGCCCCGAGTCGGTTTTTCTTGGCGGCGTATCCGCAAAGGATCTGACGATCCATCACGGTCTCCATGGGTCAGATCTCCAGCCATATCTTCCTCTTACAAAAGGAGAAATCGAGCATTTTCCTTTGGAATACCATTTTTTAGGTTATTACGTGCCCTGGGATCCTCAAGAAGCCTGTTATTGCGCAGTAGAACAAACAGGGTTTGAAGCTAACCCAGAGGGGACCGAAGGCACTTATTCTAAATATGCAGGTCTGGACGACCGGTTCGACGGTTTTCATTATTACACAAGTTTTATCAAATTCGGACTTGCGCGCTACGATGGATGCAGCCCAAGAAATCTGGGATGGGAAGATCACCCGCGAAGAAGGCATCGCCCTCGTAAAGCGCTACGATGGGGAATTCCCGAAAAAAACAAGGAAGTCCTTAGGTATATGAAGATTTCTGAAGAAAGATTTTTTGAATTGATCGATAAAGCGCGGTCTCATCATCTGTGGAAAAAAGAGAACGGTGAGTGGACGCTTCGGCGCGCGGTTTATTTATAATCAAACAATTAATAATGGAGGTGCACTGTGGAAAAACCTATTCATGCGGGTGAGGGAATCATCGCACCGAACGCCGGTTGGACTTTTGGTGCCGATACCCCAAAAAGCTTTGATTCGCATGTCGAGCGGTCCGTACCTTTTTATCACGAGGGGCACGAATTGGTGGCCCAATTGTCCGATTTCTTCATAAAACCAGATTCTGTCGGATTCGAGATCGGCTCTTCAACCGGAGCCCTTACTCGCAAGCTTGCTCAACGTCATCCCTCAAGCGTTCGTTGGGTCGGGATCGAGCCAGAACCCGCGATGGTTTCCTTTGCGAATGCGGAGCTGGAGAAATCGCCGGAGATCAAAGAACGGGTCACCTATGTGCAGGAAGACGCGTGCATTTTCCCCTTTGAGAAAAGCGATTTCATTGTTTCCTATTACACGGTTCAATTTGTCACTCCTCGCCTGCGGCAGGAACTGATCAACGAGATCTATCAGGCGCTCAACTGGGGTGGCGCGTTCGTTCTTTTCGAAAAAGTGCGAAGCCCGGATGCTCGCTTTCAGGACATTCTCACGGCGCTTTACACGGATTTCAAGCTGCAGCAAGGCTACACGCCGGCCGAGATCATCGCGAAGTCCCGCAGCCTGAAGGGCGTGCTCGAACCTTTTTCAACCCAAGGCGACATCGATCTTCTTAAACGGGCCGGTTTTGTCGACATCGTAACCGTTTTTAAACACATCTGCTTCGAGGGGTTCCTATGCATAAAATAGACTCTCTGCTTGCCGACTATCTCGCTCACCTTGGAATGCCCGGAGATTACGAAGCGCATTCCGTGCCGTGTGAAGTCTGCGGAGAAAAAAAGAATACCGTAATTCGCGAGATTGTCGATATCGGCATGGGTGCCTTCGGAAAACATCCCGTGGTGGCTTGTGACCGCTGTGGCTTTCTTTTTCAGAATCTCCGGTTTGATCTTCCGTTCTATAAGGAATATTACTCCCGGCATTATCGTAACGTGGTCTATAAGAATCCCGATCCAAGCCAAGAATTCATTGCCGACCAACTCCAGCGCGGCAAACTGCTATTTGAAAATCTAAAAAAATACCTTCCGGCGAGAGGCAATCTTTTGGATGCTGGCTGTTCGGTCGGAGGGAATATGATCGCATTCATGAACGCCGGGTGGGATTGTTACGGCACAGACCCGGATAGCGGCTTTGTGCGTTATGGAAGCGAAAAAATGAATCTTCCCGTCGAAGAAATGCTTTCCGAGGACATGAAGCTCCGAGATGGCCATTACGATCTGATTATGATCATGGGATCACTTGAGCATGTATTTGATCCGAATAAAGTCCTGGCGATCTGTCGCAAAGCCTGCAAGCCGAAGGGTTTTCTTATCCTCGAGGGAAGAGGTAAGCCTCAGAGCGCGTCAAAAAAATACTTCAATCATAATCACCACAGGTACCTTTCACTGGTTTCCATGCAGCTTTTGATGAAGAAACATGGCTGGGAACCGGTCTTAATGACCGAGGATCCGATCGCGGGACCGACACGTCCGGGCAGCATATTTTGCCTTGGACAGGCTTCAAAGACCCCGTCCGAAGAGGAGTTTGTGGGCATCGTTAACTCAGGCCTTCGTGAAGATTCCAAAGAGATCCTCCGTAAGTTTGACGAGCTTGACCGCTTAAGAGGATAACTATGTGCGGTTTCGTTTGTATTTTTCATAGACAGGCTAAGATTACCGAATCCGATCGCGTCAGTCTGCGGCGGGCCGGAAAAAAACTTGCCCACCGCGGTCCAGACGATCATGGAGAATATTTTGACAATGATGTCGGGATATTTTTTAACCGCTTGAGCATCCTTGACACTTCGATGGCTGGGCATCAGCCCATGATTTCGCACGACGGACGTTTCGTATTGGCCATGAACGGCGAAATCTACAACTTCATGGAACTCCGTTCTGAGCTCTCGCAGCAAGGACACACGTTCACCACACGTTCTGATACCGAAGTTCTTCTAAAAATGGTCGAGCTGCAGGGAGAGGACTGCCTTAAAAAGCTGCGCGGCATGTTCGCTTTTGTGGTGTGGGACAAGATCAAACGCACATTAACGGTCGTTCGTGACAGGGTCGGCATCAAGCCGCTTTATATTTACAAAAACAAATCCAGTGTTGTTATCGCGTCTGAGATCAAGGCCATTCTCGATCTTTGTCCTGAATCGCGGATCCTTGATGAGAGAACTATTTTTAAATACCTGTCGAGGGGCTGGGTCGATGACAGCGCCGACACTTTTTTTGAACCCGTCAAGGCAGTGTCCCCGGCTCACTGTATGATTATTTCACAGAATGACCAGAAAAGTTATCGTTACTGGGCGTTAAAATCGCCAGGAAACCAGCCCTTTAAAGTGGGTGAATTTAAAGATGTTTTTTTTGAGACCGTGAAACTGCACCTCAGGTCGGATGTGCCTCTGGCGGCAACGTTGAGCGGGGGCATGGATTCTTCTTCCATCGTCGCGTCCGCTCGAACGGTTCAAAAACATAACGAATCTTTCAAAGCTTTTAGCGTTATCCCCGAAAACACATTGGATGAAAGTCCATGGATCAACAAAACCGTCGAATATACCGGAATTGACCATTCTTACCTGAATATCTCCTATAAAGATCTGTCCTCTCAAATTGGAAAATCGCTTTATTACCATGATGAGCCGTATCAGGGATCAAGCTGTCTTTATCAATACCTCTTGCGCGAAGAGATCGCCAAAACGGGTGTTACCGTGCTTCTGGTTGGCGAAGGCGGGGACGAGGTTCTCGGGGGATACCGCCGTTTTCTTTATCCTTACTTATGGGCGCTCAAAAATGGGAACAGATCGGCCGAATTCGATCTAGCGCTCAGCGGTGCAGCAGATTTCATGGAAATGCCGACCTCAACAATCCTTGAAAATTTAAGACAGTATCAGGAGACCGTCACCAAGCTGAAAGACGGGCAGGAAAATAAATGCGCTTATGGGCTTTTGGCTCCCGATTTCATGGATCGGTACCAGGATATATTGTCATCTCCTTTTTATTCGAACGATGAGGATTTGACCGGCAATATTTTTTTTGCGCAGCTACACCGCCATATGTTCGTCCGCGACATTCCTTACGTGCTTCGCATGGAAGACCGTAATTCCATGGCTCACGGTCTTGAGGCGCGCGTTCCTTTCCTTGATCATTGTTTCATTGAAACAAGTTTCTCATACGATTACGCCGAATTTATGCGTGGCGGCAGAAATAAATCCATGCTAAGACGGGCAATGAAGGGCGTTTTACCTGATTGTGTCTCAGGCCGGTGGTCGAAAAGCCCTCGGCCGGGCAATAACGCCCATCTTGTCTATGATCTGTTGTCCAATGAGATCCGCGACCGTTTCAGAGATTCGGATTTTGACGTGATGCCGTACTGGGGCGCGCGACTTTCCGATCTTTTTGAGAAGGACCTCGTTTCTTATGATCCTCAACGCGCGGAAGCATGGTTTCGTGTGTATTTATTGAGCCGCTGGTTAAAAGAAGTTTTTGCCGACATGGAGACCGTAAAATAAAAGACTATACTAGGCATTTGCGTCGCCCACAAGGACGATTCGTGACACCATCCGCGCTATCAACAAAGGTGCGGCGCAGATCGCGCTTGTCGATAAAAAAGTCGACTGCTTGGCACGGTGACCGATGGCGATGTCCGCAAAGGAATTTTGCGTGGGCTGGCCTTGTCCGATACTGCCGAACGGATTATGCGCGCTACGCCGACAGTCGCGAAAAAAGGTGAAGCTCGCGAGAAGCTCCTTGCTCTTATGGAATGTACGCAGATCAGCCAAGTAACGATCCTTGATGCGGCCTGGCGCGTCATCGGTCTGGACGTTATCAAAGAACTCCTCCATGCGACGCAATCTGACAACTGGGTGGTTTTGATGGCTGGTGGCGAAGGCCGACGATTGAGGCCTCTCACGAACACAGTTCCAAAACCGCTCATCCCGGTAGGGAATCAACCCGTCTTGGAGACGATTATCAAAAGTTTTGTCGAAAGCAATTTTAAGAAATTTTTATTTCTCTCAATCATACTGACAAACTGGTCCGACAATATTTCGGAGACGGTTCCCGTCAGGGTGCCGAAATCCGATACCTTGTTGAATAAGAAAGAATGGGCACGGCAGGCGCACTAAGCCCTCTTCCGCAAAAGCCGACGAAGCCGCTTTTCGTCATGAACTCGTATATTCTCATGGAAGTGAATTTCCATCAGCTTTTGTCTTTCCGTCAGGACAATAATGCCAAAGCGACTTTATGTGTCAGAGAGTACGATTTTCAGGTTCCCTATGGTGTCATCAAAGCAAACAGACATCAAGTCAGACAAATCGATGAAAAGCCGATCCAGAGATTTTTCGTCAGCGCGGGCATCTATGTCCTTGAGCCGAGCGTGATCCAATTAATTCCCAAGGTTCAGTTTTTTGACATGCCCCAGCTTCTGGAAAAGATCCTAAACAAGAAAACAGGGGTCTCGGCATTTCCGATCCATGAGTATTGGATCGATATCGGACGTATCACGGATCTCGAACTGGCGAAATGCGAATTCAGCACAGCATTTCAGTGAAGGGGATTTATAAATGAGGAAAATTCAGGCGAAGAAACCCGCGGCGCACGATGTCCGCATGAAAAAGACCTATCTGGACATTTACCGCGATTTTTATGATCTCCATCCCTCGGAAGTGAAAAACGCGAAACGGATTATCCTAAAAAATCTGAAGGAGTCTGGAATCAAGTCTCGGGATCTGCCTTCACTCAACGTTCTTAATGTAGGGACCGGCCGTGAAGCCTATGTTTTTCATCTCTTCGGCGTCCGGAAAGTTTACCACTTTGACGTTTCAGACCGCTCAGTTCAAGCGTTGACGCGGCTTAGAGATTTAGATCCTAAATTTCGCAACATTATTACAAGACAGACCGATATCTGCAAACACCAGAACCTTGTTCCGGACGACAAGATCGATTTTGTTTATCTGAACGGCGTTCTCCATCATTTGTATGATCCTCTTCAAGCTATTAAAAATATTGACCGCGTGTTGTCCGATTTGGGGAAATGCTTTTTTCGTATCTATCGCAGTGGGAGCCTGGCTTTTTTCATCGTAGACTATATCCGCCGTTTCATCGGCTTTAAGGACCGCGCGGCCGTAAACCGCCGTTTCCGGATCAAATTCCCGGGTTCCAACGCTGCGAATGAGATCATGTATAGCGACCTTCAAGATGATTTCTTCGTTCCGGTTCTCCGGCTTTACGCCAAAGCGGAAATGGACGCTTTTTTTGAACAATGCGGCTTCAAGACGATTGTTCGACAGACGATTCCGTCCTATGATCACGCTAATTATGAAAATTCCTCCCAGGGCGTGTCTCTTATCTACGAAAAGGGTCCCGACACATCAATCAAGGGCCCATTCCCTCGGTCAATCGATCAGCTTAGTGATATCAGTTACAAAGAAAAAAGAATAGTCGAGCTGGTCTTTTTTATGAAAAGTTCCTTGGAACAGATCCGCCGGAGGTCTTCGGCCGAGAGAGCGGATCTTGCGCTCGATCTTTATAAGACGAGCCAGCTGATTCGCATTCCAGAAGAGATCAAGGCTGCCCAAAAATGGGCGCAGCTTGACTCGATTCTTCGTAGTTCCATAAATCAATATTCAAAATAATAACTTAGCGGGGCGAAAAAAGTGCCGAACGCTCGATTGATCGCTCGCCCGGATATCAAGGGGCCCAATCTGATCAGGGGATCCATCTCGAAGGACTTCGCGTGATCGGTGATCCTAACGTATTTGGCAGGCGTTATTATGAAGACGGCGCAGACTAACTCACTTATGTCGATACCGTCGCAAGTCTCTACAATCGCAATCACTTGGCGGATATCGTGCGTCGCACGCAACAGGATGTTTACATTCCCATTACCGTCTCAGGCGGCATACGTTCAATCGACGACGTCAACAGTCTTTTGAGGTCAGGCGCGTATAAAGTCGCGATCAACACGGCTGCGATCAAGCGGCGCGAATTGATCACTGAGGTTTCCAAACGTTTTAGATCCCCGTACATGGTGCTTTCGATCGAAGCCAAAAGGTCGGAAAAGGGGAAATGGGAAGCCTATACGGACAACGGCCGCGAGAAAACCGGCGTCGATGTCCTGGAATGGGCGAAGCGCGGGGTGGAGCTTGGTGCCGGGGAGATCCTGCTACCTTCGGTCGATCAGGAGGGGACCCGCAAAGGCTTTGATCTTGAGCTTGTCCGCACCGTTTCGATTGCTGTCAGCGTACCCGTCATCGCAAGCGGAGAAATGGGAACTATTGATCATTTGGTCGAAGTCATCAGCGCGGCTTCAGCGGATGCGGCGGCCATTGCAAGCGTTCTCCATTACAAAACGCTCGATTTCAGGACGATCCCGGAAAAGTTGTACGAACGGGAATTGGTGGCACGGCAATGACCAAAACTCTTGCGACGATTGCTGATTACGGAATGGGCAACGTCCTGAGCGTTTCGCGTGCCTTTGAGCGTTTTGACTGTGAGATAAGCATTACCGATTCCGCTTCTGCGATCGAAAACGCGCAATTTCTGATCCTTCCGGGTGTTGGGGCTTTTCCGGATGGCATGAGCGAACTTGAAAGACGCGGTCTGATCGAGCTCGTGAACCGGTTTGCGGCGTCATGCCGCTGTTTTCTAGGCATTTGTCTTGGAATGCAGATGATGCTCGATGCTAGCGAAGACTTCGGGACGACGAAAGGACTTGGTCTGATTCCCGGCAAAGTCGCAGCAATTCCGAAAAGAGATGCTCAGGGCCACTCTCATAAGATTCCGCACATCGGATGAAATCATCTGGTTCAGACACAAAGTAACGTTGACTGGAATAATTCGATCCTTGAGGGCAGTCTTCCCGGTCAGGCCGTTTATTCTGTACATTCATTTACTGCGGAAACTGCAGAGGTCAAGAACAGGCTGGCGGATACGTTTTATGACGGGCTGATGGTCTCAGCTGCTATCCGGTTGGGTAGCCTTTATGGCTGCCAGTTCCATCCTGAAAAGAGCGGCCCTGTAGGTGTGCGGATTGTCGAGAATTTTCTGAAAATTGTTCAATCTCAAGATCATTGCAGAACAATATGAAAACGCAAATAATTCGACCGCAGGAGCTAGCGAAGGATATTATTATTTTTGACGGTAGGTCCAAATCAGGAAAAACACTGATAGCCCCTTTGGTTAGCACTTTCGAGAGAGCAGAGCTTTGGCTTATTGATCACATTTTCGAATGTCTTTGCGCGCTCGATCATCGCGGTTTTATTGAACGCCATGGAGCCGCGGCTCTCGTCCGACTTTATGCCGATTTAGGTCTATATAATCGACTGATTGGACGTTGTCAAATTTCCGAGCTTCTGACGGCAAAAGCCCGCAGACGAATTTAATGGCAACACGTTATAGGGCTCGGCTGCAGTTGCCGGATGGTGATCCCGTTATCAGTCGGATAACGGATAGGAAATTCAAGCCCAAACGCACACTAAAACTGTAAGCGCTGGGCCTGCACTCGTCAAGTACCAATTTGCGCTGACCTCCACCCCGCCATCACTTACGGGTCAATGATCACTTTTGTATGACATTTGTATTATATTCCAAGAGGTACGCTCAACGCAGCAAGCAGAAATTACCCACCTTGTACAATCGAGCATTGGCAGCCCTAAACATTCAGTGCGCTCTGCCTGCAGCTGCACTGTGGGTACATATGCTCCGCCGCGTGTACCATTACTGCGGCGCAAGATTACCAACCCAATGTCTGACCAAACTCCAACTCCGGGACAGGCTCTGCATCCGCACCCGCACCGGCACCCGCATGAGCCACCAACCTATCATGCCCGGCTTCCGCTGTTAGGTTTGCCGTCTAGTCAAACTCAAGCTCGGGGATTGCCTCAACCGTTTCTGGAGAAATCAGCTGCTGTGCATTCGCCCCCACCGGTGGTGAGCGCGCGGGTGCGATTACCGGTGCAGTTGTCGGCTC
>SXGU01038223.1_pt1 | contig 19995 bp, 17 predicted proteins | sample 3174531 | NCBI WGS metagenome assembly SXGU01 (sample SAMN11356863, study PRJNA531348) | freshwater metagenome | isolation source: freshwater sample F1-140 | place: China: Fuxian Lake, Yuxi | collected 2017-12-25 | reverse complement strand
GTGTAGCCGACCGCGGTCAGACCCGCGACTGGTGTCGCTTCAACTGTTTGCGGTATGAATGCGAAGAAGATTGCGGGTAGTGGGATTAGCCACCGAGTTAGATTGCGACCCACATCGGTCTAGCCGAGCAGTAGTTTTGCTTCGTCAGCAGTGATACCAAGTTTTGCAAGCAACTCAGTTCGTGCTGCTTGTTTGTCTGCGTCTGCTTTTGCTTTATCAGCCGCATCTTTGATTTGTTGCGCTCGATCTTTTTCAAGTTCTGCTAATTCTGCTGTGGTGTAATCTCTTGTTATTGTTTCGCCTGTTAAACAGTCGTAGATAGTTTTTTGTAATGTTGTCATATAGTCCTTACGATGCTGTATATCCGTACACTTTGATTGTGCCACCATTCCACGCGACCGCGTTCGCGCACGAGAAAGTTAGATCGGTGAAACTTGTGCTAGTCGTTTCCTTGCCGCGTACATCCACATTCTCTGAACTGCTAACACTAAAAGCGACGAAGTGTGTAGGTACTGCCACGAACGGCGAATTAAAAAAGATCTCGGCATCGACCGGAGCCGCCGCTCCGCCGGCAAGTTTAAAAAAGTTTGCGGCGGCAGAAGAACCGGAGACGCCGAAAGTCGCACCAGTACCGGCTTCGAGCGCGTTATATTGGTGCGAGCCGCTTGAACCTAATCGGACTCTCACTTCGCCGGACGCGCTAGCCGTTGAGAGTTGAGAGATCCAAATCATATAATGGGTGTAAGTAGCGCTAAAACAATTTGTAAGAGTAAAACCAACACCAGTAGCCGTTTGAGTAGTAACTAAAGTAAGACCGCTAGTCGCTGGTGCAGCAGTGACCGCAGACGGGAAAAATATAGATGCACTAGCACTTGTGAAATAAAGTGTGCCACTACCGTATTGCGGTATAGCCAACGGCCCGGCACTCGACACAGTTGCGGTGCCAGCCGTGACGGTTGTAACGCCTGTGTTGATGTTCAATAATTCTACGATGTCGCCAGCAGCAAACAACGAAGTGTTTACCGTGATCGTGGTTGATGAAGTTGAGTTCATCGCAATTCTTGTGTGTCGGTCTGTGGCAACAAGGGTGTAACTAGCCGTTTTGGTTGAGACAGCAAAGTTTGCTTGTTTCGCACCAGTAACAGCAAGGTCTTGAATCTTTGCTGTAGTAACAGCAAGGTCTTGAATCTTTGCTGTAGTAACAGCATCAGAAGCGATGTTCGCCGCAGCAATAGTCGCCCACGAAGCATCTGTACCATCAGATTTAAGCACCGTACCCGTAGCACCAATCGCAATACGCCCAAAGTTAGGGCCAGAAGCCATCGTCAACAAATCACCGCGAGTAGTCATCGTCGAAGCAAACAGGTTCGCTTCATCAGCATCATCAGCCGAATACACCGGAAACAAAGTCGCACCCGAAGCATGAACCGCAGCAGTCGTATCATCTTGCGCACGAGTCAACGTCAAAGTGCTACCCGAAATTGTTGCTAAACATTTCTCCTCAGACGAAGTACCAGGATCAATGACAACAAAAAACGGCACACCAGCAGCCGAAGGAAAACCTGTAACCGCAGTCAAAGTCACCGAAGTATCCGAAACACTAAGAGCGTTCGTAGTAGTAGTGGATGCCGCCGCACCCTTGTATTGTCGTCTAGTTACTGCTGCCATAAGTCTCCAATACTATATCATGCCACTGATCGCATAACGATAGTAGCAGTGCCTTCCGCATCGCCACGAGTATATATGCTCGAATCATCCAAAGCCTCAAATTGTACGTTTTCAACAATCACCGAATAAACATCGTCGTTCTGCTGAAACGTCACAATTCGAGGTGTTTCAACAAGATCACGAAGAAACGCCAACTCGTTTTTCACATCCTGGAAGTATTCCCGACCACGAATGTTCAGCTTGTGATACATCAAAATAGGCACCGAAAAAATTTGGGAACGCAACGGGGCGGCATAAGCACGACCCATCCATCTAGTGAACTCAGGGCAAAGCGTACTATCGGTAGCCGACCTGTCAATAGTAATTTTTATCTCGGCTTCGAACACCTTGTCTTCTAAACCGTTGAACGTTTTTTCTTTACCTTCAAGTATGCTGAACGCCTGAAAAGTATGGTAATCCCCGCCATCAGCCTGCACAGCCAAAGTCACAGACCCCCTCAAAGGCCGGCAACGAACATCCCATTTTGGAATAAACTTCGCATCAGGAACACCCCAACGGAAAATCCCCGACTCAAAAAACCCTGACGAAACAAAATTGGTTGCATGTTCAACATACACACCCGAACCCGCAACAACGAACGCAGGGCGACCATTAATCGTATTCACCGAACTTGTCGCACCCTGAGCCGTCACCATAAGATCGGAAGCATACGCAGGCTGATTAGGTGAAATAAACACAGACAAATCAAGACGACCCAAACCTGTCGATGTCGCATCAATGTTCGTATAGTTGAACCAAACAAACCTACCCAAACCGGTGAACGAAGTAACAGAAGCACCAATATCAATCAACGGACCAGACACCAAATTACCGTCAGTATCCGATGAAGCCACACGGACACCTTCTGTTGTGCCGATCAAAACAAAATTCAAATACGAATCTAAACCTGTAATGATCTCACCGGCAGGTAACTCGAACGCGACAATAGGTGTTTCTAAACTTGTTGCATCCGCTTTGATTGTTGTCCGATAAATAAGCGACTGATTACCTGCGAACCCACCCATATAGATATGGTTCTGACCGCCAGCAAAACCGACGAAACGAAACCCTGTATTCGCATGAGAAAACAACGGCGCACCAGGCCCACCACTTGAAGTGAAGTTGTACACATCGTTATCTTCCGAAGCCATTAAACGGCCTTTCACGTAACGCAAATTAGTGAACGTGTCCGTACCACTAATATGTGAAGTGAACGAATCAGAACTTGTAGTCACCTTATGAATACCGTGAGCCGCAAACGCGACAAACACGTTGAAACCATCCGTGGTCATACTGGTTACGTTCGCGACAGGTTCATTTGTGCAGTCTGTAAACGATGTCAAGTTCGTCGAATACTTGACGCTGCCACTCGTACCCACATACAGTCTCGTACCAACAGTCAAAGCCTGCAAATTTGCGGCAGCATCAGCCGACACCTGTGACGTGTCTTTCAACAAAGTACATTCGCCTTTATCCCAAACATACACACCTTTAGAATCTTTGAAACGGAAAGATTCAGCGTCGGCACTATCGGCATATTTTTGTCCTGCCCCCAAATGCCACGATGACTGGGATCGTCGCCACAAACCTTGCGGGTTTATCGCAGACTCGCCAGGTTCAGTTGACTGGTCAACCGAATCACGAACACGGGCATCAAACTGTCGTTGATATGTACCGGCTTTAGAATCAATCAGATACGGTCTGCCGTTGATTGCAATAGGAAAAATGTCTGGAACAAGAGTCGTTGACCCTGTTCCGGTGAAAAACCCCGACGCAGGAAAAAACGGTGAGCTGAAATCCATTATGGAAACAGCCATCGGCTACTTCCTAAAAACTAGAGGATACTGCTGTTTAAGTCGTGCCGCTTCGGACACGATACGTTCACGGCGTAACCTTTGAATGTTCGTCAAAGAATCCCGTGTAGAACCCGATGGCACCTCATCCGATCTGCGAGTGTCGCCTTGCGACTCAATAAAGTTTCTTTTAATTTCTCGGCCATTCATCATCCGCAAAATGACACCCATCTCCAAAATGTCTTCACAGGTTTCAGGTACGAAACATACCGTCTGCACGTCTGAAGCTTCGCTGGATGCGCGAGTGAACTCACGTTTCGTAACAACCCGTAAAGTGCCAGCCATCACAGGTTCATCAAAAACAATCGCTAAACCTGAAGCAAAATCGGCTGTAGGCAGATCGCGTTGCAACCTGACTTTACGGATAACAGGAAAATCTGTTGACAGATATCGCAACCTGACATCCAACAAATCGATTACTTTCGTAGCGGAAGTCAAGTTGATTTGTCTGTTGGTGCCGTTGTAACTGATGTCTTGTGCGACGACACGAAACAGGCCGTTCACCGTAGAACTCAAATCGTCAATATCGGCGTTCAACGCATCTAACATTTGTTGCCGTGGAAATCGAGGGTTGACAGTGGCAAGCGTTCCAGACGTATGTGATGCTGCGGTAGTGCCATCGAAACCGCGTGTCACCGTCAAAGTTTTCGTTGCCGCTGTAGCTTCCCAAACATACATCATTTCCGATTCGATCTCGACAACTGAACCGGCGCGGAAACCACCCAAATCGTAGGACAGCACAATAGACGTGACTGCCGTATTGACCGTTGTTGCTAACTCGTTTCGTTCCTCAATGGTTCCCGACAAAAGTTGGCGACTGGCCCTAGTTAATACCGCACCAGCAGTTGACATCTATTCTTTGCTCCGTTTCACAATTTCGAAAGACTGTACATAGTTTTTCATAGCCAATATATCATAGACATTATTTGGAACCGTGTACTCAGTATTGGGGTAAAAATCCCAATGATCGTTGTTTATACCGGCTTCGCATTTGCGGTTCACCCAAATTTTGAAATGACACAAAACCTTCTCAAATACGGGTTTGTCAAGAAGATGTCCGACGGGTAGTTCGTTCAATAGTTTACGGCACGACCTATCCCAACTGTATTCAGCGATCCGATCAACCCGCCCGAACGCTTCAGCCTTATACCTGTCAGAAGCCCCACGTACCTCTCTGAGAGCCTCTACGAGCGCGTCAAGATCAGGTTCGTCTAAACATCCCTCAAAGTCCACAATCTCGTGAATCGTGCTTTCCTGTGGCGTTACAGGAATAACAACAGATGCAAGGTGCGCGTACTGCGCTTGCCCAGAAGTCGGCGTAATGATCGTCGGAATACCCATAGCCATAGCCTGCAACGGCATCAACCCGAACCCTTCACCACGGCTCGCCCCAATAAAACAATCCGCCTTATTGTACCAATCAAACAGTTCGTCTTTACCCATGTAGCCCTTATGGATGATGATGTTTGAAGGCCAATTTCTTTTAGGTATGAATCGTTCCAATGGGACTTTGATATGCAGTTCGGCATCAACATTCGCCAACTCGAAAGCTTTGACCACGACATCCAAACCTTTACGCCGCCACATAGACCCACCGGCATGAAACCTGAACCTGCTGTTCGCAGGTCTAGGTGTTGGTTTCCAATAGCCGACATCGACACCCAATGGCACAACACAAACATTGTCCGAGTATTGAGAAAATAGTTCACGATTATGTTCGCAAGGAACAATAATTTTGTCGTAACAATTTAGCCACCGGTAATACCTGTTCGGCAATTTCGTTGTTTCCCACATCGTATAAAGAACCCGATACGCGCCCTGATAGAAACCCATCAACCGTGACGGGTCGTACATAAATACTGCAACGGAAGCATTTTTGTTTAGTTCAACATCGGCAGGCAAACCCGACTTGAATCCTTCGAGCATCGCCCCGTAACCGAACTGCGGTAAATCTGTACCGAACCAATGCTGATAGTTCATGATTCAACGTTCACAAAATTCCATTTTTTTGCCTGCTTGAAACCTATTGGGTTTGCGCCAACAGCAGCACTCCACGCCTGCAAATACTGATCTATCACGGTTTCAAAATACGAAAACACGTTGTCACGATAGATAGCACCAATCGTCAAAGTCGATGCCGACATAACTTTGATTGTTTGCATACGCAAACCAGCCCAAGCCAAAGGATATCTAGTGTCAAGTTTTGCCAACCCTAAACCAACATCCATAGCATCTCTGCGCCACACCGTAGAAGTAATGGTTGTTGACGCAACCAGAACAGATTTGTCTTCCAACCCGTTCATATAATCTCGAATCAACCCATCAAACCCTGGGTTCACTTCACCGCTTTTAGCCGTGTAATGCAACACTCGATGAACACCATCCAACATCGGCAACAAAGCATTAATCGTTCCAGGCAACATTGTGTCATCGTCACCAAACACCCAAACATATCCGCCGGTACCTTGCGTGACACCACGAAACACGTTCGGGTCGCCATCAATGTTTTTTAACCGTTTACTGTATTGAACCTGCGGATACCGTTCAACGAACTGTTTAGCGTAACCATCAGGATCATTGTCGCTCACAATAAGTTCAACGCCGTCAACAAGTTGCGGAACTATCGAATCCAAACACGGCCCAATATCGGGTCTGTTGAACGTTGGAATGTAGATTGTTAAAATCATTTAGCCAACGATGTTGGTTTTGTCAGGCAAAATACCTGTCGCCACCTGCCAGTTCTCCTCGGCACGTTTCTCAACGGTTGCCGCACCATCAATGTTTTTTGGTTGCTGACCATCCAAACGCAACCTACGGTAAGCGTCAAGGTCTTTATCTAACACCCGTTCTTTTTCAATGATCCGTTTCGATTCAGGTTTGCGTGAAGGCAAAGCCTCGGCAGACACATTGAAATGCGCGATCTTGCATTTCCAACAACCCTCAACATCCAACCCTGGATGAACCCCTTGATGAATCATCAGAACGTCAAACCCCCACCGTCATAGAACGCCACACCGCCCTTAAACGCATGATTAAAAGCACGAATAACAACGTCAAGACCACCAACAATAATAGAACCTGTACTTAAAGCATCAAAAGAAATGTTCGCATCTTTGTCGTTGCTACCGCCGTTAAGCAAAGAAACAAGCCGAACAACACCATTGAACTCTTTGCCTGTAGTGCCGGCAATAGTGTTCAACGCAAACAACAACTCCCTACCCGAAGTGCCAGCCAAAACATTCGCGGCACGTTGAGCTTCCAACCCGTCAGTACCGGCAAGACGATTTATCTCTTTTTGAAAACTCATACCAAATTAGCCCCGTAACCCGCCGCAGTCAAAGCAGCAGCCTCAGTCGCATCAACAACATGACCATGCCCACCATGATAAGTAATTTTGATAGTACTCGAATCACCAGGCTGATCCTGCACATAACTGTTGTCCGTCAACTTGTAAACGTTGCGACCACGTGCCGTTGGATGCGCAAATCTGAAAAGCCGATGCTCGATACTTGTATCAAACGCATCCGCGTAACGAACAAAGTTGTCTGTTGGTGGGGTAAAGATCGCCATAATTAAATCTTAACACGAAGTAGGGCCAGGCAGAAGGGGAACTGCCTGGCCCTACATTCGTTAACTCACTTCAACTAGATGGGTTTATGCACCACCAAGCGTTGAGGCCGAATTGATTGAACGGAGTGCGGCTTCACGGAAAATTCCGTAGCCACCCAACCAGTACCAACCCATCGGATTGAAACGCATCAACGAATCAACCACTGGACCACGCACAACCTTCGGAAATGCTCCGTTGCCGTCTGTGATCGAGTGTGCCTTCGCTAATGATTGACGACCCATGATGAGCGTCTGATAGAGGTCAACCGTTGAGGATGATCCACCAGTCAAGTTCAAAGGCGAACGAGGTGTTTCTACGAAACGTACGGCTTCAAACGCACCGATTTCACCGTTGTAGATAGGCCCGATGTTCTGATAGTTGTGTGCGTCACGCCACGCTGCTGCACCGGTTTCACGGCGAAGATCGTACGAAACGTCTGGGTGAATGAACGCCATGTACATTCCGTTGAACGTCTGTGCTTTCGAACCGCGCAACTGTGCTGTTACAACGCGAATGTCGTCGGCTGCCAAAATGTCGTCGGACTGAACTGTTGCGTTCGATGTTGGGGTTGTTGAACCACCGGTACCGAACACGATGTTTGCTGCGCCTTTGAGAACGTTTGCAACAACAGTATCGATTGACGATCCTGCGTTGTAACCGATCAAGTTTGCGGCAACAGCATCCACGTCAAGGAACGAAGTTCCGCGAAGCTTTGCTGTCGTGTTGATTGCGTTGCCGTATTCGGCAAGGGTTACAGTTACCTGACTGTCTGCCATCGCTACTGCGGTGACATCCACGGTTTCTGTGAGTGTTGCTGTTGCGTCTGCGAGTTCACTGAAAATTGTGAAAGCTACCGACGTTCCAGGCATTGACTGTGCGACAGGCTGTACGTCTGCTGCTGCGTCAAAAAGCAATTCTGATCGGAGTGCGAAATACGCAATCTGATCGAACGCCGCCTGATCTACTGATAAGGAACTTGCTTGTGTAAATGCCATGACCTTTAGGGTCTTTCTCCCCAAAGACTTGCTTTGAGGCTAGATATTTTGTTGTTGATTAACCTGAGCCAGTATTTGCATTACTTCGTCTTGAGATTTAGCGTTAGCAATTTTGGTATTCCAATCCACAGGTCCGTCGCTCGGATCACCAGCACGTGCCGCTTTTTGTAGCCTATTCCAAGCAGTTTGTTCTGCCTGTGTTTCGGAGTTTACTTGCGTTGCACTAATGAGATTTGCTTCGGTTGCGGCTTGACGGATAGCGTCTGCGGTCATTTCGCCATCATAAGCTTTCACAAAATAGCGTGAAATTGGTGCGCTGAAATCAACGCCCGCTTCCACAAATGCTAACTTGCGTTGCGCTTCTGTAGCTTGTAACAACTTGGCTTCCAGTTCTTTGTTCTTGGCTTCAAGATTTCGAAGCTGAGCTCGTACTGGATTCCGGTCTACCTGATCTTTAACGTCGTCTTCAAACTCTGCGTTTGCATCTGACATGACCCACTCCTTCTGCCCACACTCTGACCGGAGGGTTCAGAATGGCTGCAAATCTCACCCATGTTACGCATTGAAATCGGGGGCCTTCAATGGTTATCCCTTGTGGGATACTGAAACAGTATCACACCTTTGCGTTATAGCCAGAGACTTAATTAATCTGCTTCGCCAAGACCAGTTTTTGTTGTTCCAGACGTATCACCTTGAGTTGAGGAAAATCCTCCACCGCCTTCAAATACGGCTTTTCTTGAAATTCCGCGTCGTTGAATGGCCATCGAAGCATCTTCATCAAAGCCGAAAACCGACCCTATTTTTTGGGATTCCGTTAAAGCGGTCTCTCCGCTCATTTCTTTGTATAAACCTTCCGAGTCGGATAAAATTCTAAACGCTGCTTCAGCTTGGCTTTCGGTGTAGCCACGGGCAACAAGATCTTCAGCAGATAACGCGGTCAATTGAATTTTGCCTTGTTCTTTTGCTCGTGCAGCAAGGTTTGCTGCGTCAGCTTGTCTGCGGAGTTTTGCTTCTGTTTTGGTCGGGTCGAGAAAAAAATGAACCAAGTTAGCTGGGGTGACTTGATAAAGCTCCGACATTTGGCGCACCACTTCAGGATCGGAGTCAACGATGGCTCTGTATCCTTTGTCAATTCTATTTTGCAATTCTGCATTTGAGACATCACCACCAATCAAACTGATGAAATCAGATTTCTGATCATATAGTGAAGCATCCAAGCCATTGGCAATCATTGTTTTCATATATTGTTGTTCAAGAGCAACATATGTAATTGGTTTTAAAGCTGCAAGCCCTTTGGCCACTCTTTGAATATTGCCTTTAAATCTCTCTTGATATTCAGGTTCATCACGAAGATTAAAGAATATGGCGTCTTCGTCAACTATGCCCCTTGCAATTAAATCTTGAACTTTTCCGGCTAATTGTTTGAGTCCAACTGTTGCAAGCAGATCTTCGAGTCGTGCAAAAGCGTTCCTGCCTTCTGGGGTAGTTGAACTCATGTTATCGCCACCATCGTCGCCAGGTGAGACAGGTGTTTTTGTTTCAAGGTTACGTAAACGGCCTTCTTCGATTAGTCTGCCAAACGCGGCTGTCGTATCTGCCTCGCCACCCAAACTGCCTGAAGCCAACGCTTTAATGTACTCAGCGGTAGCCGTATCACCCGATAAACCTGCGGCTTGATACGCCAAAGCTTCGTACTGTGGTAATGCTGCAACTGGTTTTTCTTGATTAGCGATTATTTCTGGAAGTCCACGAGCAACTTCTTCAGGAGTAAAATCTGCTAAGCGCGGGTCATCTGGGCGAATAGACATTACGAATACAATCCAAAGGCAGTTTCAAGTTTTCTAATGATTGAATCCATTTCAGTATTTGCTTGTTGGGTAAGATTGTAATTGTATTTCGGGTCTTTTTTAAGTCTGTACACAAATTCCGTACCGGATATCGGTTCATTTTTTTCGTCAACCATATCAAGCACGTTCTTGAATAAAGGATTATCTCTGGTAATGGTGTTCGGATTTAGTTCCAAAGTTTTGGCCGCAAGTTGTTTGTAGGGATCAAAAATATCATCTAATGTATAACCTTGGTCAATAAGATTCGCAAATTGTTTATACATAATTTTTGCACCGTTTTTTGCTTTTGACTCAAGCAATTCTGGGGTATACATCGTTCCGTTGTATTTTGTGCCTGTCAGAGCAGCAGAAATTATGTTATCAATATCTGGTGGGTTGTAATCAAAAGCCTTAAGTCCAAGTTTTAATTGTTTGCTTTGATCAGTGGCTGATATGCCTGTTTTGGTTTGATTTGCTCGTTTGCCAACCAAAGAAAAAGCGAAGTATTTTGTTTGGAGTTCGTTTGCTTGGTTCCGTAACGAATATAAAGACAGCTCTGCAACCTCAGAATCCGAAAGTTCTAATGTTCCAAAATCTGCTCGAAGCCTTGCTGCTTCTCTTTCGAGCGATTCAGTCTGCTGGTTTTTGGGGGTGAGATCCCATGTTCTCTGGTTTGGTAATACGTTTTGGTAAAATTTTGTAGCCTGTACTTTGGCTCCCCATGCTTTTAGCCCGGCATCACTTACAAAATCGTATTTGTTGGGATTTCTTGCGGCATCATAAAACAGGTCTATTAAATCGTCACCAAAGGTAGCCCTTGCTTTTGTTTCTCCTTCTGCACCATCAACCAGATCGACATACTGCGGAAACTCAAGCCTAAATCTCGTTCTCCAATCATCTGACGCGCCACCCAGATACTTTTCGTCATATTCTTTTTGAAGCATTTTGCGGTTGGCTGGTGTATTTTTTAATGACCGTGCTTTAAGTTGTTCAGCCACATATTGAGCTTTTGTTCCTGGCTCAGCCACGAGAAGCCCCCAACGCGGCAAATGCCGCACCGATGGCATTACCCAAACCATAGGAAGCTGCTTGGGTTGGTGAGGACTGTGAGACAACTTGTTCCGCTATCGTGCTCGGCCGAGGTATGTCCTGCCCTGCACTAAACGCAGCTTTCTGAACGTTCAAACTTTCTTTAAGAAGTGTTTTTAATTGTTCTTTAGTCAATTTATTGCCCGTAAGAAGAAGAGCATATTCCTGAAGGTAACTTCCCATATCGGCATCCGAAATAGGGCGAAACTTGGGCCCGCTACTTGATGTTTGACCTGTGAATTTTCCAAGTGTAGGGAACACGGCCTGCCATGTTTGAAATCTTTGATTGGAATAATCTAAAAATTTAATCATCGCCATTTCGTCTGCAGGGCCGAAGCCGAGGTTATTAAGAGCGAGACTACTAATGTCATTGTTCCCGTAAAAATCTGTGCGCTTCAACTCTTTGAGCAGCGCAAGAGTCGCGCCTTCTTTGCGGTTTAAATACATTAATTCGTTTCGGGCATCAAACCCGCTTGAAGAGACGTCGTATTGCCCACGAGAAAGTCGCCCAAATTCGTCTGTTAACGCATCTCCTGCATAATAAGATGGCCCGCCAAGTCTGCCAGGTTTAAAAACGTTAGGATTTAATATCCTTATGCCTGAGGGGCTTGTAATTACAATATCACCAAACTTATTTGATATTTCGTCAAGGGTCGGCGGTTTGTTATTTATTGGAGCAAATCCATAAACTGGTCTGAGTTGATATTGAAATCCTCCTGCACTTACCGCTGGCATATCTAATGGGTTGCGACGGCCTATTTCGTTTTCAACGTCTTTGGTTTGTTGGTTTTGTTCGGCAGCCGCGGGGTTTTCTGCAATTGTTACTTTTGGTTTTGGTTTTTCTCTTCCAAAATATTTTTGTGCAATTATGTCTTCTACTTTTTTTCCAACTATGATTAGTGGAATTGCAGGAGTGCTTAAGGGTGCGTTTTTGGCGATTGCGCCTGCCTTTTCAAACAAATTTTCTAAATCGCCCCACCAACCGCCACTTGATGGCACATCTGCTGGTTCTTCGGGTTCTTGGTTTTCTAGTTTAAATTTTGCCATTAGTCTTCCACTTCTGCAACAAGCAATCGAGTCCATATTCTATCAAATTCTGGATTTTGAAACGCAAGACTTTCCCCATAAGCATAAAGCTGGGCTTTGATCGGTACTGCTTTCTTTGATTGGAAGCTTTTCCCGCCGGCTCTGGCAAGTGCTTCTTTACGAGCGGCAAGGTATCTACGAAGAGGACCAGTTATAGGATTATCGCTTACCCGTGGATCTTGTAGCAATTTGTCCAATGTTACGATGTCGTTTTCGAGTTCGTTGACCGTGAACTCGACGTTGACGTTATATCCAGGTAATTTTTCATTGAGAAAGATTCGGTAGTCTTTTAATTTCTCGTTTTGTAGTTCGGTGGGAAACGCTCCGAACATACGACGAGCTGCACGATATTTGGTCGCTCCTAAACGACTCTGGGCGGTGTCGATCAGTTCTTGATCAGAAAGCGGTTCTCGGAGCCCCGCTCTTTGTTGACGGCTCCAAACCGAAAATTCAAAATCCGAACCCTTCGGCGCAAAATATGTGGCAAGGTTTGGGTAAAGTTCCACTAGGTCTTTGTTGTTGCGAGTCCAGGCATCAAATTCGACAGAAGTTTCAAGTCCTTTCCTGGTGGCCTTAGTTTTCGAGGAAGCGTAAAGCATTAATTCGTCTCCATAAAGTTTTAAGAACCTTGGGATCGCGGTGTCATAATCTTCCTGTTGAAAACTTTGCAATTCTTTTATGAGCTCACTCACATAAACATCACCTATTTTTGTTGGTACTTTAAACTCAAGGGTTCCTGCGGTTGGTCCGGTAAATTGACTTACTGCTCGCAATATAGTTAAAACTCGTGCTCGTGATTTTGCGTCTGCTTTCAGTTTTGTAACTCCATCCGGATCACTGAGGTCATATTCTGGATTCACCGACAGAGCTCGAAGTGTTTCGATATATGTTTGACCGTACACATTTGTAAGATCTTCGGTGTTTGCAGCCATCCCGATACCTAGTTTCATCATGTAACCAGGTATTGGGTTTAATGTTGAACCCAGGTTTTTTTCGCCGTATGGTAGTATTAATTGTCTAAATTGGTCGTAATCTGGAACGTCTGGAATAAGTTGACTTGCGGCAAATTGTCCCCAGGGCCCTAGTGCTGGATAGTAACTGATACCGCCAGACAGTCTTCTTATTGGTGCTGCAAGTGGTGCATTGATGCCCGTAAACAACTTGGTCAGTGCGCCGGTCATCGGAAAAGTAAACATGAGTTGATCTGATTGGGGGTCTCTGAAAAAAAAGCCTCTACCGTCTTGGTCTGGATCGGCATTTTGTAAACCCGTATAAACCCTTTGCGCAGAACGAGCCATGTGTACATTTTCGGTTTTAAGGAATCCGAGCCAAGTACCCATGACGTCTGCCCATGCACCAGCGAACGGACTAACAATTCGCATCGCATCTCCGAAGTTGTTTCTTTCTGTGGCGTCGTAAAGAAGATCTTTGGTTTTTGATAAACCTACAAATCGACCATAATCATTCAGCTCTTCAACGGTTAGAGTCCCCGAAACGGATGTTCGTTTTGGTAAATTTTCTATTTTTTCGCCAACTTTGTTTTTTGAAAAAGATTTTTCGCCAAGATATTGTTTGATTGTTTTTCCCTCAGATTTGGCTTTGTCCAAAATATCGTCGTATAGTTTTGTGCCTTCTTCAAGGGAAAGTTGATCAATATGTTCTCCGATTGTTTGGTAATAAAATGAACGAAAAGTTGGGGATTTTTCTAATTTTCGTACGACGGTATCATTCAAAGAATTGAACAACCAACTTACTGCCCGATTTTGCATTACATTAACGGTTGGCTCTTTTTTTGTTTCCCAATACTTTTGTTCTCTTGCAACCTGTTTTGGCAGACCCCTTGTAACATCTGCGGCATCTTCTCCAATAATTGGAGCTCTTTCGATAAGTCGCCGTGCTTCAATACTCCCATATTTTATTGTGTCTTTGCCGGAGCTGGACAACGCACGGCCAGGTTTAGTTGGAACAAATGTTGCCGTTGAAACACCGTTTGGATCGACGTCGATTCTGTTTATAATTCCTTCATACTTCGTGAGTATTCCTGTTTTGGGATCTTCTTTCATTATTGTTTGTACATCCCCTATTCTTAATTCTTTCTGATTTTTCGGAAGGACAAAATCCGTTACTGGGAGAAGTGAAACATTTTCGAAATCTGGAACTCTATTGTGTGCAAACATAAAAGAAAGTTCTGGTATCTTGCCCGTGTTAGTTTTGACGTTTGCCAAAATAATGGTTTCAATGTGCCCACGCAAAACTCTCTCATATCTTTCTGGGTCACTTTTACGCAATTCTTTTAGATTTTGAGGCCACCCTTTCAGGGGTTTTCCATTTCGATAATAATTAACTCCATCAAGATAAAGAGCCTGAAGTCTGTTCATTGCCGGGCTGCCTTGATTTTTTTCAAGGTATTCGAAAATATCAGTGACGATATCTGAATCCTCTTTGTTGGCAGACAAGCCACGAGCCGCAATATTTTGAAGCGGGTCTGCAATAGTTTTTTGTCCTTGTTGAACTATGCCATCTGTGTGATTTTTGGAAGGATAATCAGAAGGCCCTTGATTTCGGCTATACACGGGGAATGAACCGGTTTCGACACCTCTTTGATATTCGTCAGCAGGTAAAATGCCGGCGCGATTTCCTACTTGTGCAAGTTCGTCTTGCAACTCTTTTGTTACTTTATTTTGAAGCGCAACATCTCGATTTCCCGCACGTTCAATGTATCCTCCTGCTCCAGGGGCGTTTGGGTCTACTTCAATTTTTTTTACACCCTTAAAGCCCAAGCTTGCAATTTCTGAGCCTTGAATATCGTACTTGTATTTTCTTCCCGTAACCAAAAGAAGGTAATCAAGGGGATTTTTAAAACTAGTGACTCCGCCGTAAGCCATGCGAAGTTGTGCATCCATGCCGTTGCGCATGATGTATCCAAACGTCGCAAGCGAAAGAGGTTTCCACAGGTCGTTTTGAAGTCTATCTATATAAGTTATAAACAGTCGTTCTTGTTCCGAAATAACTTTTTTTTGATATTCTATTTCAAAAGTTTTTTTGATGTCGGCTAGTTCGTCAATTCTTTCTCTGGCTTTTAACGCAGCTGGTCCTTCGAGTCTCTTGAGTGCAGAAAGTTCGTCGTCTGCTGCTTGCCATTGTTTTTCGTCGGTAATTTTTGTAAGAGTTGTAAGTTTTCTTTTTGAGGTAATTGGTAATTTTGCGAATCTAGCTATACCCTTTTCGTCTTTTGGCGTCAATTGCATAAACAATCGATTGCGGGTTAATCGACGAAGTTCTCGAACGTCCGGTAAAATTTGTACACGATTTAACATTTCAACAATTTGCATTGGCTGAGCAAACTGAATATCGGTTGCTACTTCGCCAAGACCTTCAAGATAAGCGTTATAGACGTCTTTTGAAAGACTTTCTTTTAAATGCAAAAGAGTCATCTGTAAATGCCCGTTGTCGGTTCCATGACCACGTACATCTAAAGCATTGGTTTTTATTTTGTCGACATGATCCGTTGCAGAATTAAGCACTCGTTCTATAACCGGTGGTGCTATGCCGTTTGCTTTGAGCGTCAGGGCAATCAATTCGTTGAAGGCAACGAGCGAGTTTTTGCGATTGACTGCCGTTCCTACGTTTTGTGTATATGCTTCGATTGCCCCCATGACTTTTTGTTTGCCCGCAGATGCCGGGGTACCGTTAAGCCAATTCTCGATTGATTGTTCTGGAACCGCGCTAGCTCGCATTGTCAACACCGAGTTTTTTATGGCTTCGGCGCTTTGTCTTTCATCACCATCTACAATAAGTCGTTTTTTTGGGACTCCCGAGAAATATTTTGATTTCATCAAACCGTGGACAAATGGTGTTCGTTGAAGTTTGTATTTTCCTATGTTTGCGGAAAGCGTACCTTGCCCATAAGTCCAACCATATGTGAGAGCGGAAATTACTTGACGATCTGTTTTTGCATTGACTAAACGCATGACCATATCGTTTGATATTTTATAATTAAAAATTTCGTCTTGAATTCTTGCCGCCGAAGTTTCGTTTCGCAATACGGCAACCATTTTTTTTGCAGACGAATTTCTGGTCATAAAATTTATAAATTTGTCGACGTTTACCTGCCCCCCGGTAATGTCTTTAATTAATCCAGCTTCTCCATGTGCGTCGTCTGCAAACTTTTTCAAAGTTTTTCTTGCATCTTTGGCGTCTTCGGCGCTTAATAACGGAACAATGCCTTTGATGCCACCGCCGGCTTTGTAACCTTCTGCGAACTTTAAACCCGATCTGAGGGCGCCTACTCCACCAGCAGTGCTTTTAAGTGCTTTGGAAACACCTTTTGTTGGATCGGGACTTAAAATATTTATAAGCCCGTCGATTATGCCTGAGGCGTAATAATATTCTGTGGAACCTTCTCTTAAAATAGTTCCAGCAGCACCACGACCAACCGTAAAGCCGTGCCCCATTTGAGTTGTTCCTCTAAAAAGCCTTGCTCGACGTGCTTGTTCTTCTCTTAATCTTTCTGGCATAAAATATCCAGAACCCATATCAATGCCTTGTTCGCTACCATCAAGCAAAGTTGCTATGGAGGTACTTGACCACAAACCCCCGATGTCGTAGTTGCTTTGTCCCAAAAACATTGAGCTGACATTTTGAATTGTTTCTGGAATAATGTCTAACGAGGCAACACCCCATCGAGTAACTGGCTTAATCGGTATCGCTGTAATAACGTTTCCGACGCCTTCTCCAGCTGCACGAGCCCCTTCTCCGACAACAAATCTTGCCGGGGCTGGAATAAGGGTTTTGTAAACACTTTGAACAGCTTTAGCCGTAGCTCCAATCGCGTCATATGCCCAACGAATGGGCGCAGGAAGTTGCCCGGTTTTTGCAAGTCTTTCTTCGTAAGTGTCCGTTTGTCTTTGCAATGCAAATTGTCCAACTTTGTCAATTGCTTCCGTGGATGCATTAGCTTTAGCCAACGTCATCATTGTTTCTGGGGTGAGCCAAGGAGCTCGTTGGTTTACTTCTGTCAATTTTTGAGCAACTTGTACCGAAGGTCCGCTTCCTGAGTAAGACGGTGTTTTAAACGCAAAATTAACAAGGTTGTTTTGATATTCAATATCTTCAGGCGAAAACACCCCAAACGGACTCACCATAGTTAAATTCCGCCGTAACGAGATACCAAATCATAAAGATCGTCATTAGGGAAATATTTCAATATTTCTTGGATTTCAGCAACAGCGTTGTCCCTGGGCAATGACATTGGAATTCCAGCGCCTGCTGCGGATACGCCTGGTCCCATATCTAGCCCTGCAGTAATTGGTTCATCGGGTCGTTCTGTTGCGCGGAAGAATTCACCTGGGCTCTTAGGCAAGGGTTTTTTTGTTTGTGGCGCCATTGTTCCCGTTGGAGATGGACCCATTGGCACAATTTTTTGAGAAAGAAGCTGTTTTCCTGCTTCGCCATATGTTTGATTCTTTTTTGCTGTTTTGGCCATGTTTGCTTTGACCGTGTTGTAATCAGCCATTTATCCTCTCATCTGGGCTAGTAGTGAATCGAGGGATGGTTGTCCACCACCTTCGACTGGAGCTTCTGCACCCATACCTGGAGTTGCAAGTCCTGGCATGGTTTCTGGAGCGCCTTGTGGCATTGCTTGAGCTTGACGATCTTGTGCTCGTTGTTGAGTTCGCCTAACAGCTTCATAGAGCGTTGCATCTAACTCAACGACTTGCTTTGTAAGGTAAGCAAGATCATCTGGTTGATATGGCCCGTTTGGATCAGCTGCTTGTGTTTGAATTGAAGAAAGAAGTGCTGCTTCAACACCCTCAACCATCAATCGATCATGTTCAAGATCAGGGTCAGAAATCAACGGATCGGCTTCACGAGCAGATTCTTTACTCATCAAGCCTGTTCCCAAACGCTGCCCCAAGCCGATAATAAGACTGTTTACATCGGAACCTGCAGCCGAATAGGTGACGTAGTGAAAATCTGTTTCCCAAATTTTATTAGGAATATACGACTCTTGAGAAAGTCCTCTGCGAGAAGGGATAAAATATGTTTTTGGGATGTCGCCCCAATAGGCTTTTTCAATTGCAATAGCCACTTTATCTTCTTCGAAGATTGATGCTTCAAAAATTGCTTGAGCTTCTTGAACCCGGAAATCAACTGTTGCCGATAACACATTCTCTCCACGACGACCTGTTCTGATGTTGCTCCCCGATTCACCGCCAAACTCTGCAGGGATTGCACCTTCAAGTCGTTCTTGACGCTCAAGACGATCAAGTGCTTCGTATGTTTTGTATCCAGGATTAAGTTCTTTGCTGACAATATCGCCACCTTTTACAACTCCAAGAACGCCGGCTTTTGAATCAGCAAGTTGAAGAATTTCTGGGTTTTCGCCGGTGCGGGCAACCAAATATTCTTCAGGGAAAATTCCACGTTCAATGGCTATTTCGGTGAGAGCTTGTAGTCGTGCGCGGGTGTAGTACATACCAAGCGTGCCATCAAATTGTCCACGCGGTTTGTCAAGGTTAATTCTGTTTGCGACGACTGCTAGTGGCATACCTGTGCGGTTTGGAATTGCCTCAAGCAAAATTGAGTCAACACCTGCTCTTTCGGAAACGTTGAGCCCTGGATTGTTTTCTGCTCCCAAGACAATAAGTTGCAGGGATTCTGCGTCAACATATTCAAGCATGGTGTATTTCGAATCTGCATCCATTCGGCCCATGCGCAAAACCCCAGAAATATCTGAGCCGTAGTTGTTAAACAAAAAATTTGCTGTGGCTTTATAGGTAAAGATACAGTCATTTGGGAGCATGTCGTCTGCGTCGTCAACTGGTGCAGCAAACGTATCAAGCGGATTTCGTATTGTCCATTTTGGCAACAAAGTGCGGAAGTCTGGTTTCAACACACATGCCGATTGCGAGTAAGCAAGTATGTGTCGAGCGCGTCGTCGCATTTTCATTGGCATTTTATTTTGATCCCAAATCGACAACATTGCTTTACGGCGTGAATTCGCGTAACTTTTGGCGCGTTCAGATCCTTCTCTTAGCGGAGGAAAAAACGGCGATGGCATTGTTGAAGCCACGCGCATAGACATTTGATCCAGGCCTTGCACCAGTAAGTTGGCGATGTTGGCTTTGGCATTTCGATCTAATTCGTTTAAGGGAACAACAATGTCGCCGTTTGCAAGCGAACGCACCCTGCGCATTTGATCATGCAAAGGGCCTTTTGCAATACGGCGTTGGTTGTATAGCTCTACGATTTCTTCGGTAGTTCGCATGTGCTACGGCTTTGGATTAAATTTATTCCAGAAGTACAATTGCTGAGTGTATTCTTCCATTGCGTCACTATATTCCCAAAGTTTTTTATCTTCCGGTGAAAGCCGACTTGGCATTTTAGGTGGAGTAGGCATCGGATCTCCGCGTTTAATTGGGTTGGGTTGTCCGCGTAAACGATTACCTAATGCATCGAAGTTACTTCCTTTCATTCCAGCAACAACAGTTGTTGGCGTAGTTGACTTAGGAGTTGTAACTGTAGTTGTTTTAGGAGGAGTTGTAACTGTAGTTGACTTAGGAGTTGCAGCTGTATCTGTTTTAGGAGGAGTTGTAACTGTAGTTGTTTTAGGAAGAGTTGTAACTGTAGTTGTTTTAGACTCAGAGGTTTTGGTTTTAGTTGTTTTACCAGCTGGGTTGCCTTTTGGTGCCGAACGAGTTGATTTCGGTGTTGGAGAAACGGTTGGTCCATATTTTGGTCGAAGATCAAACCCCGTAGATGAACTAGGATACCGGGCACTAGGATACGGGTTAGAATTCGTTGATGTTTTTGCAAATGGATTTTTT
>SXGU01324217.1_pt1 | contig 20013 bp, 11 predicted proteins | sample 3174531 | NCBI WGS metagenome assembly SXGU01 (sample SAMN11356863, study PRJNA531348) | freshwater metagenome | isolation source: freshwater sample F1-140 | place: China: Fuxian Lake, Yuxi | collected 2017-12-25 | reverse complement strand
GAAGCCATGCGCTTACTTTCAAGCGTGGCCATTGTGAAAAATCAGCCGAGTTCTCAATATCCCGCCTGCCTATTGTTCTTCCGCGGGTCCATCCTTCAACCAATCCGGCCAAACCACTTTTCTTGAAACTGCCCTGGCTGGCAGCCAGTTTGTTGAGAGTGAGCTTGACGGCTTCGCTGGGGCGTTGCCGCATGATGATGAGCGCTGCGGCATAATTGTTCATGATGACCGGTTTATTTGGCGCGATGGCATAGGCCTTTTCGGCGGCTGCGAGCATGGCTTCGATGTCGTTCTCGCCGTAGGCAGCCATCATGACCTGCAACCAATACTCGGCTTTGTCGTTGAAATTGGATTGGAGTCGGTTGAGAAGTTTCCGAGCCAACTCTGGTTTATCTAATTGGGCAAGACTGGTCGCGGTTTGGAAACCGAGCAAGGGGTCGGAGATCGTCTCGCTGAGAACGAGTTGAAACGCACGATCGGCGGCAACGATGCGATTGCGACGCAGTTCACTGAGGCCTTCGAGGTACCAGGCGAACCCAGCGACATGATCGCGAAGGCCTTCGACCTGGCGCAGTTCCAACGCGAGTTCGCGGAGGCGGTCCCATTTGGCTGTGGTGATGAGCAATTCGGCTTGCCGGATCCACAATTCGAGCTGCCCCCCGAACAGGTGGAGGTGTTTCCCCAAATAGACAGCGGCTTCCTCTGGGCGACCCAGCATGCCGTAAGTTTCGGTGATCAGTGAGCATTCGAGCGGCGTGGTGGGGGGATTTAAGAATCGCCGCAATCGACTTTCGGCTTCCGCCGATTTTCCGGTGCGCACGAGCAGGCGCCACAGGAACGCGTGGTCTTTCACACGAGTGGCGTGGTCCTTCTCGAGGGCGTCGAAGGCCTGGGTATAGGCTTCCAACTCATTGAGTGCGTAACTGATGCTGAGTTGGAGTTGGAGGGCGAGGAGTCGGGTGTCAGGGTTGGAGATGGCCTTCTCCAAAGAGTCGCGTCCCTGCCGAATGGATCCTGGGGGTCCCCACCCGGCCTGCCACGCGGCGCGATACACTTGGAACAGAGTGTTTGTGTGCAGTGAGGGGTAGACATTCCAAACTGATGAGAAACGTTCCATGTCCTGGACCTGAAACAGAGCCTCTAGAAGCAATCCTGCTTGGACCGGTGTCAGTGAATCCGATTTGGGCCCCAGAACGGACACTACCAGATCACTGAGTTGATAGTGATCGAACAGCGACGCCGCTAGATCGAGATCCGCTTGATTGGTACGTGTGAGGCGTATCAACCACTGAGCCTGAAAAATGCCGACCCGCTGATAGCTTACCGAGGGTGGAGAGATCTGGAGGATCGTGTTAATGAGGCCCCGGCTGTTGATCGGATTGCAGGGGTCTTCGAAGACTGCCATGCGCCACGTGTGCACGGCTTCGTCGATCTGATCTGCCGCAGCGCTTTTGATGGCCGATCGACGCAGAGACCAAGACTGAACTTTGTCCAGGCCACTCGTACGTACCTCCGGGAGAAAACCCGGCGGTGAGGTTATCCACCATTTGGGAAGGAAAAATCCCAGTCCAATACAAAGGAAAATGAAAAAGACGACTACCAGTCGGAAGTTCTTTTCAAAGACGAACAGTCGCAGGAAGGAAGAGTCTTCGACAAACTGCGGCAGCTCTGCGGTTGGGGTAGGCTGTAGGGGGCTGTCGGATTTCGGCGGCTTCGATGGGTCCATGATCGCTCAACGTTTCGAGTTCGGTCGCCGTGACGGAGAAACGACGAGCCACTGCCCACCGGTTCGCGACCTGATTTGGAAACCTGTCAACGAGTCTGGAATTAAGCAATAGCGGCCGGCTTTGAGGCGCGTGCCGCCGGCGGTCGATCGGAGCATGACGTCACCGTCCACCACGGCCACAACGCGCATTCCTTGAGAGAATTCGGCCGCTCCACCGGGACCGAGCGTCCAATGGTCGATATGGAACAAGCGATGACGTACCAGTTTTCGAACTTGGGCATCGCCGACACGCCGGATCTGGTGTCCCACCAATTCGGGTTCGAAGTCCTCAAAATCAATGGAAGCGAGTGATGGTTCTAGATGGAGTTCACGGGGTTTCCCGTCCTGGCCAACCCGATTCCAATCGTAGACGCGGTAGGTGGTATCGGAGTTTTGTTGAATCTCGAAAATGACTTGTCCCCCACCGATGGCGTGGACTCGACCACTGGGGAGAAACATGGCATCACCGGCCCGCACCGAGTGGCGATGGAAACAATCAGCGACCGTTCCGTTGAGCGATTTACGTTCGAAAATTTTTCGAGTCACGCCGCGTTTGAGCCCGACATACAATCGGGCGTGGGGGTTGGCGTCGGCCACATACCACATCTCCGTTTTGGGTTCGCCCTTGAGTTTGGAGGCGATCCGGGCGGGGGGGTGAACCTGGAGCGAGAGATCTTCACGAGCGTCGAGAATCTTGCACAGCCAGGGGAATCGGTCGCCTTTGGCGGGTTTGGTTCCTAGCAATTTGCGCCCTTGATGCTCCATGATCCATCTCAAAGTGCGACCTTTCAACGGCCCGTTGGCAACGATGCTCTCGTCGCCCGCACGATCTGAGATTTCCCAAGATTCCCCGATGCGCGTTTCTTTTCCCAGCGGCTTGCCGTAGAGTTCAAGGAGGCGGCGTCCGCCCCATGGACGAAACTTGAGCCGCGGTCGGAACGTCAGAGGATAAAGCATGTTCAAGACCCTTTGAGAATGGACTGCAACTCGGTGTATTGCAACGCGATCGATGCGGCAAGCGACATGAAGGGATACCTCGGACTGGACTGCGGCTCGTCGGGTAAGGGTCACCAACGAGGACCGAGTTCGCCTGGCCGCTGGGGTCGGGGATAAGGTTCGGATCCAATGAAAGTTTTTCGTCTGCCATTCTTCGATGGAATTTGGGTTTGCATTAAACGTGTCGGCTTCGTTTCTTTAGTCTAATTCACGTGAAACTCGCACTGCTTCTTACGGGCTTGGTCGCCACGCGCGTCCTTGCAGCCACCCCTGTCGAAGACATGACTTTTGCTGCAGAGAATCTGCTGGCAGCGATGACCGACGAGCAACGATCCAAGACCTCGTTTGGCTGGAACGACGAGGAACGTTTCAACTGGCACTTCATTCCAAAGGATCGCAAGGGTTTGACACTAAAGGACCTGACTGCGGCGCAGCAACATCTGGCGTATGCGCTTCTGAGTTCGGGAATGAGTCAGCGTGGGTTTTTGAAGGCCACAACCATCATGAGCCTCGAACAGATCCTTCAGGAATTAGAAGGGCCGGGCCGCCGCTTTCCACGTGACCCGGACATGTATCATGTGAGCATCTTCGGAAAACCGGATGCCAAAGGGACCTGGGGTTGGCGTATCGAAGGGCATCATTGTTCGGTGAATTTCACCATTTCCAAAGGCACTGTCGCGGCGTGGTCTCCGGCCATGTTTGGAACCAACCCCGCCGAAGTCCGGAAAGGCCCGCGAGCGGGTCTTCGTGTCCTCGCCGTCGAGGAAGATCTTGCGCGGAAACTGGTGAAATCGTTATCCGACGTTCAGCGTAAGAAGGCCATTCTGGATACGAAGGCTCCGGATGACATTCTCACGGCGGCGTCGCGTCAGGCTTCTTTGGGTGCACCGACGGGATTGCGCCTATCCGAAATGACACCGGATCAAGTTGTGATGGCGGAAATGTTGTTGGCAGAATACACGGGTCGTGCCCGCGAAGAGATCGCCGGCCCTGAACTCAAACGCCATTTGAAGGCGGGACCGGACCAGATCTACTTTGTTTGGATGGGTGGGCTGGAGAAGGGGGAGCGACATTATTATCGGATCCATGGGCCGACCTTTGTGGCTGAGTACGACAACACACAGAACGACGCCAACCATGTACATGCCGCGTTCCGGGACTTCACCAATGATTTCGGATTGGATGTGCTCAAGGAACATTTGAAGCGAGATCACGGAAAGTGATTTCGGCTGCAGAGTTCTCCGCGTTTTTGGGACTCCGGGTGGATTCGCTGGGGTGTTTGTTGAGCCCTCAGTGAGTCACGCTTTTTTGGTGCGCACTCGTCGCTTTCGATCGGGGAATAACGTTCGGCAGATCTCGCAGCAAGTGCCATCGCAGCCGCGCGCCGTGCATTGCGCGCGTCCATGGAAGATGAAGCGCAGGTGCAGCTGGTTCCAATGCTCGCGCGGGAACAGTTTTTTCAAGTCATGTTCAGTTTGCTGGACGTTTTGGCCATGGCTGAGTTTCCAGCGCTGGGCAAGTCGATGGATGTGGGTGTCGACGGGAAAGGTTGGCACGCCGAAGGATTGAGCCAAAACCACCGAGGCGGTTTTGTGGCCGACGCCTGGGAGTGCTTCAAGTTCGGCGAAGGAAGATGGGACGTTGCCTCCATGCCGTTCGAGGATCAGCTGGGAGAGTTCGTGGATGGCCCTGGCTTTTTGCGGGGACAATCCACAAGGCCGAATCACTTGTTGAATATCGCTGATGCTGAGGCGGGTCATGGCCTCGGGATTGTCCGCGAGAGCCCAGAGATGTGGAGTGATCTCATTGACCCGCTTGTCGGTGCACTGAGCAGAGAGGACCACGGCCACCAGCAGCGTGTAGGGATCGCGGTGATCCAGCGGGATAGGCGTGTCCGGGTACAATTCGGCGAGGCGCTGATCGACATAATCAGCCCTGGCCTGCCTGGAGCGGTAGTCAGGCAGTGTTGGTGAGGTCATGGAGGGGTGGCCACCGCTGTCCCCGGCGTGATATCGGGACGCTTGCGGTAAAGCACCGCCACATGGCCGATGACCCAAATTAACTGGCTATCGGTGGCCTTGGCCAACTGTTCGCTGAGTTCGTGTTTCTGATCCTTGAACTCGGTGAATTTGATTTTAACCAGTTCATGGTTGATCAGGTTTTGGTTGACTCCAGCGATGAATGCCGGAGTTAGCCCCGCGCGGCCGAGTCGGGTGACCGTGGTAATGCGTTGGGCTTGACCTTTGAGTCGGCGCAATTCGGTTCCCGAAGGTTTTGATGTCGTCTGTGTAGAATCCGTCACGGCGATCATGCTGCAAAAGCTTGGCGTCGAGCGGAAGTATCAACTTCTTGATGAGACCGCCGCTAAGCTAGGACCGGCTTGACGACTTTGCCGAAAATGTCGGTAAGACGGTAGCGGCGGCCCTGGAACTTAAACGTGAGTTGTTCGTGGTCGACCCCCAGACGGTCGAGAATGGTGGCCTGGAGATCGTGCACATCGACTGGATTTTCGGCAATATTGTATCCGAAATCGTCGGTGGCCCCGTAAGAAATACCGGGTTTGATGCCTCCGCCGGCCATCCAGCAAGTGAAGCAGCGTGGGTGGTGATCGCGGCCGTAGTCGGTGGGAGTGAGTTTGCCCTGGGAATAGTTGGTACGACCGAATTCGCCGCCCCAAACTACCAGGGTTTCATCGAGCAACCCGCGTTGGGCCAGATCTGTGACCAGGGCATGGGAAGCCTGGTCAATGTCCTTGCATTGACGGCGGATGCCTCCAGGCAGGCCGCCGTGGTGGTCCCAACCGGGGTGATAGAGCTGAATGAATCGGACGTTTCGTTCGGCGAGGCGGCGGGCGAGCAGGCAATTGGCGGCAAAGGAGCCTGGGTTCTTCGATTCGGGTCCGTAAAGGTCGAACACACTTTCAGGTTCTTTACTGATGTCGAGGACGTCGGGTACCGACGTTTGCATTCGGTAGGCCATTTCGTATTGCGCCACTCGCGCACTGATCTCGGGATCGCCGAGATCCTCGAATTGTGCGGCGTTCAGTTCCGCCAGGCGATCGAGCATCTTGCGGCGACTTTCGGTGCTGATGCCATCTGGGTTTTTGAGATAGAGGACGGGGTCCTTTCCATTTCGGAACTGAACGCCCTGATGGATGCTGGGCAGGAATCCATTGCCCCAGAGTCGGGCGTAGAGGGGTTGATCGATGCGGTCTTTGGAAATCAGGACCACGAAGGCGGGAAGATTTTCATTGGCACTGCCTAGGCCATAGCTCAGCCACGCTCCGAAACTGGGGCGTCCGGCCAGCTGATGTCCGGTTTGGAAGAAGGTGATGGCGGGGTCATGATTGATGGCCTCGGTGTGCAGGGACTTAACGAAACAAAGGCGATCCGCCATTTTGGCTGTCTGAGGGAGGAGATCGCTCAACCAAGCGCCGCCTTGGCCGTGTTGGGCAAATTTGAAGATCGATCCCGCCATGGGCAGAGTGGCTTGCTGACCGGTCATGCCGGTGAGTCGCTGTCCCATTCGCACACTCGCGGGTAGTTCTTCGCCGTTGCGCTCGACCAACACCGGCTTGTTATCGAACAAATCCAACTGCGATGGCCCCCCGCTCATGAACAAGTAGATGATGCGTTTGGCCTTGGGCGGGAAGTGAGTGCCACCCATGACACCTTTGAGCCCGCTAGCGGCGACGGTGGCGCCTTGGGCCGTCGTCTGGTTCACTAGGGAGGCGAGCGCGGCTCCGCCGAGGCCCAGGCCGAACCGGCCAAAGAACTCGCGGCGCGACAGGTTAAAATTGATGTGCGAGCAGGTCATGGGATTGGAAGACTTAAGGTGCGTTTGGATGAGGGCGGGTTCAGCGTCGCATGATGGCCTCGTCATGGTTGAGCAACGCGGTGCCCACGATGGTGGTGGCGGCGAGGTCGATGGGATCGACGGTGGGATCGTTGGCGGCTTCCCCTATGATCAGCAGGCGAGCGGCGGCCTGGGCATCGCCTTGGAAGAGTTCGCGTTGTTCGCGGTAAGTCTGGTTGAGGATCGTGAGCTCACGGGAGGTCGGTTTCCGACTGGTCACCAAACGGAACCCGTGGGTCAGGCGATTCTCCACGGAACTGCCGCCTTCCTGGATCATGCGTTGGGCGATGAATCGCGCCGCTTCGACATGTTGCGGATCGTTCAGCAACGCCAGCGATTGCAATGGCGTGCTGGTGCTTTGGCGTTTGACGGAGCAATTGCTGCGGTCTGCGGCGTCGAAGACCATCATGGCGGGGTGGGGTACGGTGCGTTTCCAGAAGGTATACAAACTGCGGCGGTGCAGGTCATCGCCATTGCCGTTTTGCCATCGGTTGCCTCCCATCGCCATTTCCCAGAGTCCCTCGGGTTGGTATGGCTTCACACTGGGGCCTCCGATTTTTCGAACCAGAATTCCCGAAGCAGCCAGGGATTGGTCTCGCAGCATCTCGGCGGTCAATCGACGTGAGGGTCCGCGGGCGAGAAGTTTGTTGCTGGGATCTCGCGAGACCAACTCGGGGGTGCCGCGGGAGCCCTGGCGGTAGGTTGCCGACATGGCGATTTGTTTCATGAGACGTTTCCAATCCCAGTGGGATTGGAAATCGCGGGCCATCCAATCAATCAATTCCGGATGTGAGGGAAGGGCGCCTTGCACGCCGAAGTTATCCGTGCTTTCGACCAAACCGCGGCCGAAGAACATCTGCCAGGCTCGGTTGACGGTGACGCGTGCGAACAGTGGGTTCTGCGGGGAGAGCAGCCATTGGGCGAGATCCAAACGGTTGGGGGTGTGTGGAGAGCCACTCTGACCGGATTCTGGCTTGTGTGCCAACGCCGGCAGGAATCCGGGAGTGCCGGCATGGACTTCGTCGGTAGCGGCATCATAGGCACCCCGCCGCAGGACGTATGCCTTTTTGGGTTGGGGCATTTCCTGCATGACCATGATATCCTGGATGGAGTTGACCAATTGATTCTGCTCGCGCCGCAGTTGGCTGAGCTCGTCGTTGAAGTGTTTGGCAGGCGGATAGGCCGTACCGATATAATAATCCAGCAATCCCTGGCGTTGGGTTGGTCCCAGGGCGGTGAGTTCGGTACTGAGCGCCTTGGAGAGATCGTCGCGTCCGGCGATGTGCGCCGCTTCGAGCGGCGTGAGGGCTCGATTATAGAGGCGCAGTTCGTCGACGCGCCCCTCTTTGAATCCGTTATCGCGCATGCGGAAGCCAATCGAGACATCGGGTTCGCCGCCGCCGTAGGTGAAATCCTTCCACAGCCCGTCGCGCACGACGTCCACCGCGACGGGTGCTCCATTCACATAAAGGGCGACGCCTGCGGCTCGGCTGGATCCGTCGTAAGTGACGGTCACGTGAGCCCATGAGTTTGTCGACAGAGGTTCCCGGGAACGGACTTTGATCGCATTGCCAGGCCACATGTGAATCAACCCCACCGTGGGTCGGCCATTCTCCAGGATCAATTCATAGCCACGAGAACCGGCGTCCATCCAGGCTCTCGATTTGTGGAGGACGACCAACCGGGGCGCGTGTGTGGCGGTATTGACCCAAAGGCCGAGGCTGAACGGATCGGATCGGGTGAATGCGCCGACTCCAGGGAAGTTGATTCCGTTTTCGCCGGAAAGGAGAACTCCCTGACCGGAGTGGCCAGGAACGCTCTTGGGGGATTCTACGGCGTTGGCTGGCTTCGAGGCATCGATGCTGTTGGTGAACTTGTTCTCCTTGAGTTCATCAAACGAATAGGCGGCGGTCAGTCCGGGAACCTCCGGAGTTGTGGGGCGTTGTTTGAGCCAGACTTCAAACGACGATTGAGCTGAATTCCGCAAGCCTGGGGCTTGGCGTTGTTTGGCTTGGATCCGATTTTGGAGTGTTTCGAGACGGGCATCCTGTTCCTCAGTGCTGAGCAACAGGGTCGGTACTGGCATGACTTCACCGAAGTACACGGATTGTCCTGACTCATCGATATTCTGGAAGAAGCTGTAGAGCTGATAGAAGTCGCGCTGGGACATGGGATCGTACTTGTGATCATGGCAGCGCGAGCATTCGCTGGTCATGGCCAGGAATGCGGTGCAAAAGGTGTTAACGCGGTCGACGATATAGGCCACTCGGAATTCTTCCTCGACGATACCCCCCTCCTCGTTCTGCATGTGAAGGCGGTTGAAGGCGGTCGCGAGTCGGGATTGCTTGGTGGGTTTGTCGATCAGATCACCGGCGATTTGCCAGGTGATGAATTTGTCGTACGGCAGGTTTTCATTGAACGATCGGATCACCCAATCGCGCCACGGCCACATGGAGCGATAACGGTCCGCCTGATAGCCATGGGTGTCGGCGTACCTAGCCAAATCCAACCATTCTACCGCTTGGCGTTCGCCGAACGTGGTCGATGCCAGGAGTCGGTCGACGGCCTTCTCGTAGGCATTGGAAGACGCGTCGTTCAAGAAGACATCGATGTCCGGGAGTGTCGGCGGCAAGCCGGTCAGGTCAAAAGTGACCCGCCGGAGCAGTCGTTCGCGAGTGGCCTCGGGCGACGGCTTGAGTCCCTCTCGTTCAAGCCGAGCGAGGACAAACTGATCGATCTCCGTCTTCGGCCAACGCGCGTCTTGAGTTGTCGGTGGTGCTAACTGCCGCACTGGGTTAAACGCCCAGTGGCCCCGGAACTCTGCTCCCTCCTTGATCCAGCGGCGGAGGAGGTCTTTTTCGGTTCGATTTAAGTCCAGATGGACCTCGGCTGGGGGCATCACGTCGTCTGGATCGGTCGTTTCAATTCGTCGAATGAATTCAGAGGCGTCAGGATCTCCCGGTTTGATGATGAACTTACCATCGGTGTTCTTGGATAAGGCGCCTTCCTTGGTATCCAGACGCAGTTTCCCTTTCCGCTGCTTTTCGTCAGGGCCGTGGCATGTGAAGCAACGGTCCGACAGGAGCGGTTGAATGTCGTAGTTGAAGTCGAGTCGCTCGATGGCTTGGAGGTGCGATGAGGCGAGTGAGAGCAACCAGAAGGAGACGCCTGCTAACCAGAAAGGAAAGCGCCGACGCGGGATGGCGACTGTCGGGAATTGTATGGGCAACGACATGGGAGCAATGGGGTATCCTGGAGATTTAGCGATTAGGCCAAGTCTCTCAAACGAAGACTGGGTGCCGCTAGACATTGGAGGGGTGGAGCTTTCAACGGACCGGCTCCCAAGGATCGACGTATTCCGGGGTCTGCGCGTGCGGAAACCCGCACAAGCAGCTGGCGGTCCAGGCATTGCCAGATGGCTCACCGCGAAGTGGAATCGATGGGAGGCTTTCGATGACGACGTCCGCATGTCTGATGACAGTATCTCGAGTTTGACGGCTTGGAGCCACTCTAGATTCATGGCAGCCCCAGAAGTAATTTGTCCTGAGTTTAGCCAAATTGGTTGCGGATCGACCCGGGGTTGGTGCTTTGGAGCTGCCCTGAGGTTGGCCGGGCCTCAAAGCGCCTCCAGTCTTCTAGGGTGTCGATATCCTCCAGTTCACGCAGCAATCGAACTTTGAGACCCGCCTGGTTGGCGGCCGACAGGGTTTGCTGGAGGACACTATCGGTACTCCAGGCAATATTTTGGAACAACGTGGGATGCGGTGTGTTGGTCCCGATCAGCCAGTAGCCCCCGTCCTTGGCCGGCCCCAAGACGACATCCGCATCGCCATTGAACAAGCAGTCGGCGGCGTCATCGAGGTCAACGGGTTCGATGTCTGGACAATCGGATCCAATGATCACACACGGGGTGGGATTGGGTGTTTGGTGTTGAGTCAAGGCGCGGAGCAGTCGTTCCCCCAAAGATCCCTCTCCTTGAGGCCTCGCGGACCATCCTGGTTTCAACCAAGGTTGGATTTCCGATTCGGCATCATCGGGTGCAAATCGTATCTCCAGCGATATGGACGGCGACAATTGCTGGAGCAATTTTGAAACCATTTGGCAGTAAGCGTCGCAGGCCGCATCAGGGCCGAGGCTTTTGGCCAGCCGGGTTTTGACGAAGCCCGGCCTGGGTGCTTTAGCGAAGAGGATGATCTGAAGTGGACGGTTCATGGGGAAACCGGTTGGGTCCAGGCGGACTCTGGATCCTTCGCTCGATACGAGTTGGTCTTGAATCGGGACGAAATAATCTTGGCGCGGACGTAGAGTTCATCGCCGACGAAGGTGTACTCCGCCTGGGTGCCCTGGACTTCTTTAAGTACTTCGCCGACGGAATCCGAGTAGCGATGAGTGACTCGCAGTTTGTCGCCGGCGGCATTTTGAAACGGGGTGTTGGATCGATCGAAATCCCGTCGGGTGCCAATGAACAAGGTTCGGTAGGTGACGCCCGGTTCGGTCTGGATGGAGAGTTGAAGGCGGGAGGTATCGCGTCGGATGTCTTTGAGAGCGACACCACTGCTGGCGTAAAAATCACCGGCTTCCATGGCGTCGATGAGCGACCCTGGGCTGAGATGTGGTGATCGGACCATGATCCAGCCGCGCCCCGCGTTGCTGAGGTCGGTTTTGAATTGATGATAACTGTGCGAATCATCGACAGCGATGCCGAACATGGGTGGCAGATGGAGTACGGCGAGGCGCCATGTGAGAAGTATGTCCCACACACGCTCGGTGCCGGCGTGAGACTCGTCGCCTTCATTATGAACGAGCGGGTGTCCATTGTAGACCTCGAAGAACCGTTCGCCGCGAACTTGCATGAGTTCTTCGGCGGTGATGGCCCAGACAAAATTCGGGTGGTTGATATGGGGGAACATGGGTTGCCCGGTGGTGCCACGCTGGGCGAGGACGGCATCGACGTTGCGTTGCATCACATCGACCACACTGGTGCCGCCCTGTGGAGCGAGTCGGTCTCGAAGGTTGGTGAGGTTGATGTGGATTGGAGCGGTGAGGTGGCGATCACTGAGTTCCTCGCTGGGAATCAGAAGGAACCGTCCGGGTTCTTCCAGAAACGGACGGAATTCGGCGAGCGGTTTGAGTCGGACTTGGTTGGTGCCGAGCCACGTGCGTTCCTCCACCCAATTGGGAAAGCGCGTTTTGTATTTGGTCAATGCGACACCGCCCCCGCGTTTGCTGGTGACGTTCAACCAGTTTGGTCCTTCCAGTGTGATATTGTGATCCGAGAGTGCGAGGAACTGATAGCCTTGGGATTTGTACCAGTGCGCGATCATCTCGGGGTAATCATCGCCGTCGCTCCAGAGCGAGTGGGTATGAAGGTTGCCCTTCCACCAAGTGGTAGTGGCGGTAGCCGGGAGGCGAGCGCCTTTAGGATTGGAGCCGGTCACCTCGGCAAGCAATCCAAAGAAGCCTCGTTTGCGTGCGCTGGAGATCTTCCAATCCACGGGCACGCTTTGGAATCCTTCCTCGAATGCCTCACCGTTGGCGCGGAAATCAAAGTAGCCCCAACCGGCGCGCTCGGTGATGGCCGCGACAAAGTGGTTGAGTGGTTGATCGAAGTCGAAATGATCGTCCTCATTAAACAGAATTGGCTTGGGTCGAAAACCGGGAAGGCGACGGGTGACACGCACCATCTCGGCGAGTTTGGCGGGGTCTTTGACTCCATTACCATGGAGCAAGACAAAGTCCGACGCAGCAGCGACGGTATCGCTGGGAATGGTGCCACCGCCGTAACTGGTACTCACCAGAAGCCGATGGCCGTCGCGCGAGGCTTGGTGGACTCGCTCAATCAACTCATGAACTCGGTGGGGCTTGAGAATTTCGTGATCATAGCGGACATTGCATTCGTTATTGATCTCGATCAGGACATTTCGCCAGCCGCCTTCCTGGATCCACCGGACGGTGTTATCCACGGCGCGCAGCACAGAGGCTTCATCTTTGAGGCGTTGATCCTGACCGAAATAGAAGATGCCGAGTATGGGGACCATGCCGAGTTCGTCGTCGCGGTCCAGGATCTGTTTAAGGCGGCTGAGGTACTTCTCGTCGAGCGAACCATCGGAATGAATGGCAGAGTTGTGCCAAGGTTGATCGGAGGAATAGCCTTGGGGGGAACCTCCCTGAAGATTGAGCGTGAATCCGAGCAGGCCATGGCGTTTCCAATCGGGCATCGCGTGGATGAATTCCCGGGTGTTACGTTCGGCATCCCACTTGCCGGTGTCAGGGTAGGCCCATCGCGTCGCGGTCGCTGGATTTCTATCTTCAAAGGTAGCTTGAACCACGCGTGCGTTGAGCAAGAGACCTTGGATTTTGTGGCCCTGCCAGAACTGACCGGCGTAGGTGGGCTGGCCGTTGACCAAGAAATCCTCGTCGGAAATCGACACCGTGGTCTGCCCGCCTCGGGCGAGTGGGAGGGCCATCAGGAGCCAAAGCGAAGACCCCCAGAATCGGCGAATGAAGTGGATGTGGCGTTGAAGCATAACCGGGCGGTGTTGAATTTATTCGAAACTGAGCCACGTGCGGCTGTTGGCGGGGATTTGGACACGAACGGTGGCGCGGGCCTGATCGTCGAGGCGGATACGTTCGGGTTTCCCATCGTCGCGGCGAAGTCGTGCCTTCTCGCGAAGTCCTGAATAATAGAGTGGCAACTGGAGGGTCCGGTCGATTTCCGTGGGCAATGGGTTGTGAATGACGGCAAAGGCGCGTGTGCGCAATTGAGGATTCACCTGGATGAGATAATCCACGTCGCGCCCGTCCGCGCGGCGGCCGTGAATGATATCGCTCTCGAGAATTTCTCGATGCTTTTTGAACCAGTCGACATAGCGTTTGACGAGCGCTTGGGTTTCCGCGGAGTCATAGAGGCGTGGGCCGCGCCAGCAGGCTTGGACTCCAGAACCGAGGGTGTTGGCGAGATGCGCTTCGTAGGCGTCCAGATGGTCCTTGAGAGGCTCAATCGTCGCGCTGGGGCCGCCGCCGTGGTATTCCGTCAGCGGCACGAACATCCAGCCGGCGGTCTGGGGTTTGGTCCAGGTGCCGTCGAAAATGTTTTGTCGGGAGTGAATGAGTTGTTGTTCGCGCGGCAACGACCAGTTGTCTTCGCGATAGCCCATGGCGGTTTTGTTGCCACCGGTGAAGAAGTAATAATCGGGTTGATTGACGTAGATTCCGCGTTCGCGGCACCACTGGTAGAGATGGGCGCTCATCTGCCAGTTGACCCATTGGGAGTCCGCTTCTCCCCGGTGGCCAGGGTGTTGGGTGGAGGCGCAGACATCGCCAGGATACGGGCCGTCGTGTTCTAGGAGGTCGAGGCCGGTGGTTGCGAGGAAGTTGGTTAGTTTTTTGAGATAATCGAATCCCCAGCGGCTGCCGAAGCACGGGGCACTGCCAAAGATTGCGCCACCGGGTCGGCCCGTTTTGGGGTTGATGACATCGTTCTCATCATTGATGCGACGGCTGCTAAATAGGGAATACGCCCCGACCTGGACGCCTTTGGCATGAGCGTAATCGACGTCGGCTTTCACTTTGGCGATATAGGATGGGTCTTCGTTTTCGACATTCAGGCCGGAACCGAAGGTGTAGATGATCATTTCGAATCCGACCTCGGCGCACTGATCCACCGCGGTGCGGAACGATTTTGAATCGGCGTTGCGCACATGCATCATGATGGGGTTTTCGGCGGACCATGGGGCCAGCGTGCGATGAGCTCGACGAATCGTCAGGCCCTGGCGTTCGCGATCGGTGGAATCATGGAGGACCAGGAAGGAGCGAAAAGAATGAAACACCGAGCCGGGGGCAATTCTGGCGCCGGGCCCGATAGGGGGTTGGCAAACCAAAAAGCACGGCGTTTGGTGAGCGTAGCTGACCTGTGTGCGGAAGAGAGGATCTTTCTGCCAGGAAGCGACTTGATTGCCCGTTACGAGGTCCATGCCCTTGAACATGTAGTCACTGAGGACCTGGACATTGGGGACGCGCCAGGCCATTTCGGGACGTTCATCGACGGCGGATTCGGCTTCGACCATGGCGAGCCGTTCTACGGTGAATCGATCCAGAGTGATTTCGGCGGCGGATTGGTTATGAACTGTGAGCCATTTGGCGATTACGGGCAGGCCATCGTAGAGCTCATAATGTACCGTGACGGAGACGTCGTGCGTGGCTGGGTCGGTCCCTTGGAAATCGAATTCGAGAGACGTTCCTGGAGGCGGCCAGGAAAGGTTGGGTGAAGGGCGGGTGCGTTTCCAATGGAACGGGGCATGGGTGGTTCCTTGACGGAAGCCGGCCAATTGAAAACTGCCGGGCACGTTGGTCATGGACTGAAGCCAGGCTGGCAGGAGGTAGGCGCGGTTAGGTTGGCCAGAGAGGCCGCCGACGTTGTAGGTCTTGCCGTTGAGTGTCAGTTGGGCTTCGGGTTCCACGGCTCGAAGCAGGCTGGTTCCTGTCGCGAGTTGGTCTAAGCCGACGGTGGCCGCATTGGGCGCCAGGACAAACGTTCGACGGATCAGCCCGTTCTCCAAGCAAATTTGGTGGTTGGTTCCCTGGCGTCCAGCCCTGGCAGTAAAACTGCGGGGATCGATCAGCCAGTCAGCCGTGTGAACGCGAAGAATTCCGCCGGGGATGGGTGGCAGATCGGATGCGGATCGAAGCTTAGGACGAGTTTGGGTTGGGACCGTTTCAGCCGCATGGGTGGCGTTGGCGGAAACCAACCAGGCCACCGAGGCGGCGACAGCAACCAACCGGCGTGCTCCGGGGGAATGGAGCGGCCCGTGCATTTTCGATAGGAATGGCATCGGGCGATCCTTGCCTGAGTCGGGGATTCAGCCAAGGCAAAGTGCTCGGCCTTTGTGGAGGGGGGAGCGCTGGGGATTTTCCGATTAGGTTATGGGTACTACGCGGCGTCGCGTAGTCAAAAAAACAGCAAGAGGACGGCGCAACTTCATGGGCAATTTTCCTTAGATACGGCTGGCAGCATCCATCGCCTGCCTTGCGACACTGAACGAAAACGAACCATACACTGTTAAAACATGAAACCGTTGATCCCGAAAATAACGTTGGCGCTGGCCTGGCTCGCAAGCTTGGCGATCAGCCAAGCTGAAGTGGTAAATTTGCAATACGAAGAAGCCGATGTTGCCGATGGTCCATGGCGCACCATTGAGCCCTCCCGGTTAGTACGGCACGCCGACGGTTCGGCCTCGGTCGACACCGAAAATACTCGGTTCTTCCGATTCCGCGTTGGCAAAAGTGGACAGGGCGGAGCGTTTCCATTGATGGCGTTACGCCAGCTCACCCCCAAGGTGGTCGAGGTGGCGCGTGCGCATATTCAGCAGATCGCGCTCGCGGTGGATTCGGAAGATGCGGAGGATTCAGCCCGGTGGAACGAAGTGGACATCGCCCCGTTTGCATGCCCTTTGATTGCCCCCAATTCGGCCCCGGGCGCATCACCGAGTTATCTCGAGCTCAAAATTGTTGCCAAGAAGATGCGCTCGGCGCCGGTGCGAGGGTTTCTTCGGAATGTTTCCAGCGACGAAGGGTCGTTGGATCGCGGGTACATCATTGTCTCGTTGGATCGATCGGATCTGCCAGTCTTGGAATTCTCGACCGACGGTGAAACGCCTGCGGAACGGTTGATGAAGAAGACCAATGGCAAGGTGCCGGCCCGCATTGTGCGTTATGGACCCACCTTCTGGGCCGCGGAGGATGCTGAGGGCAACCTGCTGGCCAATCATGGGACTGAGCCGATGAAAATACCGCATGCCATGGTCGATCAAATGGGCCGGCGAAACTCGGGTGAGGACGACGCCCGCAGCACGGTGCTGCACAAGCCATTTCGTTCCGGGTTGAAGCTGCAACCCTATGAGTCCTATGCGGCACTCAAAGTCGATTGGAACAACAGTCCTGTTCACAAACTCCTCCGTCAACGGCGTGCCGAACAAGCGCGCATTCAGTGGGATCTCGAAGATGGAAAGCTCCCTGAGATTCTCGATGTGACCTTGACCCGTTCCAACAGTTTCTTCGGCGAGGCGCGGGTTACGGATTTGGTGTTGCACGATGATGATGAAGGACTGGCTGAGGTCACGGTGCTGAGAACGGGTGGTTTCCGCGTGGTCGGTCGCAAGGTGGGAACAGCGCCGGTGACTTTTCGGACGGCGGAAGGAATTCAGCACAAGGTCTTACGGGTACGACCTCTGGTTATCCGGCCCTTGGGTGCTGGTAAACATGCGGACAATGAACCACCTCATTGGAAAGATCCGCAGACGTGGTACGTCGGCAGCTGGAATGATCAGTGCCATTGGTATCAATTGGAGGACAGCGACTGGTGCCGTTTAGTGGGTTGCGGTCCGACGGCGTTGGCCATGCTGTTTGGGTATTGGGATCGCAAAGGGGTGGAGAGTGCGTTTTACAAGAATTCGATGAGTTTTGCGTCGCTGTCGCAGTCGGATGCACCGCAGGAATTGGATACGACGAATCAACGAGCAATTGTCCGGGGCGCGTATTTCAAACTTCACGAAGACTGCGATGTGATCTGCAATCCATTTGGCGATGAGGGAGGGACGCTCCCAGAAGATTTGATCGAAGGATACTACAGCTATATCTGGCCGATCACCCAGAGCAACCTCTCGGGTGGTGCGCCGAACCCGACCTCGATCGCCTATGGTGGCCCCCTGTGCAATTACTATGTGTCATGGGCTTACGATTTCTGGGGTGACGACTGGGATTCATCGGGGAGTCGAGTCGCCAGTGGGATCAAGGATGGGCGACCGGGGGTGGTCGGCCTGGGATGGCTATGGCACTATGGTGTCGCTTATGGATACAAGCGTCAGGACAAGGTCATGAAGGTCAATGGCGAAGAAATTCGACTGGCCATCCGTCGCCACTTCAAAGTCAATTGCGGCTGGAAGAACGATGGCCCGCACTGGTTCAACGCCCATGATGTGTTCCTTGGTTTGAGTAGCTCTCTGAGCCAAAAGAACACCCCAAAACAACCCTGAGTGCGACGCTTCAACGGTGAGGCAGCCTCCTGGTGGAGGTTAGGGGCGATGGAGCGACGCGAGACGCTCCATCGCCTTTTGCGTTGAGCGAGAGTGATTGTGATATCGAGTCGGGGGAGGCTGGAAGGTGCGGGGAGTTGATTGGATGGATTACCGCTTGCCACGTGGTGGGTGGGTTCAGCACCGTTGCGCATGGCAGCACTACCTGGGCCTACGGAAATCGACGGCACATTCTACCTCGGCGCGGCAGATTTCTTTCATGCGCATCGGAGCGTGGCGCTTACCTATGACGACGTGACGTTGGCGACGTTGTACTCGGATGTCTTGCCGAACGAGACGCAATTGGACACGACCTTGGTGGAGGGGTTGCAGTTGCGCATGCCGATCATCTCGGCGGACATGGACACGGTGACCGAATCGCGGATGGCGATTGCCATGGCGTTGGGTGGTGGGCTGGGTTTAATCCACTGCAATATGCCCGAGCGGGAGCAGTTGTCAGAAGTTGCCCGCGTTAAGAACCATGTCCATGGGCTCATTCAGGACCCGATCAAGGTGGGACCCGAGCAGTTGATTGGCGATGTGCTGGAGATGATTGAGAAGCGGAAGTTCGCCTTTGGCACCTTTCCTGTGGTCGATGGTAGTGGGAAGTTGATCGGCCTGCTGTCGGGCCATGTCGTGAAGCCGCGGTATGCCAAACGCGTGGTGGCGGAGGCGCTCACCCCCAGGAGTCAGGTTCACACCATTCGACATGGCGAGTTGGGCTCCGATCCCATCGCGAGGGCGGACCGCTTCTTCACCGACCACCCCGGGATCCACAAGCTCCTGGTGGTGGACGACGACGACCAGCTTCGAGGACTGTTTACCATGAGCGATATTGAGCGCATCACCCAGGAGAAGAGCGCCAAGCGCAAACCGGCGCGCGACGGGCAATTTCGATTGATTTGCGGTGCCTCACTGGCCCCGGTGCGCACCGAATCGGGTGAGTTGGACGCGGCGCGGATTTTGGCTCACGTGGGATCTTTAGTGGAGCGTGGAGTGGATGTGGTCGCGGTGTCGACCGCACATGGTCATAGCGAAGGAGTCGGGGCGATGGTTCGTTTGATTCGGAGCGCCTTCACGAGGCTGCCGATCATCGCGGGAAATGTGACCAGTGCTACCGGGGTGGAATATCTGGCCAAGTGCGGTGCGAATGTCGTGAAAGTGGGGCAGGGTCCAGGTTCCATTTGCACGACGCGCGTTGTGGCTGGAGTGGGAATTCCTCAGTTGACGGCTCTTTATGTGGCGTCGCGTGCGGCGGCCCAGTGTGGGGTAACGGTCATTGCGGATGGTGGGATTACCAAGTCTGGGGACATTGTGAAGGCGATGACTCTGGCGAATGCGGTGATTTGCGGTGGATTGCTAGCCGGTTGTTCGGAAGCCCCCGGGCAGATCATGGAAATCAATGGCAAATTGTACAAACAATACCGAGGAATGGGGAGCCAGGCGGCGATGCGAGCGGGATCGGCAGCGCGGTATGGGCATTCACTGAACTCGACGATTAAGGCCGCCGCAGAAGGGGTGGAAGCGTTGAAAGAAGTGTCTGGATCGGTGGATTCGGTGGTGGGCCAGTTGTTGGGGGGGCTCCAATCGGGGATGGGATACCTGGGTGCGGCTGATCTGCGCGAGCTGCGATCCCGTGCGCGATTCATTCGAGTGAGCCACGCGGGAATGCGGGAAGCGGCGCCACACGACATTATCGAAGTGAAAGCATCGCATTAGCATTTATTGTTAATTAAACCCGACTTTTGGGTCGAGCGGGACGAAATCGCTCATACTAGGGCTCTTCCTACGTTGACTGCCCCCCAGCGCTTGCTAGCGTCCGTGCGCCTTTTTCCGGCGGAACTCGCCTGAACTGCTTAAGAAACATACAGGACATTGACATAGACTCACATGGCCAAAACTCAGAAATACGTATACGTCTTCGGAAACAAAAAGGCGGACGGCGATGGTACAATGAAAGCCCTGCTTGGTGGCAAGGGCGCCAACCTCGCTGAGATGACACGCATCGGATTGCCCGTTCCTCCCGGCTTCACGATCACCACCGAGGTTTGCACCTACTTCTACGCCAATCGAAAGACCTATCCCAAGGAACTCCAGGCGCAGATGGAAGCGGGTGTCGTCAATATGGAGAAGATCATGGGATGCAAGTTTGGCGACGCGAAGGGGATGCCCCTTCTGGTGGCCGTGCGCTCGGGCGCCCGTGATTCGATGCCAGGCATGATGGACACCATCTTGAACCTGGGGTTGAACGACGACACGGTGCTTTCACTGGCGTTTGCCACCAAGAACGAGCGTTTCGCTTGGGACTGCTATTGCCGCTTCATCCAG
>SXGU01348895.1_pt1 | contig 20022 bp, 11 predicted proteins | sample 3174531 | NCBI WGS metagenome assembly SXGU01 (sample SAMN11356863, study PRJNA531348) | freshwater metagenome | isolation source: freshwater sample F1-140 | place: China: Fuxian Lake, Yuxi | collected 2017-12-25 | reverse complement strand
TGGGTCAGCGAAATGACTTCACAAAACTGCTGGTCCAACGCCGTCAGCGGTCCCATCTCCTCTTCGAGCATGGGGAAAAGATGGCGTTGCAAATTGTGGAAGATCGTCGTCAGGTCGAGCATGTCCAAAAATCAGCGCGATTCGTGCCACTTCACATGATCAATTGAAATCTCTCAACAAATCCAAGTTTTGAAAGAGCCTCTCCAGCTCTGGAATAGAGACGCAGCATGAAGCCACTCAGAGGATCGCACCCCTTGCGGTTTTTTTCGCGCCCTTTCGGATTCACGCTGATCGAGCTTTTGGTGGTTATCGCGATCATTGCGATCCTGGCCGGAATGTTGTTGCCGGCCCTGGGGCGGGCCAAGGAGAAGGCGCACAGCATCCGCTGCGTCAGCAACTTGAAGCAGATTGGCGTGGCGTTTCAGCTTTACGCCGATGATAGCGACGATTTCCTGCCCACCACGGCTGGCTTCAACGGCGCCGGCGGTTGGCGAGGCGGGCCAACCTATAGCGGCGAGGGCTCGGGCATCGATCCGACCAACCGTCCACTCAACGCGTACGTGGGTCTCAGCGGAGGGAACCCTACGAACGCTTCAGCCTATCATCTCTTCCGCTGCCCGGCGGACAAAGGCGAGGACTCCGCGCCGCCGAAGAGGACGATTTTTGAAATCAACGGCAACAGCTATCGCGAAATGTGGGGCGGACACGGCTGGCGCGTCCATCGGACGACGGGCCTGCGCGCCGGACCGCGCGTTCCGGCCCGGGTGGCGGGCTCCGAGCCGATTAAGCTGAGCGACATCGCCCGCAGCCCGGCGAACAAAGTCATCAGTGGCGATCACAATTGGCATGGGAATCGTCCCGCCGAACACCCACGAAACATGTGGCATAATTTCCGCGGCCAGCGCCGCAACAACGTGCTCTTTGGCGACAGCCACGTGCAGTTCTTTAAGTTTCCGCGCGAGATCCAAAGTGATCCCGGCTATGGGAGCTTTTACGCCGGAGCCTTGAGCTCGGTGCCGGAGAAATATCGACCGGATCCTGGCTTTCTCTACTGGTGATCGCACCAACCCATCCATACCCATGAAACACGCGCTTCCACCTCGCCGCCCGCGGGCGTTCACCCTGATCGAACTTCTCGTCGTCATCGCGATTATCGCGATTTTGGCCGGCATGCTCCTGCCCGCGTTGTCGAAAGCCAAGGGCAAGGCTCAGGCGATCAAGTGCGTCTCCAACCTCCGCCAGTGGTCCCTTATTACCGCGATGTACACCACGGACAACCACGAGCGGTTTATGCCCGATTACGGCCCGGCGAAAGAGGGCACGTGGATGCTCCAACTCAAGGATCTCTACAGCGACATCGCTCAGTTCCGCCTTTGTCCTTCGGCGACCAAGCCGGCCAAGGGCGATTACGGCAACACCTTCGAGAATTGGACCGGCCATTACTACTTTCGCAAAGGCGATTTTGGCAGTTATGGGATCAATCACTGGATCAACTCGCTCCCATCCAGTTTTGCCAATGGCTGGCGGGAACGGCCCAAGTGGCATTGGTCCGCGGTCGCCGCAGTCTTCGAACCTTCCATCACGCCGGTTTTCGCCGACTGCGCCTGGTATGGTGGGAATCCCTTCGATCTTCAGTCCGCCGGCAATGGGGGCAAGCCTCCGCCCCGCGCTGATTGGAATAAGCAGGCCAACCCGCCCTGGGATTTTGACATGGGCCGGTTCGTCATGCCCCGCCACGGACGCACCGTCAACGCAGCCTTTGTGGACGGCTCGACGCGGGCGACCAAGCTCGAAACCTTGTGGGACCTGGCCTGGCACCGCGAATTCCGCCGCACCAACTCGGTCAAGCTCGCCTGGTAAACGGGCGTTGCGACGGGCTATTGATCGATACTTGCGTGCGGCCAGAATTCCGCTTCCAATCACTCAATGCTGAAAGAGATCACAGCAGCCACGGTGCGATTTTGGAGAGGTGCGAATTGTGCGACCCTGATTCTGCTAGCCATCACCTGCCTGTGTTCAGCAGACGCTCTGCCGGAAATGAAGGCGGGAGCCAGCCGTCGCAACGTCACGCTTCCCCAACTGCTGGGAAATCCCGATGTCCACGACCCGCTCTTCGCGCGGGTTCTGGTGATGGACGACGGCAAGAACGCTGTCGCCATCATCTGTTTGGACATGGTTAATCCATGGTTCCCCGAAGTCCGCAAAAGAATCCAAAAGCAGCTTCGAATCCCGTGCGTATTGGTCAACTGTTCGCACGCTCACCAGGACCACAGACGTGGTTACAACGAGCAATGGAGGAAGGTTGCGGGCGACCTGATTTACGAAGCGGCGGCGGAAGCTCAAAAGAACTGCGTGCCCGTTTCCCTGTGGACCGGCCGGGCACCGGTGGTCGTCGGCAAGAATCGCTACGGCGCCGCGTTCACGCAGGACATTGTGCCCTGGGTGAACGTGCTGGAAGCTCGCGCAAGGGACGGACACACCGTCGCGGTGCTCTTCGAGCATCCGGCGCATCCGGTCATGACGCTCGAAGCTCCCGAGGGAATCACGGCAGACTTTCCTGGATATGCCGTGGCGCGTGTGCAGGAGGAAATCGGCGCTGACGCTATCGCGATGTTCGCTCAGGGCTGCGGCGGCAACGTCAACGCCGAGCCAGTGGGATTCAGCGTCAAGAGTGGTTGGTACGAAAATGCGAAAAGAGAAGGCAGAAAACTGGGGGACGCTGTGCTCGCAGCCATGCGTCACAGCACGGAGATCAAGTCGGACACATTCACGACGCGGTCCAAAACCATCATGCTCCCTTTGCGCGTGCCGAGCATGAAGCAGTGGGAAATGCAGTTGGCTCACCTCCGACAAACTAACCCGGACGATAGGGCCGCGTTGGAGTCGCATCAACGTGTCAAGGGTATCATCGAACGAGGCGAACAACCGGGGCTGCCGCACGAAATCAACCTGGTGATGTTGGGTTCGGAGTGGGGCCTGGTGGCGATGGCCGGTGAGCTGTTCACCGAGTATGAGCTCTGGATCAACGCTCTGGCGCCGTTCAACCAGACCATGGTCTTCGGTTTCACGAACGATGCCGCCAACCCGTTCGAAGAGCATTATGTGTCCTACATCCCGACGGACAAGGCGCTGGCGCTCTCCATCAAACATCCCGAGCAGGCGAACCGCAGTTGCCGCGACGCCCTGCGCGTTCACAGTCCCACGACACACGAGGGCGTGCGCCTGCCTTATGCCGTTGGCATTGAAACGCTGATCAAGGAAACGATTGCGTCCCTTTGGGCGCCCTAAGCGAGCAGGGCGCACAAACGCGGAAGACTCCGTGCGCTTTGAGCAGCCGTGGATGACATGAACGGAACCGTGAATGACAGAATGAAAGCGAGCGCCTTGGTGGTTCTAATGCTGCTGGCCGGCAGCGCGGCCCTGCTACCGATCGATGCCCAGGCGATGAAGGCCGGAGCCAGCCGGAGAGACGTATCGGTTCCTGAACTGCTCGGTCAGCAGCCGGTCCATGACCCGCTGATGGCGAGCGTTCTTGTGCTGGACGACGGGAACAAATCCGTGGCGATCATCTGTCTCGACATGATCGCCCCCTGGTTCCCCGAGGTGCGCGAGAAGATCAAGCAAGAGCTGGGGATTACGCACGTCTTGGTGAACTGCTCGCACACCCATTCCAACGGCAGGGGTGTCGGGTCGACTCCCGAGTGGAGGGCCAAAGTCGGAGCCTTGATTTACCAGGCCACGGAAGAAGCGTCCGCCAATCGTGTAACAGTGACACTGCATGCTGGCCGCGAACCCGTCGAAATCGCGCACAACCGGTACGGCGATGCTTTTACTCAGGAGGTCGTTCCCTGGGTCAACGTCCTGGAAGTTCGCCGGGAGAACGGCAAGCCGCTCGTCGTCTTGTTCGAGCATCCGGCTCATCCGGTCATTGCCATGACGCACCCCGGTTTGAGCGCCGACTTTCCCGGTCACGCGGTCAGAAGGATCAACGACGAGTTGGGTGATGATGTTGTCGCCATGTTCGGTCAGGGCTGCAGCGGCAATATCAACGGCGATCAGGTGGCCGGCGGCCATCAGCACGCGCAAGCAGCGGGAAGAAAACTCGGTAATGCCGTGTTGCGAGCTCTTCGATCCATGACCCGGATTCAGGCAGACCGGATGACGCTGCGGTCCACGACCATTCAGCTTTCTCTTCATCTGCCCACGCCGGAGCGCTGGGAACGGATGATCGAGCGAATCAAGGCCGGGGGAGAAGTACCGCCTCGCGAGGGCTGGCCCGACAGCGCCGAGACGATGAAATCCATGATGACGCTGAAGGGCATGATGCAACGTGGCCAGCCGCCGAAAATGCCCATGGAACTCAATGCCGTCATGCTCGGTTCGGAATGGTGCCTGGTGGCGATGGCGGGCGAGGTCTTCACCGAGTACGAAATGTGGATCAACGCCTTCGCACCGTTTGACCACAACATGGTCTTCGGTTTCACGAACGCGGCCGTCGGCGCTCGCGACGACGAGTACATCGGGTACGTTCCGACCGACCGGGCGCTGGCGCTTGGCGTCAAGACACCCATCGTGGCCGAGACGGCGTGTATGGAGGCCGGTTCCTTCCCCGGGTTTTTCCATGGCGTCAGAGTCGGCGGAGCGTATTCCAGTTACGCCGTTGGCATCGAAGGCCGGATCAAGAGGGCCATCACATCGCTCTGGACCCCATGAGCAGTGCAACCGTCTTCTTCGTGTTTATGCGCACAACGGGTTTGAAACCGACGTTTCTGGGCTGGCATCACCCGTGGACTCATAAACGGATGTCAAACGACTGACCTGCCACTCGACCCCACCAATGGCCCGATCTGAACGAACTCCCCCCGTCTTATTCCTCACTGCCCGCGTTCACTCGTCCCTGCGCCGGATCCAGGGCGCAGCGTGGCTCCTTTACCCCCATTCGGGGGGATATTCTCAGCTCGTTTCACCCTTATCCTGATAGGCAGTGTCCACCGCATCTCTCGCCTGTGTCTGTCTTGCTGCGCTCGGTTCGCGGCGCTGCGAGATTTTCAGTGTTTGTCCCTGCTCCCTAAAACCAACCTCACTCCTATGATTCCACATCGAAAACTTCATCGCCGTGTTGCCATGCCGTTGACGGCAACGCTGGGTGTCATTACGGCGGCCGTTGTCGTCTCCATGACCGCCCAGGCCGCCAGCCCGCGTGTCGAAATCACGCCTGCTGCCGGTTTCGCCATCACCTGGGATGGCAATAACGGTGGATTCAAGAACCCCGAGTCGGGCGCGAGAGCGCCGGATAACGCAGCCCTGGCGGCGAACGGGGCTGTGCCGTTCGCCAGCTCCTCATTTCTGCCCGGTGGAATCCATGATTCCCTCAACGTCAATGACGGTTTCTATGGGAACAGCTCGAGTTGGATCGCCAACTTTAGCACCCCGGACACCAACCCGTTCGTTGGTTTAAACTTCGGGAAAATGGTCGCCATCAAAAGCATTGCCTGGTCGCGGGACAACGGCGACGACACCGAGCGAACTCCACCCGGCCCCTTTAGCGACCGGGCCGAAGGGATTTATACGCTGCAAATCACACGCGTGTCCGCTCCCAACGCCGACACCGCCGAATCCAACGATCCTGCCACCGGTTGGGCCACCATCGGAACGGTGGCATTCAAGCCGGGCGGCGATGGCTTGCTCTTCACCGCGCACCTGCGACATCGATTCGACGTGTCGGCCGAGGGCAACCCCATCTCCGCCACCGGGCTTCGCATCAAAGTTTCGAGCAATGGCATTTGCATTGATGAAATCGAGGTGAACCCACCCGCCGATCCCGAGCCTCCCATCTCGACCTACCTATCCATCGACAGCGCCTCGGGTTACACCATCAATTGGAACGGAAATGATGGGTTGTTCTCCAGTGATGCCTCACCCGCTCGGGTTCCGGAAAACCGGGCTTCGCCGACCAAGGGGACTTTGCCCTTCGGCAGCAGTGAATTTGGCGGAGGGGTGCATCTTATTTCGCATATCAACGATGGTCTTTATGGCAACGCCCATAGCTGGATCGCCAAATTCACCGCTCCACCCGACCCCAATCCCTTTATCGGGTTGAACTTCGGCGAGGTGATCGAGTTGCGGAACATTGCATGGAGCCGGGACAATGGTGATGTGGCGGGCGACTGCTGCGGGGGCACCCTCAAGGACCGATCTCTGGGTGTTTACACACTGCAAGTGACCCAAGCTCCCAAACCCGGGAAAGACACCCCCGAGAATCCGGATCCCAAAGTCGGCTGGGTGACGATCGGCATGGTGCAATACAAGGCCGAAGGCCCGTCTGTCCGGCCCCACTTGCGTCACATGTACGGCGTCAGCCAGGGCAACAATCCGATTCTCGCCTCGGGCCTGCGGATCAAGGTTTCGGACGTGAACATCGCCATTGACGAGATCGAAGTGAACGTCAATCCCGCGTTGCAGGCACAGTCCGAAGGCTTAATCGTCATCAGCAACGAAACAGGTTACTCGATCGGCTGGGATGGGAATGACGGCGAGCTCTTCAGCCCGAATGTGGGTGCCGCCGCGCCCGCGAACGCCGCGTTGGCGGCCAACGGGACCACCGCCTTCGGCAGCGGCCAATTGTTCGCAGACGGTTCCATTCACGACATCGACAACGTGATCGACGGACTTTATGGGAACAGCAAGAGTTGGATCCCGGGCACCCAACTGGTGGATCCGGAAGTTGATCCCGCTCAAGATGCCTTCATCGGCGTTCGCTTCGGCAAGACGGTGCCCATCAGCTCCATCGCTTGGGGGCGGGACAATGGAAACAATCCGGGTGACTGCTGTGGAGGCCAACTGCGGGATCGGTGGCAAGGCAAGTACACGCTGCAAGTCACCACGGTCGCCTCTCCCGGGGCGGCCACCCCGGAAACCGGCAACGCGACGACGGGTTGGGCGACCATCGGATTGATCGAATACGCCGGTGAGGCGGCTCCCGATTTCAACCCGTGGCTGCGCCATCGCTTCAGCGTTTCCCAAAGCGGAGCACCGATTCCCGCCACCGCGCTACGTATCAAGGTTTCGAATTCAGGCACGTGCATCGACGAGATTGAAGTGAACCCCGCAGCCCTGTCGCGCGCCGCAGTCGTCATTCAGCGCGCCGCCGGATATTCGATTGAGTGGAATGGCAATAACGGAAAATTCTCGACCACCAATTCACCCGCACCCGCTCCTCGCAACGCCGCGCTCGCCAGCGCCGGCACGGTGGCTTTCGGCAGCAGTGAGTTTGGCGCGAATATCCACCTCATCAGCCACATCAACGATGGACTTTACGGCAACAGCAAAAGTTGGATCGCCAAGTTCACCGCGCCCCCGGATCCGAACCCGTTCATCGGGCTGAATTTTGGAAAATCAATTCCCCTCCGCAACGTCGCCTGGGGCCGGGATAACGGCAACCTCGCCGGCGATTGCTGCGGGGGTGAACTCACCGATCGCGCCCTCGGCATTTACACCCTGCAAATCACCCGCGTTACCAACCCGGGCACGGCTACCGCCGAGACGGGCGATCCCGCCACCGGCTGGGCGACCATCGGCAGCATCGAATACACCGGGGAAAAGGACGCCCGGTTCACTCCCCATCGCCGCCACGCCTACACCGTCGCGGAAGGCAATTCCCCCATCGCCGCCACTGGCCTCCGCATCAAAGTTTCCGATCCCGGCATGGCCATCGATGAAATCGAGGTCAACGTCAGCCTGGCTGACGAAGGCGATGCGCTGGAATTGAAAGCCGAGGCTGGATACGAAATATCCTGGGACGGCAATAACGGCGATTTTTTCAACGAACAGGAAGGAGCGGCCGCCCCCGACAATCTGGCGCTCGCCACGAAAGGCGTGACCGCGTTTGGATCGTCCGAGTTCGACGGTGGCGGCTTTCATCTCATTGCCAACATCAACGACGGACTTTACGGCAACAGCAAGAGTTGGATCTCCGACTTCCGCGTTCCCGATCCCGTTCCCTTCATCGGACTGAACTTCGGCAAACTGATCTCGTTTGGCGGCATCGCTTGGGGCCGTGACAACGGTAACAATCCCGGCGATTGCTGCGGCGGACAACTGAGGGACCGTTGGGGCGGCACTTATACGTTGCAGTTCACCCGAGTGGCCAATCCAGGCGCCGAAACTCCGGAGACATCCGATCCCGCAACGGGCTGGGTTACGATCGGATCGGTCATCTACAAGACCCCCGCGCCGCCGGATTTCTCGCCCTGGCTCCGTCACCAATACCAGGTCCGGAGGAATGGCCAGGCCATCGAGGCGACGGGCATCCGATTCAAAACTTCCGACATCCAGATTTGCATCGACGAGATCGAAGTGAGTCCGCCCACAGCCACGGCGCCGAAGTTCGACGGCATCACGGTGGCGGGCGGCGAAATCACGATCACCTGGACAGGAACGGCGACGCTCGAAGCCTCGGATTCCGTGACTGGAACCTGGGCGGTGGTGCCCAACGCCACCAGTCCGCTGAAGGTACCGAGCGGAGGTGTGGGCCAAAAATTCTATCGCCTGCGCCAGTAGTCGCTCCGAGATTGAAGGAACAATTCCAAAAGATCATACATCGACGAGCCTATGAATCCCGATCGACCCCAATTGACCGAGAGCGCTTCGAGCGTGCTCGACCCCGGCCGCCCGAGCCGCTCGGCCCGAGCCTTCACCCTGATCGAACTCCTGGTGGTGATTGCGATCATCGCGATCCTGGCGGGAATGCTCCTTCCCTCTCTGGGCAAGGCGAAGGCCAAGGCGCACGGGATCGTTTGCATGAACAACCAGAAGCAACTGTCCCTGGCCTGGTTGCTGTATGCCGACGATCACAACGACAACCTGGTCTGGAACGATCTCACCAGCGACGGCGCCGGGTGGGTGCGCGGAGTACTCGATTACAGCCCGAGCAATCCCCACAACACGAACCTGGCCGGGCTGACGAATCCCAATTACGCCAAGCTCTCGCCCTACACCCAGTCGCCTGGGATCTACAAATGCCCGGCAGACCGGAGCTACGTCACGATCAGGGGACAGCGTCATCCGAGGGTGCGCAGTCTCTCGATGAGCCAGGCCATGAACTCGCGCGACGACTGGCTCAGCTACCTCACGAAAAAGAAGTACCGCGTCTTCAGGAAACAGAGCGACCTCCAGCAGATGGGCGCTTCGCGGGCCTTCGTTTTCATCGACGAACATCCGGATAGCATCAACTTTGGCGACGTGGCGGTGGCCATGAACGACGGAATCGCTCCAACCCGGATCTTTATCATCGATTACCCAGCCAGCACCCACAACGGTGCCGGGGGGATGAGCTTCGCCGACGGCCATGCCGAGGTGCACAAATGGGTCGATCCCCGCACCCGGCCGCCGTGGAAAAACGCCTCGTTATCCCTCGTGGTTCCATCGCCCCGCAACCAGGACATGGTCTGGCTTTCGGAACGGACCTCAATTCCGATCGAGTAGGGCTAGGTGTTCGGCGCCCCTAACCGTATGACTCGCGTGCCGGTTGTTGCCTGGTGGGTTGCCCTCCCCCTCGCGGTCGCATTGAGCGCCGCGGACGCCTCCCTGCCCGCACCCGTGTCGCGTCCGGTCGATTTTCAGACGGAGGTCAAGCCGATCCTCCAGGCCGCCTGCATTTCCTGTCACGGACCGGAGAAGCAGAAGGGTGGTCTCCGTCTGGACAACAAGACCGGCGGAATGCTAGGCGGCGATCACCATGCGCCTGCTATCGTCCCGAAACGGAGCGCGGACAGTCCGCTCATCCGGTTCGTCGCGGGGCTGGACAAGGAGATCGTGATGCCGCCGGCCAAGGAAGGCAGCCGGCTCTCGGCGGAGCAGGTGGCCATCCTTCGAGCCTGGATCGATCAAGGAGCGGATTGGCCGGAACAAGCCGGAGGCGGAGCGGATCCGGCTCTGGCGCATTGGTCGTTTCAACCGGTAAAGCGTCCGCAAGTGCCGGGGGGGACGCCCCAGGTCGCCGAGAGCGGAGGTCCAATCGATGCATTCATCCGCGCAAAGCTTTTCGAGAACAAGCTGACCGCCTCGCCCGAGGCGGACCGCACCACGCTGATTCGGCGGCTCTACTTCGTCATGCTCGGCCTGCCGCCGACGCCCGGAGAAGTGGCTTCGTTCGTGGCGGACCAGCGACCGCACGCGTTCGAGCGGCAAGTGGACATCGTGCTCGACGATCCGCGTTACGGCGAGCGTTGGGGCCGGCATTGGCTGGATGTGGTGCGGTTCGCGGAGAGCAACGGATTCGAGACGAATCGCGAGCGGCTCAATGCCTGGAAGTTTCGCGACTACGTCATCGCCGCCTTCAACCGCGACCTCCCATACGACCAGTTCGTCCGCGAACAGATTGCCGGAGACGCGCTCGGCGTCGAAGTGGCCACCGGCTTTTTGGTTGGCGGTCCGGTGGACATCGTGGGCAGTCCGGACATCACGCTCACGCTCCAGCAACGCGCGGATGAGATTGATGACATGGTCGGCACGACCGGCACGGCGTTCATGGGCCTCACGCTCGGCTGCGTGCGCTGTCATACGCACAAGTTCGATCCCATCACTCACCGCGAATATTACTCGATGGCCGCGATCTTCTCGGGGGTGAAGCACGGCGAACGCGCCTTGCCGCTGCCGAAGGAGCGCGTCTCAGAGCTGGCTGCCCTCGACGGGCGCATCCAGGAACTGGAGCGGCAGCTCGCCCCGTTCATCCCGAAGGCCGCACCGGCCGACGGGGCGACGAAGGCGCCGGGCAAGTCGCTGCGCGCTGCGGTGAACTCTGTGATGAACGAGGACGTCTTTGCGCCGATGGAAGTGAAGTTTCTCCGGTTCACCATTCTCGCGTCCTCCGGCGGCGAGCCGTGCCTCGATGAACTGGAAGTGTGGTCGGCACCGCCACCACCGGATGCCGCTGGGCCGACCTCGAAGGCGCGGACGGTGACGCCCGGGGTGCGCAATGTGGCGTTGACTACGAACGGCACCAAGACGGCGGCGTCGGGCAGTCTCGCGGGCTACGAGATTCACAAGCTGGAACATCTCAACGACGGGCGCGTTGGGAACGGGCGTTCCTGGATTTCAAGCGAGCCGGGACACGGGTGGGTTCAGCTCGAGTTCGCCCAGGCGGAACGTATCGAACGTGTCGTCTGGGGACGCGACCGCGACGGGCAATTCAAGGATCGGCTGGCAACGCAGTATCGAATCGAGGTCGCGCTAACGGCGAATGACTGGAAGCAAGTGGCGAGTTCGGAGGATCGAGAGCCATTCACCGGCAAGACCGAGAAGCCCGCCGGGCCTGCCTACCGTTTCGAGGGCTGGCCGGTGGCGGAAGCCGAACAGGGCAAGCAGCGGCTCGCGAGGTTAGAGCAGACCCGCAAAGAACGCGCCGAGGTGGCGAAGGGGCCGATGGTTTACGCCGGCAACTTTTCGGAGCCGGGCGCGACGCACCTCTTACATCGCGGCGATCCGATGCAGAAGCGCGAGACGGTGCCACCGGGGACGCTGGCGATTTTCAATCCACTGACGCTCGCCACCAACACGCCGGAGCAGGAACGCCGCGTGCGCCTCGCGAATTGGATTGCCAGTCCGGAAAATCCGCTGACCGCACGCGTGATCGTGAACCGGATCTGGCAGCACCATTTCGGAGCCGGGCTGGTCAGTACACCGAATGATTTCGGCAAAAACGGCGCCCGGCCAACCCATCCGGAGTTGCTCGACTGGATGGCGAGTGAACTGGTGGCGAATGGTTGGAGCATCAAGGATCTGCAGCGGCAGATTCTCACGTCGGCGACGTGGCGACAGTCGAGCGCGCCGCGCGAGGATGCCTTGAAGGTGGATGCCGCCAGCCGGTTGCTCTGGCGCTTCCCGCCGCGTCGGCTTGAGGCCGAGGGTATCCGTGACAGTATTCTCGCCGTGAGCGGCAACTTGGATCGCACGGCAGGCGGCCGGAGCTTTTACCTGCACGAAGTCGATCGCGAGAACGTGTATCACTATCACCCGAAGGAGAAATTCACCCCGGCCGAAACGCGTCGCATGGTTTACGCGTTCAAGGTGCGCATGGAGCAGGACGGCATCTTCGGCTCGTTCGATTGCCCGGATGGCAGTCTGGTGATGCCGAAGCGCAGCGTCTCCACCACGCCGCTGCAGGCGCTCAACCTGTTCAACAGCCGTTTCGTCCTCGACCAGTCCGAGACCTTCGCCGCCCGTCTGCGCAAGGAGGCGGGTGACGATACCGCCGCTCAGGTGCGCGAGGCATGGCAACTGGCCTTCAATCGCGCGCCCGAAGAATCCGAGGCGAAAGCGGCCGCGGAGTTTGCGAAAGCGGAGGGACTGCCGGCGTTCTGCCGCGCGGTGCTGAACGCCAACGAGTTTCTGTTCATACCGTGATGAACCGTGCGACGGCACTCTTTGAACGCCAACGGCGTTCTTCTTCGGCCTGGCGCGCAGGTCTCCGACCCGGCGCGAATTCTGTTTCCCCGACACGCCGGGTCGGAGACCGGCGCTCCGAACACGTGCTGTCCAAATGATCCCAAACTTCTCCAATCCGTTGCTTAACCGCCGTCGCTTCCTCTCCGACGCCGGCATTGGACTCGGCGCGATCGCGCTGACCTCGATCCTCGGACGCCAGGGCTTGCTCGCCGCGAATCTGGGCGGAAAGGAATCCATCCGTCCCGTCATCCAGCCCGGCCGGCCGTACGCGCCGCGACGGCCGCACTTCACCCCGAAGGCGAAGAACGTCCTGGTGATCTTTTGCAGCGGCGCGTGCAGTCATCTCGATACGTTTGACTACAAGCCCGAGTTGATTCGCCGTCACGGCCAGCCCCTGCCGGGTAGTGAGAAGCTCATTACGTTTCAAGGCCAGCAGGGTTCGCTCACCAAGAGTCCCTGGGAATTCAAGGCCCGCGGGCAGAGCGGCAAGATGATTTCTGAACTGGTCCCGCATCTCGGGGCGCTGGCAGATGACCTGTGCTTCATCCACTCGATGCAGGGCAAGACGAACACGCATGGGCCAGGCGAGAACTTCATGTCCACCTGCAACGCCCTCGACGGATTTCCCAGCATGGGCGCGTGGGTGACCTATGCCCTGGGCAGCGCGGACCAGAGCCTGCCAGCCTACGTCGCGATTCCTGATCCGCGCGGCAAGCCGCAGAATAGCGTGAACAACTGGGCGCCCGGCTTTCTGCCGGCGGCGTTTCAGGGCACGGAGTTCAACGCGACAAATCCGATTCGCAATCTGGCGCGGCCAAGTTCCATTCCGTGGAAAAGGGATGCGGCGACGCGGGGCTTCCTGCAAAAGCTGAACGAACAGCACGCCCAGCGTTTCCCCGGAGACAGCGAGCTGGCCGCGCGCATGGCGAGCTATGAACTCGCCGCACGCATGCAGCTCACCGTGCCGGAGGTTGCGGATCTTTCCAGCGAGCCGGCGCATATTCTTAAGCTCTACGGCGCGGATGAGGGCGGATCAAAGACGAACGACATCCGCGCCGCTTACGCGCGGAACTGCATTCTTGCGCGGCGGCTCATCGAAAAGGGTGTGCGCTTCGTGCAGCTCTTCAACGGTGCGTATCAAACCGGCGGCGAGGGCGTGAGCAACTGGGACGGCCACAAGCAGCTTTTCAAGGACTACAGCGTGCACGGCCCGGTGCTCGACAAACCGACGGCCGCATTGCTCATCGATCTCAAGCAGCGCGGCCTGCTCGAAAATACGCTCGTCGTCTGGTGCACGGAGTTCGGGCGCATGCCGACGTTCCAAAAGGGCGCGCAGGGTCGCGACCACAACCCGAGCGGCTTCACCTGCTGGCTGGCGGGTGCGGGCGTGAAGAAGGGCTTCAGCCACGGCGCGACGGATGAATTCGGCTATAAGTCGGTCGAGAACATCGTTTCGGTTTACGATCTGCACGCGACGGTGCTGCACCTTCTCGGGCTCGATCACGAGCGGCTGACCTACTACCACAACGGTCTGGAGCGCCGCCTGACCGACGTGCATGGCGAAGTGGTGCAGGCGGTTCTCGCCTAAGCTGTTTTCCTCCGAGGCATTTTCCGTTGGTTTACCTTTTCTTCCAGATTCCATACCTTGTCGCATCGTCATGCCTTCGGCGCGCATTTCATTATTGCTGCTGATGCTCGGCTGGATGTTTCCGGCCGGAGCTGCTCTGCGCGAGCCGGTGCATCCGCGGCGGAACGTCGAGGAATTTGCTCCCATTGAAGTGCGCTTCATCCGTTTTCTGGTGAAGGCGAGCAACCGCGGTGCGCCGTGTTTGGATGAGATGGAGGTGTACGCCGAGGACGAGTCCCGCGGCAACGTGGCGCTCGCCATGAACGGTGCGCGCGTGACGGCGTCCGGTCTGTTGCCAGGATACGCCATTCACCAGGTCGAAGGCATCAATGACGGACGTTATGGCAACAGCCGGAGCTGGATTGCGGATCGAGTCGAGGGCGCGTGGGCCCAGATCGAGCTGCCGGAGGTGACGCGGATCCGCAAAGTCGTCTGGGGTCGTGACCGGGAAGGCAATTTCATCGACCGGCTCGCCACGCAGTACGAGGTCACGGTCGCCACGGAGACGAATCAATGGCGCACGGTGGCGTCGTCCGCCGACCGCGAGCCGCTGCCGGCGGGTGCGGAATCGTTTACCGACGGTTCGATCACGCGCTCGATCGTCAACCGTTTCGCGCCGGTCGGCACCACCTTGTCGGGCGACGCCGGAGTGGCTTCAAGCGAGTATCGCATCGATGTCTGGCAGACGGCCGACGGGCTGCCGGGCAACACAGTCACGGCGATTCAGCAGACGGCGGACGGATACCTCTGGATCGGCACGTTGAACGGACTGGCGCGGTTCGATGGCATCCGTTTCCAAGTCTTTGGCGAAGGCTCGGCGCTGCCGGGGCCGCGCGTGCTGTCATTGCTGGCGGCGCGGGACGGTGCGCTCTGGATCGGAATGGAGGGCGCCGGCCTGGCACGACTGCGCGACGGAAAGTTTCTATCGCTGACCCGTCGCGATGGATTGGCGTCGGACTCGGTGACGGCGCTGGCGGAAGACGAGTTGGGGCGGGTTTGGATCGGCACGACCGCCGGGCTCAACTGCTGGCGGGACGGGCAATTGCTCAAGGCCGCGGCCGCTCCGTCTCCCGTGGTCGCCACGTGTGCGGGCCGGAGCAATTCGTTGTGGGTGGTGGCGGCGAATCAATTGTTCACGCTTGGCGCGGATGGCACGCTGGCGCGGCCGACGAACGCGGAACCCAGTTCGTTCAGCAGTGTGCTGGCCGCAGAAGCCGGGCGGTCCGGCCGGATTTGGTTCGGCGGCGCGAACAGTTATCTCGGCATGATCAGCAATGACGTGGTGCAGGTCTTTCGCGAGGAGCCGGGCCAGTTGCTGGGAGCGGTGTGGACGTTGTGCGAGACGCGCCAGGGCGACGTTTGGGCAGGGACCGCGAACGGCGGCTTGCGGCGGTTGCGCGGCGGGCAGTTTGTCTCACTGACGACCCAGGAGGGGCTTTCAGACAATTCGGTGCGGTGCGTGTTCGAGGATCGTGAAGGCAACCTCTGGGTGGGAACGGTGGGCGGGGGATTGAATCGCGTGAAAACGCGCAAGGTGACGACATTCACGACGCGCGACGGTCTGGCGCACAACGTCGTGATGTCGCTCGCGGAAGACGCGGAGGGCACGCTTTGGGTCGGTTCGAATTGCGGCGGACTTTCGGTTCGCCGGCGACACAGCGGGCCGTTTCGTCCTCTCTACGCGAATTACGTGCTCGACAACGAGTGCATCTGGTCGTTGCTCGCCGCGAACGATGGAGCGGTGTGGGCGGGGACCTGGGGCGGCGGGCTCTTCGAGATTCGCGGCAAGGAGGTGAGGAACTTTTCGATCGCGCGTCCGGGGAATGACGATCCCGTAACCGCCTTGTGCGAGGATGGCCTGGGTGCGTTGTGGCTGGGAACGATGTCCGGCGCGGTGAAGTCGTTTCGCGGCGGAACCATGACGGATGCAATTTCGGAAAAGGATCGCTGGTCAGGGCCGGTGACGACGCTGCTCCGCGAATCAGAGAGCCGCTTGTGGATCGGAACGGCTGGAGCCGGGTTGCGCAAACGGGAGAACGGACAAATGACCGCGCTGACCCGGCGCGATGGGTTGCCGAGCGATTTCGTCCGCACGCTGCATCGCGATGCCGGCGGCGTGTTGTGGATCGGAACGGGCGGCGGGCTGGCGCGCCTGGATGGTGGGAGGGTTTCGGCGTTCACCCGGGCGCAAGGGTTGCCGGACGAGGTGATCTCCCAGATCGTCGCGGATGATCTGGGCAACCTCTGGTTTGGCTGCAATCAAGGCATCTTTCGGGTCGCCGCGAGAGAGTTCGACGCGGTGATGTCGGGACGGGCGGCACGCGTGAGCGCGATTTCCTATGGTCGCGCCGAGGGAATGGAGAGCCTCGAATGCACGGGAGGATTTCATCCGGCGGGATTGAAGACGCGAGATGGCAAGCTGTGGTTCTCCACGGTGAAAGGGCTGGTGATGGTCGATCCGGCGAACATTTCGCTCAACGACCAACCGCCGCCGGTGGTGATCGACGAAGTGAAGGTGGATGGCGCGCCGGTGTTGCGCGGGGGCGAGCCGGCGGCGGGTTTGGAGCTGGCCCCGGGCGCGCAGCGGGTTGAGTTTCGCTTCGCCGCATTGAGCCTCGTGGCGCCGGAGCGGAACCGTTTCAAATACCGCCTCGACCCGCTGGAAAAGGACTGGGCGGACGGCGGTTCCCAGGGCGTCGCGGCCTACGCGCATCTCCCGCCCGACCGTTACGAGTTCCGCGTGGTCGCCTGCAACAACGACGGCGTTTGGAATGAAGCTGGTGCGGCGCTGGGATTCGTGGTCCGGCCGCGGTTTTGGCAGACGTGGTGGTTTCGAACGCTGCTGGGCGCGGTTTCGCTCGGCGGCGGTGGCTGGGTGGTGAGAACGATCGCGGTGCGGCGCCTGCGTCGTAAACTTCGCCGCCTGGAGGAACAGCACGCGATCGAGAAAGAGCGGTCGCGCATTGCGCAGGAGATTCACGACGAGCTGGGCGCGAACCTGACGCGCATCGCGTTGCTGACGGAGGTGGGGCAGAAGCACCGCGGAAATCCGGACGCGGTGGCGGAGAATTTGGGAAAGATCTCCGTAACGGCGCGCGAGGCGGTGCGGGCCATGGACGCCATCGTGTGGGCGGTGAACCCGCGCAACGATTCCCTCGATCATTTTGCGAACTACGTTTCACAGTTCGCCGAGGAGTTTCTCCGGCCCAGCTCCATTCGTTGCCGGCTCGATATTCCAGCGGACCTCCCGGAACACCCGATCTCGACCGAAGCCCGGCATCAATTGTTCCTGGTCGTGAAGGAGGCGCTCAACAACGTCGTCCGACATTCCGGCGCGAGCGAAGTCTGGCTACGCCTGGGCATGGCAAACGAGGAACTGAACCTTTCGATCGAGGACAACGGGCACGGCATTCAGGCTGGCGCCGGCGCGGAGCACGACGGCCTCGGCAACATCCGGCGCCGCATCGAGAATCTCGGCGGGCGATTTGAACTGGCGAGTGCGAGCTCCGGCACGACGATTAGCCTGCGCCTGCCGCTGCCGGCGGGAAATCGGGGTGCGTCATGAACATCCGCGTGGCCATCGTCGAAGACGACGAGCAGGTCCGCGAGAATCTGGCGCGGCTCATCGGAGAGGCCAAGGGCTTTGAGTGCGTGGCGACGTTTTCCTCCGGCGAACAGGCGCTGGAGGCGCTGCCTCGCCGGAAATTCGACGTGGTTCTGATGGACATCAATTTGCCGGGAATCTCCGGCGTGGAATGCGTGCGCCAGCTTAAGACCGTGGCGCCGACGACGCAGGTAGTCATGCTGACGGTGTACGACGACAGCGCCCGTATCTTCCAAGCGTTGCAGATGGGCGCTGCGGGTTACCTGCTGAAGCGTTCGACCTCGGCGGAGATTCTGCACGCGATAGAGGATGTCCATCGAGGCGGCGCACCGATGTCCAGCTACATTGCGCGCAAAGTGGTGCAGTCCTTTCGCCAGCAGGGGGCATCCGACCAACCGACGGAGAATCTTTCGAAGCGGGAGACGGATGTGCTCGAATACGTGTCGCGCGGCTACACGAACAAGGAAATTGCCGACGCCCTGGGACTTGCTACGGAAACCGTCCGTGGCTATTTGAAGACGGTTTACAGCAAGCTCCACGTTCGCTCGCGCACCGAAGCGGCGATGAAGTTTCGTCGCTGAACCAGCAGATCCCCCCTGCGTTCAATCCTCTTCTGGTTCAACGTGCATCGCTGCTTTGGAGTTTCGACCAAGGCAGTTGCATTCCATTCGTCCATAAAGGGTCAATTCTTGTCCGGTTTGACATCGACGTTTTTTGACTGGTAGCTTCCGGGAACTCACAAATGGATGTCACACGACTAACCGATCACTCGAACAACGCCATGGCCCGACCCGAACGAACTCCACCTGTCTTGTTCCTCACTGCCCGCGTTCGCTTGTCCCTGCGCCGGATCCAGGGCGCAGCGTGGCTCCTGGTGGGCCTGGTTTGCGCCTCCGGCGCCGCGGCCGCGGACTGGCCGGGTTGGCGCGGACCATCACGCGACGGCCATAGCGCGGTCGGCGGTCCGGCCCTCAGCGGACTGCCGGCCGAACCCCGACGGGTCTGGCGCCTCAAGATTGGCGAGGGTTTGGCGGCACCGGTCGTGGCCGGGTCACGCGTCTATTATCTCGACGCGCAGGACACGAAGGAAACAGTCCACGCCATCCATCGCGAAACGGCTGAGGAAGTCTGGAGAGTCACGCTCGACGACGGTTTTAAGAACGGCCAGACCGCGCCGGGACCCCGCTGCACGCCGCTCGTGGATGGAGATCGCATCTATGTTCAATCGTGTCGGGGCGAGCTCCAATGCCTCGCAACTTCGGATGGAAAGTTGCACTGGCGGGTCAATTTCCTGCGCGACTTCCAGTCCGAGGCCCCCGCCGAAGTGGGCAACAACCCTGGGGCGCAACGCCACGGGTTCACGGCGGCGCCGTGGGTCGAGGGAAACAAGTTGATCGCGCTCGTGGGTGACACCAACGGCGCCGGCGTGGTCTGCTTTGATAAGCTGACCGGCCAGGTTCTGTGGAAATCCCAGAACGACCGCGCGGCCAATGCCGCCCCCATTGTCACCACCTTCGCTGCAACGGAGCCCCGTCAGATTGTGGCGTTCACCGTGGAGGGGTTGATCGGCGTGAACCTCGACAACGGCGCTCTGCTGTGGCGTGTGCCGATGACCACCACCTACGGCCGGCACGTCATGACCCCAGTCTTGGTGGACGGCATCGTCATGGTGTCGTCGAAGGAGATAGGCCTCATTGGGATTGCACCAGCCACAGATCCGGCCGCCCGTTCTTGGAGAGCACCCATCGTATGGGAGGCGAAAGATATCCTGGTTAATTTTTCGAGCCCAGTGGCGGTGCGCGGGCATCTCTATGGACTCGGCGCGGAACGGAATCTCTTCTGCGTGGATGCCAAAACAGGCGCCGTGAAATGGTCGAAGGGGGGATTCGCAACCCAGTCCGCGGAGAAGTCCCACCTCGCCTTGATCGCGGTTGGGGGCAACCTGCTGGCTCTGACGGAGACTGGCGAGCTGGTGCTGGTGGCTGCGGATCCCACGGGATACAGCGAGCTGGGCCGGATGCAGGCTTGCGGATCGAACTGGTGCAACCCGGCCTATGCCGACGGACGCCTCTATCTGCGCGACGCTAAGGAACTGATCTGCCTTGATCTGACGCCCTGATTCAATGGGTTCGCGTCTGCGGTTCGGCTGCGACACGGCGGCGCTTCGGTCTTGGGTTGTGACTAGGCTTCAAGCCCTCACTTGCTCGTGCCATGGCCCTCGACAAGGAGGGTGGAATGAAGTTTGAGGGCAAGGAGATGGAATGAATTTGGTGGCGCGCCGCTGTGGACTCTGATTGGATTGGCGCATGTCCATCGCGCATGCGGATCAAATGTTGGCAGGATTGCC
>SXGU01444318.1_pt1 | contig 20025 bp, 16 predicted proteins | sample 3174531 | NCBI WGS metagenome assembly SXGU01 (sample SAMN11356863, study PRJNA531348) | freshwater metagenome | isolation source: freshwater sample F1-140 | place: China: Fuxian Lake, Yuxi | collected 2017-12-25 | reverse complement strand
CCAAAGCTCGCGCCGTCGGGCGCTTGGACACCCAGCACCTCCAGTTCGCCGCTTACCCCACCAACCTGAATCCAATCCCAAAAGTCATCGACTTACACCCTATTCCACTCCAAATCACCCACAGATTCTGCTGAAGAGCCCCTTTTGGCAGACTGCTCAGTTGCCTGCCGGTGGGCGGGTCGATCAAACGGAATCCGGTGCTCAAAAGTTCGACCATCAATACCGAACCTTCGGGACTGAATCGAACCTCTTGAATCCGGTCTGTTGGGGATCTCCACGGAGGGAACTGCTTTCCTGTGTCGACCTCGACCACCTGCGCGGTGTTCTTTTCGTCGATGTAGGCACAGCGCTGAAGGGTGTGGTCGAATACGAGCGATTTAGAAAAATCGATCCCTGGAATTGGATTCGTCGCCTTCGTGAAGTCTAGCAATGATAAATGAGCGAGAAATTCATCGCGAAATTTTGCGTTCATCCTGTGCTGGGAACTTTGGGAAAAATCCCGCAGTCCCCTGGTCCTTTGTCCCAGTTGTCGGGAGAGGCGAGCCGTCCGTGCTTCGGCTCGGCGTGTATCTTGCAGTTTGGCCTCGAAATTGACCGCAACGACTGTGGATCCGATGGCGAGAGCGGTCACCAGCAGCGCGATGAAGCCGACCAAGCCGGAGACGAGTCTGTGTCGACGAGCCCACAGGAGTCCACGTTCGACACTACTGACGGGCCGGGCGGCGATGGCCCGTCCGTCGAGCCAGTTGCGAAGGTCTTGCGCCAATGCAGCGGTTGAGGGATATCGACGGGCGGGTTCTTTGCTGAGGCACTTCAGGCAGATGACTTCTAAGTCTGGAGGAATGTTGGCGTCGATGGCGCGAGGCAGCGGTACTGGTTTTTCGATGATATCTCGCAGCAGAGAGACGAGGTCGATCTGGCTGAAGGGTGGTTGACCCGTCAGAAGTTCATAGAGGATGGAACCGAGGCTGTACTGATCACTGGCGATGGTTGCGTTGGCTGCGCTTCCCTGGGCGATTTCTGGAGCCAAGTATTGAGGGGTTCCCAAGATGTGGCCGCTGCGCGTGGGTATCTCGCTGCTACCCACCATTTTTGCGAGTCCGAAATCACTCACATAGGGGCGATCCGTCTCGTCGAACAGGATGTTGGCAGGCTTGAGGTCTCGGTGGAGCACGCCACGCTCATGGGCGAAGTGAACTGCCTCGGCGATCCGTGCCATCAGTTCAGCGATTTCCCGCCAGCGGCTTCGATATTCTTGGCGTTGGTCCGCAAGTGAGCCTCCAGAGGCCAACTTCATGGTGAAGTACGGCATTCCGTCGTGTTCGCCAAATTGGAACACCGGCAAAATGGCAGGATGTTCAAGCGCAGCGATGGCTCGGGCCTCCATGCGAAAGCGTTCGCGCATGGCGGCAGAACCCAGTTGATGCGGCAGCAGCATTTTGAGGGCGACATCCCGCTGTGGTTCCAGTTGGCGAGCTTTGTAAACGATTCCCATCCCCCCCCGTGCCAGTTCACCGATCACCTCATATCCCGGGAGGTTGAAGAGTCCCATCGAAGTCGTCGTGGCGGTTGGCGCGTCCAAAACGGCGTCGAGGCCGGCGAGTCCCGACCAAGCACACTTGGGGCATAGCCCTTCCAGTCGGCTGGATGTCAGATTTGATCCGCAAGAAGGGCAGGGTCGCGAGGTTGTCATCGGTATGTCGTGTCCATGACCCAAGGTCAGCCCGCTTTGAGATTCAACACCCATCACCGGACATCCCCGTGTAAGCGAGGCTCCGGTGGTAGCCGTGTTTTGTCAGAAAGAGGTTAAGCTTCGGTCGTTTGCAGGTCATTGCCCGGTTGCATCAGTACCTTGCGTAAATACTCCATTTCTTCGTCGATCTCGTGTGGGGCGCCGACCGTTCCAGCGATCTCCTGTCTGACAAAGGAACGGAAGCGCATCCGCATCCGGTGAATTTCCGACTTCAGCGCGGAGAGTCCCATCCGCAGGCGGGCGGCGGCATCTTCATAGGCCATAGGTCGTACGGCCTCTGGTAGGAAATGTCGAAGTACAGCATACATGTCGGCTTTGCCCTCGCCTACATAGTCTTCCTGAACGCGGGCCAGGGAGGTCTCGAGCACTACCAATGCCCATTCGCGGTCAAAGGCGGTGGAGTCTGGGGCCGGGTGTGAGGGCTCTGCTTCCAAATGGAGATTTGAGTCGTCCAGGCTCGCAGGGGCATGCCCTCCGCCTCGTTTCTCGGCGTTTCGACGATCGAGTTCATCCCAGATGAACCGATTGAGTGAGCCCAACAGGAACGAGCGGAATCGCCCTTTGAGGCGGTCGGGCTTCTTGAGGGCCGATCGTTCCAAAAGATGCAGCAAAAAAGCCTGAGTCAGGTCCTGGGATTCGGTTTCCTTAAATCCCCGGGAGCGAATGAATTGGAAAATGGGTTGCCAATACCGTCGACACAACTCCTCCAAGGCATCACGAGCCGAGGTCTCGCCGTTCAGCGAGGCCTTGGCCAACAGACTCCACTGCGTGCTTGGGAAGTACATGGAACACGAATGACAGGTCCACTAAGCTATCGTCCTGAGTAACTGGGGCAATACGCGAAACCGGGCATTTTTTGACGATGCGGGCGAGATCGCCGCAATCACTGGGTGAGTTTTTATCAGCCCCAACCACCTGTCACCAAGTAGAATGCGACCAAACATAGCAGCATTCCGACGATGCCGACGATGGTCTCGCAAACGGTCCAGGTCTTCAGGGTCTGGTTGACACTCAATCCCAGGCAGTCTTTGACGATCCAAAAACCGGCGTCATTCAGATGGGACAAGAAAAGGGAACCACAGCCAATGGCGACGATGATCAACGCTTTTTGATTTTCAGAATATTCTGGGTGGGCCGCCATGATGGGGACGAGCAGTCCGGAGGCAGTTGTGATAGCAACAGTTGCGGAGCCTGTGGCGACGCGGATGAATGCGGAGACGAGCCAGCCGTAGAGCAGGGGAGGGAGGTGTGCCATTTCACCGACCTTGCCGATGGCATCGGCGACGCCGCTATCTCGGAGAACTCGGGCGAAGCCTCCGCCGCCACCGACAACCAGCACCGTCATGCCGACCCCGCCGATTGAGGATTCCGTGAACTTGAGGACTTGGGCTCGGGTGTAGCCGCAGCCAGTACCGAGTGACCACGTGGCGACGAGCACTGAGATCAGGAGGGCGATGGTAGGGTTTCCAATGAAGGTGGCGGCATCCCGTATGGGGTTGCCCTTGGGGAACACCAATTCGGCCACTGTGGCGATGAGCATGAGCGCGATGGGGAGCAGAATGGAGAACATGGTCAGACCAAAGCCTGGTAGTCGCAGGCCGGAGTCGGCGGCGGTATTTCGTTGGGTGATGCTCGGGGGTTGGGCCTCGATGCGTTTCACGGCCCATTTGGCGAAAAGTGGTCCGGCAATGGCGGCGACCGGGATGCCGATGATGAATCCCCAGATGAGCACGTGTCCCATGCTGGCTTTCAGGGCATCGACAGCTACCACCGGCCCAGGGTGGGGTGGCATGACGCCGTGCATTACGGAAAGACAGGACAGGAGTGGCAGAGTGAGTTTAAGGAATGGCTGCTTGGTTTCGTGAGTCAGGGTGAGAAGAATCGGCAACAAGAGGAGCAATCCGACGGCGAACCAAGTGGTGAGCCCGACCGTTAGGGCGAGAGCCATAATGCACCATTGAATCCGAGTCGGGCCAAAAAACCCGGCAAACCGTTTGGCCAAGACCTCGGCACCTCCCGACTCCGCAAGCAATTTACCCAGCATCGTACCCAATCCGATCACGGCGGCAATTCCTCCCATGGTAGCGCCGAGGCCGTCAGCGAAGGATTTTGCCACGCCCAGCCATGTGTAGGGCGTCGGTTTGCCGGGGCTTTGAGCGAACCAAACGGCTCCGCCGCCAACTAACAGGGATGCGAGGAGCAACGCGATAAAGGCGTTTGTCTTGTAGCGTGTTACCAACAACACCAGGACTCCGATCGCCAGCAGGGCGAGAACGATCAGTTTTATATCGGCGGGATTCATGGAAGCGCCGTCACCGTCGCATGAAAAATCCCGGGAGGGGAAGCTTCAGCTCCCGTGGAATTGAAAAATCTTGTCAAGAGGTGCTCGATGGCAGGGCGCGCGGTGATATTTCCAGGGGATCGATGAGCGAGAGGGGGTTGTCTGGAGGTGCAGCGCCCAGTTTCAAGAGCCGTTCGCCACTTGGGCGAATCATTCGATCATAGCTGCCGACAGCTTCATCGTAGGCCTTTGAGGCGCGCAATAGTCCGTCCCGGATCCGTTCGAAATGCTCCATGAACTTGAGCACTCGCTCGTAGAGTTGGCGTGCTGCGGTGGCGATTTCGCGAGCGTTTTCCGATTGCTCATGTTGTTGCCAAGTGATGGACACGCTACGGAGCAAGCCGATGAGAGACGCTGGGGTCGCCAGGAGCACCCGCCGCTCGGACGCCCAGAGGATAAGATCTGGATCCCCCTCTAAGGCGGCGCTAAACAGGGATTCTGCAGGGAGGAAGAGGACGACGTAATCCAACGCCTCAGGGAACTGGCGGGGATAGTCGCGGTCAATCAGGGATTTGATGGCACTCCGGACGCGGTTGGCGTGGGAGGCGAGTGCCGCGGAACGTTTGATAGTATCTGGTTCGTCTGCGGCCTGGAGAAAGTCGAGTTCAGGGACCTTGGAATCCACCACGATGCTTCGATTTCCGGGCAACCGGACAATCAGGTCGGGACGGCTGTCGCCGCTAGCGGCTTGCTCGACAAAATCGCAATGGACGCTGAGGCCGGCGGTTTCCACGACCCGGCGGAGGGTTTCCTCGCCCCAGCGGCCGCGCGCTTGATTGGAGCTCATGATTTGCCGGAGGCGTTGGGTTTCGGTGGAAAGGGAATTGCTATGGGTCGAGAGCGTTTCGAGGTGTTTCGTGACTTCGCCCAACGCCTGTGCCTGCTGGTTTTCGGCTTGCTGCAGTCTCTGCTGATAGGCTTTTAGGTTTTCTTCTAGCGGACGCACCAGAGTTTCGATGCGTTGCTCCCGACTCGCCAGATCTCCCCGGGCGGTTTCTTGGAATCGCGCAAATAATTCTCCCGCCTGGCGGGCGAATTCTGGAGCGGTTTCGCGGAGAGTATCCGCGCTCAGTGCTTTGAAGGCGGCCCGAAGTTCCTGGAGCGCCTGGGTGTGCTGTAGTCGCAGGTCCGACACCATCCGCCCTTGAGACTCACGCAATTCGCGTTCGTTATCCGCGTGAAACCGCTGTTGTTCGGCCAGCAGTTTATGGGAGCTCTCCACCTCGGCCAGCGCTTTTGCGAGAGCCGATTGAGCCTGAGTCCATTCCTCCTGGCGGTGTTTCAATTCCAGACGCACCTGTTCTAGGGCAGTCCGCAGGCGAGTGGCATCCTCATCGGCCCCGCGCCTGGAGGCCTCTGCGGCGGCTTGGCCCGCGGTGGCGTCTAGAGCGTTTCGGCGGGCGGATTGCAGATCCGCCTCCTGGCGAGAGAGTTGTTCCCTCAGTTCTTGTTCCAACCGGGCATCCGCGGAGGAGCGCCGGGTGGCGCGAAACAGCCAACCCAACACCACTCCGATGAGGAGTCCAAAGATCAGTGTTACGACACGCTCATTCACAGGCACGTTCTAGAAGAACCGGTCTTTCCAAGGTTCCCGCAATCAAATTCGTGCGGTCGAGGCTCTCGGTTCCCGGATTCCCAGAAAGAGGTCGCGTGCTGTATTGACGACCAGGGCGCTGGTCCATGATAATGGCACCCACACCTCATTGTACTCCTCCATGGACCCCGCCAATATACTGTCACGCCGATCATTCTTAACGACGGCTGGAACTCTTACTGCCATGCCCCTGCTGGCTCAAACTCGTTCTTATGGGCCCGGGGCTGAACCGGTTCGCTACCCGGAGCCGGACGTCATCGCACTCGATCCAACCTTTGCGAAGTACAAGATAGGGAGTTCGCCGATCAAACGGTTACACACGGGGAGTCTTTGGGCCGAGGGTCCGGCCTGGAGCGGCGTGGGTGGGTATCTGGTGTGGAGTGATATCCCAAACAACATCCAGTACCGCTGGTTGGCTGAAGATGGACACATCAGCGTGATTCACAACCCGTCGAATTACAGCAACGGCAATACCTTCGACCGAGAAAGCCGCCAAATTTCCTGCGAACATGGCACCCGCCGCGTGACCCGTTACGAGCGCGATGGCTCCGTGACAGTTTTGGCGGAGCGTTACAACGGCAAACCCTTCAATGCACCGAACGACGCGGTGGTACATCCAGATGGCAGCATTTGGTTCACCGACCCGGGCTACGGCAGTGTGGGCAATTACGAAGGGTTCAAAGGCGAATTGCAGCTTAAAGAGGCGGTTTACCGTATCGACCCGGTTGATGGAAAAGTGACGATGGTAACCGATGAGATTTTCAAACCCAACGGGCTGTGCTTCTCGCCGGATTACAAGAAACTCTATATCGCAGACACTGGGGCGTCGCACTACAAGGAGGCCCCGAAAAATATCAAGGTTTGGGATGTTGTGGACGCCAAACGATTGGCCAATGGCAAGGAATTCACGTCCATGATGATGGAGGTCTTCGGTCGCAATGTAGCGGGTCTTGCCGATGGCATCCGGTGCGATACTGAGGGCAATGTCTGGGCCAGTGCGGGGTGGTCTGATGCGAGGCTAGGTTACGACGGCGTGCACATCTTCAATCCCGAGGGCAAGCGCATTGGTCAGATTTTGTTGCCTGAGATCTGTAGCAACGTGTGTTTTGGCGGACCACGGCGCAATCGGTTGTTCATGACGGGCAGCCAGTCGCTATACGCAGTGTACGTCGAAGCGCAGGGTGCACATTTTTGTTGATTGGGACGTTGGTTAAGCTTTTGTGACCTGTCGCCTGGGTGACGGGAGGACGCGAATATGCTTAAACGGCGAGCCGCGAATGGAATGGGTAGAACCAAAGATGCTCGCGAGCGTCGCTTTCCATCGAATTTGAGAGCTTCAGTTTAGGTCGATAGCGCGTCATACTGTAGTTGATGAATAGAAGCTGGCGTGCGCGAGTTGGATTAGCGGTTTGGGTTCGTCCCGGGGTTACCCTTGGACAGGCGGCGGTTTTTTTCCTGGGCTGTTTTTCGGAAATGCGGGGAGATTTTTGGGTGTCGCCGAGCGGATTGGATCGCAATCCGGGGACCGAGAACCGACCGTTTGCGAGTCCAGAACGGGCGCGGGATGCGCTGCGATTGGCCAAATTGCGCGAAGGCAGTGCAGCCTTGCCGGCGACCATATGGTTCTTGGCTGGAGATTACGTCCGCACCAATGCCTTAGAGTTGACTTCGGAGGACGGAGGTACCCCCGATTCGCCGGTGACCTGGCGAGCCGCAAGGGGCAATTCCGTTCGATGGGTGGGTGGGCTGGTATTGCCCGCCCTGCCGAAGACTTCCTCGACACTCCTAACCACCTCGGCTGCGGTCATGCGGTGGCAGCTCATTCGTGACCAGACTGTAATGGCTCGGCTTCCAACCACGACCCACAAGCAAGTGCTGGAATTGGATCTGCGGCCCACTGGGATCAAGGATTTCGGCCAGATGAAGTCGCGTGGGTTTTCGAGGCCAACCGAAGTTGCTCATGCCGAGTTATTCGCAGGTGGGAGGCCGATGCCCTTGGCCCGCTGGCCGAATGAGGGTTCGTTCGAACGGATTGATGGGTTCCCCGAAACGGCACTCCGGGGGGACGACCATGGGGGCAAGTTCGGGGAGGTCACTTCGGGATTTCATTTTGCGGGGGATCGGCCGAAGAGTTGGAAAGACACCTCGGATCTCTGGGTGCATGGGTACTGGGCGTGGGATTGGGCGAATTCTTATGAACGGGTAAGCTCCTTGGATTTAGAAAAACGTTGGGTGCAGACGGCACCACCGCACGGGCTTTATGGCTTTCGGAAACGGCAGCGGTATTACTTTCTCAATATCCTCGAAGAACTGGATCAACCGGGTGAATGGTTCCTGGATCGTCGCAAAGGCCTGCTTTATTTCTGGCCGCCCGAGGCAGTTACCGATCCCACCGCGAGTCGAGAGGTCGGGGAAGTGTTGCTTTCCATGATGTCTTCACCCTTTGTGAGGACCAAAGACCTCGAAAATCTTCGATTCGACGGCTTTCAATTGGTCGCCGGGCGTGGAACTGGAATTGAGATCAACGGCGGTGCCAACGTGCGAATCCAGAATTGCATGCTGCGCAATCTCGGCAACTCGGGTGTCGTAATCAACGGCGGTTCAGGCCACGGCGTCTCGCACTGTGAGGTGCTGGACACCGGCGACGGTGGTGTGAGCTTGACAGGGGGTGATCGCCAGACCCTGAAGGCGGGCGGGCATTTTGTGGAGAACTCCCACTTTCAACGGCAGGGACGCTGGTCGAAGTGTTATGTGCCTGCGGTCTCCATGACAGGAGTGGGACTTCGAGCGTCTCACAATCACATACACGATCACCCCCATTGCGCGATTTTGTTTTGGGGCAATGATCACTTAATCGAGTTTAATGACATTCATCATGTCGCGCTCGAGACCGGTGATGTGGGAGCCATCTATACGGGGCGCGATTATTCCTTTCGCGGCAATCGCATTCGCCACAACTACATCCATGAGACTGGTGGCGTCGGCATGGGATCGATGGGTGTCTACATGGACGACTGCGTGAGCGGCACCGAGGTTTATGGTAACATTTTTTACAAGGTGCACTGGGCGATGTTCATCGGCGGCGGCCGGGACCATCGAATCGAGAATAACATTTTTGTAGATTGCGATCCGGCGATCCGATTGGACGGGCGTGGACTGGACCCATCCCCGGTGTGGCATGGGATGGTCTCGGATCACATGCGGAAACAGTTGGATGCTGTCCCGTCGAATCTGTACCGGAGGCGCTATCCGGCGATTCGAGACATCGATCGCTTCTACTTAGACCCTGCCAAGCCTGGAGTGCCGCCCGAGAATAATCTCGTGCGGCGCAATGTGTGCGCCGGCAAATGGCTTGAATTGGGTTGGAACGCTGAAAATAGGCACATTCGGGTGGAGCAAAACCTGGTTGCCGGCGAACCGGGTTTTGAGGGGCCGGCGACGCAGGATTTCCGGCTGAGGAGCAATTCGCCAGCGTGGAAACTTGGATTCCAAGAAATCCCCGTCGAACGTATTGGAATCCAAGCGCCTGGAAGTCTGGAACGGCTCGAGCCGAAACTTCCCTGAAAATCCATATTCCTCTCCGGCCTTCCTTGCTTAATCCTCCGCCCGCTTCATGAAGGTCACAATTAATTGGCTGAAACGATATGTGGATTTCGATTGGACGCCTGCTCAGTTGGCGGAGCGGCTCACCATGCTGGGTTTGGAGGTCGAGGGCATGCAGACCATTCCAGGCGAATTCGAAGGCATTGTTGTCGGGCATGTTCTGTCTCGCGATAAGGTCCCCGGATCCGATAAACTGAGTGTTTGTCGTGTGCACGATGGCCGGGGCGAGCGCCAGGTCATCTGTGGCGCCCAGAATTTTGATGCGGGAGCCAAGGTGCCTCTCATCCTCCCCGGTGCCTCTCTTCCCCTCAAACCGGGTGAGACCAAACCCTTCACTATTGCCGTCCGCAAGGTGCTTGGAGTCGAAAGCCACGGTATGTTGTGTTCCCCCCAGGAACTTGGACTGCCCGACTCGGTGGACGGGCTACTGCTGCTTCCGGCTGATGCCAAGGTGGGACAACCCTTCGCGGAATATCTGGGGAGGACAGGAGGCGATGTGGTGCTGGACTTGGAGGTGACTCCGAATCGTCCGGATCTGAACTCCGTGATTGGTATTGCGCGCGAGATTGCGGCCGTGACGGGCAATGACCTGCGATTGCCGGCGGAGGGCGTGAGCATATTTCCCCCGGTGGCAGGAGCGTCGGCAGCGGAATTGGTGTCGGTGAGGTTGGAAGCGGCCGACGTCTGTCCGCGATACACGGCGCGTGTATTGCGAGGGGTACGAATTGAGCCCAGCCCGGATTGGTTACGGGTTTCTTTGGAACGGGTCGGGCTTAGGAGCATCAACAATGTAGTGGACGTCACCAATTTCGTGATGCTGGAAACGGGTCAGCCGTTGCACGCATTTGACTATCACCTGGTCGCCAAGGGGACGGACGGAAAGCCAACGATTGTGGTGCGTCGTGCCACCGATGGAGAACGGTTTGTGACATTGGATGGACGTGAGCACGTTTTGAACCCTGACCATTTGCTGATCGCCGATAGCGAGAAAGGCATTGCATTGGCGGGGGTAATGGGTGGTCAAAACACCGAGATTCAGAACTCGACGATGGACGTCTTGCTGGAGTCGGCTTGGTTCGCGCCGACCAGCATCCGCCGCACCAGCAAGTCCCTGGGCTTGCGCACTGATGCGAGCTACCGCTTCGAACGTGGTGCGGACGTCGGAGTCGCGGAGTGGGCGAGCAGGCGCGCTGCAGCATTAATCCTGCAAACGGCGGGAGGGTCCGTGGCGACGGGTGTGGTCGATGCCTATCCTCAACCGGCACACAGTCGTCAAATCACACTTCGTCATCATCGGGTGAATGAGGTTTTGGGCACCCAGCTGCATCCGGACGAGATCGAGAATTTTCTGCGGGCACTCAGCCTCCATCCGGTGGAGCACAACGCGGATGCTCCGGTTGGGGTGGAAGCGTCGTCGAGTGTGACCGTGCGAATTCCGAGTTATCGCGTCGACTTGAAACGCGAGGTGGATCTTATCGAAGAAGTCGCGCGACTGTACGGTGTGGACAAGATTCCGTCATCATCACCGCGAGGGATGATGGGGGCGCACGAGTTTGACGCCGTGTTCGATCAGTTCGCTGCAGTCAGACGATTGCTGACCGGTGTGGGCCTGCACGAAGCGCAAGGGCAGACCTTGATCAATGATGGTTCAGCCAAAAGGGTTGACGCGGCGCCGGTGCTTTTAGCGAATCCGTTGAGCGCCGATATGAATGCGTTGCGTCCGTCGCTACTTCCAGGGTTGTTGGATTCCCTCAGGCACAATCTCTCTCGGCGTAGTTCCGACGTGTCGTTGTTTGAAATTGGTCGGGTATTTCGGTCGGTGAATGGGCGCACGGTGGAAGGATGGCGGGTGGGTATGGCGATGACCGGAGCACGAAATCCAGTGTTTTGGTCGGGTGCAGACCGGGATGCCAAATGCGACCATTCAGATCTCAAGGGCATCGTCGAGGAACTGCTGGAGCACTTCGGTTTACGTGGCGTGGTTTTTCAGCGCCGTCCGGAACCGACAGAACTCTTCATCGAATCGGCATCGGTAGCCTTGGGGGGCAAGGTCGTTCTCGGCGAATTGGGGCAGTTACAACCCGGGATTGCGCGGCAGCAGGATCTGCGGGATCCGGTATTCTTGGCGGAGTTCGATTTGGACCAATTGTTGAACCGGCGAAACTCCGGGCGCACCTATAAGCCGCTGCCAGAACAACCATCCGTTCGACGAGACGTCGCGATGGTGGTTCCGGAAACGGTGACGCATGACGACGTGCTCGCCTTGGTGAAACGCAGCAAAACTGCCAACTTGGAAAGTGTGGAACTCTTCGACGTGTTCCGTGGCAAGCTGATCCCAGATGCGCAAAAGAGTTTGGCCTATGCGTTTACCTATCGCGCCACGGATCGGACGCTCACGGATGCTGAGGTGACCTCAGCGCATGGAAAGTTGGTCGAGGCTTTCAAGCAGACGTTGAAGGCGTCGATCCGGGAATAAGGATTCCAACCAGACGATTTAAGAAATCAAGGCGGTGCGTGCGGAACGACTCGCCGAGGAAATCGATGCGCTGATTGTCCAAGCGCATCACTTGCAGATCGGCGATGAGGAATTGTTGGCATTGTTGCAAGCACGTCTCGGCGCTTTTCGAGAACGGCAAACGATCCATGAACAAACTGCCAGGAGTTGAACTGTTTCATATACCCATCCATCCATGAGCACACCAACGATTGAAATTCGAGAATTGATTCAACAGTAAGACCGCCATGAAACCCTCCACGGGTTGTCGCTGACGGTGGAACCTGGTCAATGCTACGGGTTCTTCGGACGCAATGGTTCTGGCAAGACCACCACCATCAAGTGCTTGTTGAACCTATTACGGCCGCGAGGTGGCGAGATCCGAGTGTTTGGTTTGAACCCGAGCCGGCACGAGACCGAGGTGAAGGCCCGATTGGCATATGTACCGGATTTCGTGATGTTTTATCCCTGGATGCGGGTGCGCGCTGAGTTTGCCCACCCGGCGCCCTTGGAATCGGAATTTTTGGATGCCAAATCGGTGACACGAACCGAACGTACCCTGGAGATGGTTGTGAATGGAAATGGCGAGGGCATCTTGGAGAGGCTGCGAGTGCGGAAGCCGACGAGTCTCCAGACTGAATCGCTGACGTTGGAAGAGATTTTTTTGAACACCGTCCGTTGAAAGAGTCGTATGAACCTCGCCCTGCCGCTATACCGGAACAGTTTTCATCCAGCGTGGCTTCTTTTGATCCTACCGCCGTTGGTCGGGTTCTGTATCCCAGAGTTGAGCGAGGGTTTGGAGGTTCGCGTCGTGCTGATTCTCCGAATTCTGTTGGCGCTCACCTTGGTGGCGCCGTTGGTTTACTTGAGAACTCGGCCGGTTTCTGGGCGATTGAGTCGATTGTTGAAAGAATTGAGGCAGCAGGTGCCTGGGAGCTTTTTGTCGATACTCGGCGTGGGGGTGTTCGGGTGGAATGTGCAGAGCCACATGCCGGCGCTGGCGGTAGTCGCATTTGGATTTGGCTGCCTCCTCATGGGAGCGACCGCGTTTGGTGTGGAGTTTGATCAACGAACCATCGGATCCCTGCTGACTCAGCCCATTTCTCGATCCACGATTTACCGGGAGAAACTCGTCGTTGTGGCCTTCTTGTCCCTATTGGCTTGGTTGAATCTCGTCCTGGATGTGGGGTTCGGTGGCGGCCACCGGCCCTAGAATGAGCAGTGAAGCTGCTCTATTTTGGTCCAAATCGCTGGGGGTGGTACTGCTGGTGCTGGTTTTGGTGATATTAGGCGAACTCGTGCGTCGGAATTTCCAACGAGCCTATATCCCATTGAAGCTCATGGAACGTCAGGTGATGGGTGTCCTTCTCGTGACGCTCCTGTCGGTTGGGGTGTTCGGCGTTGCGTTGCTACAGTTCGGTCAATGGGTTTTGCGCGAAGAACTGGCACGGGAACAGGCACGTTATGGATTGCCATTGGGAGTAAGAACCCAAGGGGGGAAAAACTCCAGGGCCAACCAATGGGGTGGCGACCCCGCCTGGAGCTGGGGGGTTGCTGCGGGCACCGGTCTCAATGGATCCGGATTTGAAGAAGCGCAATGGCCTGCAGCCGCGAACGCCTTGATGGGTGTTGATCGCAATGGCCGGATTGCTACGTTGCGACCATGACAGATCTGGGGAAGTGGATGGTCTTTGCTGGTTTGGGAGTTGCGGTGCTGGGAGCGATCCTTTGGGCGTTTGGGCCCAGGCTTCCTTCAGGCCCTTGGCTTCCTGGGGACATCTCGATCCAGCGCGGTAATTTCTCCTTCCACTTTCCGATCGTCACCTGCTTTGTTCTCAGTGTGGTGCTCACCCTATTGTTCCGGCTACTAAATCGATGAAGAACCCATCGGAACTCGTCGTGCGATGTCCCCGATGTCGGGAGCGCGGAACGTGGTTTGCGGCCTCGTGGGGTCCATTCTGTTCGGAGCGGTACCGACTGATTGACCTGGGAAAGTGGTTTAACGAGGAGCACAAGCTATCCCGGGAATTGCGCCCGGGAGACTTTGAGGGCTTCGATGATGATCTCGGAACTGGACCCCATTTGGATCGACCATAGAATCCGGAGGTTTGACATGGTTCTGGAGGTCTAGCGGGCTCGCGGCTCGGAGTCAGCTCGCTCGAAAACGCCAAGGATTTGGTTAAAGGAATCGCGAATGGCTTCCAGCGATTGGACGTCCACCGTGTAACGTGCCGAGCGGTTCTCGAGGGACGCCACATGGCCATCCGAGTAGAGTGTATTCGCATATTGTTTCTGGTGATGGGTCCTTGGGCGGATGTTCAACGGTGCGAGTTCGGGGGGGCAGAGGAATTGGCTGTCGATGACGAGCGCTCGGATCGGATTGCCGAGACGATTTGTCCCGAGTTGATCGAGCTTGAGGTGGCTTGGGAGCGACTCTGGACTCATAAAGAGTTGGGTAACTCCGGCATGGCGGTAGTAGTAGCTGCCTTGGGATTGAGTTGTGCCCACCTTGGCAAGTTCTGCGACCCCATTGCCCGGTTGATCGGCACCTGGACAGAATAAGACTCTGGACGTTTCGGCGAGGTGCGCTTTCAGCAACAGTCCGAGAGCGGCCGGACTCCCGTTTCGGAGGGATAACAAGCTGGTTGGCGATCCTGTAGTGGGATAAAACTCAGCTGGATTGGTGAACGGCGGGGCAATGGGGCCATAGGGAATTCGGCCTTCGAAGTCCCCGGCGTAAAGTTCTATGGCGATTCCGACTTGTCGCAGATTGGAGAGACAAGCGGCTTTTCTGGCGGCGTTTTTTGCGGCACTCAACGCCGGGGAAAGCAGTGAGGCCAGGATCGCGATGATGGCGATCACCACGAGCAGTTCGATAAGAGTAAAGCCGGGAGGACATGGTCGTGTCCTTCTATCGGGGAAATCCGGCATAAACGAAATTGCTCCGGAATTACTGGGCCGTTGTCACGACGAGGCGGACGAATGCTTTCGGATTTTGGTCTGTGGCGACAGTTTTTGAGAGCCGCTCGCCGGTGCCCTGGATGGGGGATTCGACGTTCTTCCAGGACTGGAAGTCCTCGGAAATCTGCACCTGATAACGACGTTTTGGGGAGGACTGCCAGAAGATCTCGAGGGTAGTGTTTGTCGGTTTGGCTAACAATTCCAGCGGGACATCCTCCGTGGCTTGGAGTCGGAAATTGTCGAACACCCAATACCCTCCCTTGAGTTCATCGGTTACCGTGCTGCGGAGTTCGATGCCCATGGTTTGATTGGCCCATGGATCCGACGGCTTGACGCTTGGCATCTCGACGGAAAAATCGACCAAATGGTTCCTGTCAGGGAAGAGTTCGCTGGAATTAGTGATGGTCGTCGACGCGATGAAGACCTGTCTGCCGACAGCGTCCCTGAAGTAGAGGCTAAGTTGAGCGGTGACGCCGTTTCGCATGGCGCCCCCATTGCCAATGGCGCCAACGGTGAGTGTGTAGGATTTGCCCGCCACAAACCGTACATCGAAGTCATGACTGGGCTGGAGATCATCCGAATCGACCGAAGTGGCGTCCTGAAAGATTCCAGCTTCGGGCACTGCAAAGATCCAGACTGCCTGACTACCGTCTATATTGACAATGTGATCGGAGCTTCCAGCTGCGGTGTTCTTGAAGACGCCAGACAACTGGCTCCACAGGAAATCCGCCGTTTCCAGATACCCGTCTGGCTTTGGCGTCTTTTGCCACGACTGAAGGTTGAGGTTGACGAAGAGAATTTTCGGCGACTCAAATGACTGGTTCGGTACCGGGAGGAATTCGGGCTGCGCCTGTGCTTGGCTAGCGAAGCACAGGCAGGTAAACGCCATGAAGTGGGAGGTCCAGGAGGAGGCCCAGTTATGGATTCTCTCTGCAAAAATGTGTGTCGAATGGTTCAACAGTCCGCAGATTGATTGAGCAATTTTGCACACAGGCCATTAGTTCGCGACTCGAATCGCCAAGCTCTGGTGGAACTCCAGCGCAGGTGCTCCTAGCGGATTCGTCGGTGGCGTCGAGCGAGGAGGAACCCAAACCAACTGGCGGCACCGATCACCAGTAATCCGGTCGTGGTTGGTTCCGGAATGGCGGTGAGACGGACATTGTCGACGTCCCAATAGCCGGCGCCTGTTCCGAATGTGGAGACTAACTGGACGCCGATCTTCTTTCCGGCCCACGCATCACCCGCCTGTACCGTGGGAACGGAGGCGGTGATATCATTCAGATGGTTTGGGGTCGGAAACGTGGCGGCGGTGTAGGCAACGGTTGTGGAACCGAGAGAAACCGGTGTATTCCCGCTATCGAGGTAATAAAGGCCGATCTGGAAGGTGCTGTTTTCGGCAATACCTCCGGCACCGAGGATGCCGACCGATAGGCTGTAGGCATTGCCAGGCTGGTAGGTGGATTCCAGCTGTTGAGACATTCCAACACCGGGGATCGCGAAGAGATAGGCGGCTTGGGATCCGACCACATTGTCGATGTGATCGGCGGATCCGGGGGATGTGTTGGGAAACACCCCGGAGAGTTGATCCCAAGTGATGCCGCCAGGCAGAGGGACACCTTGGGGTTGCGGAAACTTCTGCCACAAGTCGATCTGGGGGAATGCCGGGAAACCTGCCGGTGGAGTCGGACTTTCGAAAGAACTATTTGCCACCGGGATCGATTGAGCCTGCACTTCACCCGAGGTCGCGGCGATCCAGCCCATGAGGGCCATGGCGGTCGGGAGAATCGGGCTCCTCGGACCTACTGAAGGTCGCTTATCAGAATTTGAGTCGGATCTCATTGTATAAAAACAGACAGGTCGGCTCATAACAGCCGACGCCACGCCCACAAAGTGCATCGGAACGAACTGTTGGGCAACCGCTAGTTCCCGGAAAATTTCTCCTTCCTCTGGGTTGTCAGTTGCCTCGGGCGATCGTGAGTTTAGGCTAAGCGCTCGTGAATATTGAACTGGTTAACACGGGCTCGGAGTTGCTGCTGGGCCGCGTGCTCAACACCCATCAACAATGGATTTGCCGCCAGTTGAGCGATCACGGATACACCGTCAATCGTCAGGTCGCGATTGGCGATGGTTCTCAGGACATTCGCAATGCCGTTCGAGAGGCTTTAGAGCGTGCGGACTTGGTCATCACTACGGGTGGATTGGGGCCCACTTGTGATGATGTGACGCGCGAACGGATTGCAGAGCTTCTCCAGCGGAAGCTGCTTCATATTCCCGAAGTTGAGGAGGCAATTCGGCGTTACTTTGAATCGCGTGGAAGAACCCCACCTGCCAAGACGAGAGTGGAATCATTTGTGCCAGAAGGTGCGGATTGGCTAAAGAACCAGTTTGGCACCGCGCCGGGCTTGGTCATCTCGGTAGATCCCAACACGTTTCGAGCATCCGGTGAAAGATCCCTCCTGGTCATGCTGCCTGGCCCTCCCCGAGAGTTGAGGCCCATGTTTCGCGACCAAGTGTTGCCGTTATTGGCCCGCGAGTTTCCTCGAACCGATGGGTTTGTCTGCCGCACGCTCAAGACCACAGGTTTGGGAGAGTCGCTGATGGAAGAACGCTTGGAAGCTCCACTCAAGCCGTTAGTGGAAGGCGGGATGGAGTTGGGGTTCTGTGCGCGAATGGGCGAGGTGGATGTCCGGTTTGTGGCGATTGGGCCTCGGGCAGAATCGATCGTTGCCGAGGCTGAGCGGTTGACGCTAGAGAGTGCCGGTGAGTTCGTATTTGGCAGTGGTGATGACCAGCTGGAATCAGTTTTGGTTCAGGAAATGTCTGCTCGCTGCCAGACCTTGGCCTTGGCCGAATCCTGCACTGGTGGGCACATCGCCAATCGGATTACGAATGTGCCGGGAGCTTCGGCGGTACTCTTGGCTGGGTTAGTGACGTATCACAATGACGCGAAGATTCAATTGCTTGGTGTACTCCCCGCGACATTGGCGGCGCATGGAGCGGTCAGTGAGCCTGTCGCCCGAGAGATGGCAGAAGGGGCTCGAAGGGTAACTGGCGCCGATTTTGCTTTGGCCGTAACGGGGGTTGCTGGGCCTGGCGGCGGATCGAAGGAAAAACCCGTAGGCACGGTGTTTCTAGCGCTCTCCAGCATCGAGGGAACGATCGTCTTGAAGCAGCTGAATGCCTTCGAACGAGAGACGTTTAAGCATCTGACGACCCAGCAGGCCCTGGCGATGCTTCGCCGCGCGGTTTTGGAAACGTCGCCGGCATTGGCATGAGAGATTTCGATAATTGTCAGAAGCATTCGTTCTGGATTAGGGCAGGCAAAGAGGCCGAGGCACACTTCACTTGGCAGCGGACGCTTATGACTTAGTGTGCGGCGCTGTCTTGAACGAAACTTCCTTGACCTTGAAATCGAACGGCTCCCTCCTCGGTAACGGCTCTGAAACGGTGGCGTCGGAAACCCGGGCTTCCGGGCCTCCGGCGCGACCTGGATCTGCGCTCACGCGCCTGAGCGATTCACTCTCCGACCTCGCCCAACTGGCACTAGCGGGCAAGTCTCCCGAGCAACAAAAATTGATCATCGCGGATTTCATTGAAGACCTGCGCTCGCAGGGCCATCAGATCCCGCCGGTGACCAGTACGCCCTACATCAACACCATTCCGGCAGATAAACAGCCGGCGTATCCGGGCGATCTGAACGTGGAGCGGCGGATCAAGTCCTACATTCGTTGGAATGCGATGGCAATGGTGGTTAAGGCCAATCATACCACGAATGTGGGTGGGCACATCTCCACATTTGCAAGTTCTGCGACGCTCTATGAAGTTGGGCAAAACCATTTCTTCCGGGGTGGAGATGGTGGGCGCACGTCTGATTTCGTCTACTTCCAGGGGCATGCATCCCCGGGACCCTATGCCCGCAGCTTTCTCGAAGGACGTCTGACGGAGGCTCAGCTCCACAATTTCCGTCAGGAACTGGCTCCAGGCGGTGGTCTGAGTTCGTACCCGCATCCTTACCTGATGCCGGACTATTGGCAGTTCCCGACCGTTTCCATGGGTTTGGGGCCTATCATGTCGATATACCAAGCACGCTTCAATCGTTACCTGGTGGCGCGGAAGTTAGTGCCGGCACAAGATCCTGAGCCGCACATTTGGTGTTACGTGGGCGACGGCGAGTGTGATGAACCAGAAACACTGGGCCAACTCACGCTGGGCGCTCGCGAATCACTCGACAATCTCACCTGGGTGATCAACTGCAATCTCCCGCGTCTTGATGGCCCGGTTCGCGGCACCAGCAAGATCATCCAGGAATTGGAAAGCCTTTTCCGAGGAGCAGGCTGGAATGTGATCAAAGTGGTCTGGGGCAGCGATTGGGACGAACTATTGGCGCGCGATGAGAGTGGGCTTCTGGCGAGGCGGATGGAGGAAGTGGTCGACGGCGAATACCAGAAGTATATCGTCGAACCCGGCAGCTATATTCGGAAGAATTTCTTCGGCAAGTATCCCGAGTTGTTGCCATTAGTGAATCATCTGTCCGACGATCAACTGAAGAAATTGATGCGTGGTGGGCATGATCCATTGAAGGTCTATGCCGCTTATGATGCCGCGCTCAAGCATAAGGGACGCCCGACGGTAATCTTGGCCAAAACGGTCAAGGGCTATGGATTGGGCGAGGCAGGTGAAGGCCGCAACCCCTCGCATCAGCAGAAAAAAATGAACGAGCGTGAACTCCGGGAGTTTCGCCGCCGATTCAATGTCCCAATTTCTGACGAAGTCATCGCGGACGCTCCCTTCTTTCGGCCAGCGGAAGACAGTCCAGAGATGACCTACCTGCATGCCCGCCGTCAGGCTTTGGGTGGCTACTTGCCTAAGCGAACGGTGCGGGTGAAACCGATACAGGCTCCTTCTCATAAACAATTTTCGTCGATGCTCGCTGGAAGCAGCAAACCGGCATCCACGACGATGGCCTATGTGCTTCTCCTGAATGCTCTGCTTCGGAACAAGGAAGTCGGTAAGTATATCGTGCCGATCGTCCCTGACGAAGCCCGCACCTTTGGCATGGATGGATTGTTCCGCACGATCGGCATCTATTCTCCCAAAGGGCAGCTCTATTCGCCGGTGGATCATGCCGACCTTAATTACTATCTGGAAAAAACGGATGGTCAGTTGTTGGAGGAAGGGATCAATGAGGCGGGCTCCATGGCCTCTTTCATCGCTGCCGGCACCGCCTACGCGAGCCACGGGGTGCCGATGATCCCGATGTACATCTACTACTCAATGTT
>SXGU01508109.1_pt1 | contig 20026 bp, 18 predicted proteins | sample 3174531 | NCBI WGS metagenome assembly SXGU01 (sample SAMN11356863, study PRJNA531348) | freshwater metagenome | isolation source: freshwater sample F1-140 | place: China: Fuxian Lake, Yuxi | collected 2017-12-25 | reverse complement strand
GGACGTCCGATACTCTGGCACATCATGAAGATCTATGCTGCGCACGGGGTCACTGATTTTGTGATCTGTTGCGGTTACAATGGCTACGTCATCAAGGAATACTTCGCCAACTACTTTCTGCATATGTCGGACGTGACGTTTGACATCATGGAGAACAAGATGGAAGTACACCAGCAGCGGGTCGAGCCCTGGCGCATCACCTTGGTCGATACCGGCGACGCGTCCATGACGGGCGGTCGCCTGCGCCGTGTCGAGAGCTATCTGCGGGACGAAGAAGCATTCTGCATGACCTATGGCGACGGCGTCGGCGACGTGGATGTCGCCGGCTGCATCGCCTTTCATCGCGCGCATGGGCGGCAGGCGACCCTCACCTCTGCGGTGCCGCCCGGACGGTTCGGTGCTCTTGAGATGGACGGCTCCCGCGTGTCCAGCTTCCTGGAAAAGCCGGCGGGCGACGGCGCCGCCATCAACGCGGGCTTCTTTGTGCTCTCGCCGGAGGTGCTGGATCGCATCGACGGCGACGAGTCGATCTGGGAACAGGAGCCGCTTCGCGGCCTCGCCCGCGATGGCGAATTGATGGCGTGGCGCCACGGCGGGTTCTGGCAACCGATGGATACGCTACGCGACAAGCTCCACTTGGAGGAACTCTGGGCGACCGGCCGTGCTCCCTGGAAGGTCTGGGATCAGTGAGCCGTTTCTGGTCGGGCAAGCGGGTATTCCTGACAGGTCATAGCGGATTCAAGGGCAGCTGGCTGAGTCTTCAGCTGGAGCTGCTCGGCGCGCATGTTCGCGGCTTTTCGCTGCAACCGGACACCAGCCCCTCGCTCTTCGAGGCGGCATCGGTGAGCCGGGGCATCGACAGCATTTTCGGCGACATTCGCAATGCTGAGCTGCTACGGAGCAGTCTGATCGCCTTTCAGCCGGACGTGGTGCTGCACATGGCGGCCCAGCCGCTCGTGCGCCGGTCCTATCGTGATCCGGTGGACACCTTTTCCACCAACGTGATGGGCACGGTTCACCTGCTCGAGGCGGCCCGCGCCAGCGACACCGTCCGGGTGGTCGTCAACGTCACCACCGACAAATGCTACGCCAACCGCGAATGGGTCTGGGGCTATCGCGAGAACGAGCCGATGGGCGGCGATGATCCCTACAGCAGCAGCAAGGGATGCGCCGAACTCGTGACGGCGGCTTGGCGAAAGTCCTTCTTCGCCGCGGGTGGCCAGGCGGCTGTGGCGAGCGCCCGAGCCGGCAACGTGAGCGGCGGCGGCGACTGGTCCGAAGATCGCCTGATCCCGGATATCCTGCGGGGCTTTGCCGCAGGGGAATGCGTTCGAATCCGCAATCCGCGCTCGACGCGCCCGTGGCAGCATGTGCTGGAGCCATTGTCCGGCTATCTCACGCTGGCCGAGCGCCTGTGGGAGGAGCCTGCGCTCGCAGGTGGTTGGAACTTCGGGCCGAGGGACGAGGATGCGAAGCCGGTAAGCTGGATCGTCGAGCGCATGGCGGCCTTGTGGGGGGGCGATGCCGCGTGGGTTGCGGAGGGAGACGGCGGTCCGCACGAGGCTGCCGCTCTGAAGCTCGATATCTCCAAAGCGCGCGAACAGCTCGGCTGGGAGCCGCGCTGGAGCTTGCCGGTGACGCTTGCGAAAATCACCGCTTGGCATAAGGCGTGGACAGAGGGCGGCGATGCCCGGCAATTGATGCTGGACGAGATCGCTGCCTATCAAGAGGCTCAGCCTCGGCCGCTCGGTGCGGCATAGTAAAGGCACGGTTGTGGACGAAAAGCGTGACGAGATCATCAGGCTGGCGCGCGCCTATCACGAGGCGCGCGAGCAAGCTGCGTTTGTGCCTGGTGAAACCTACATCCCGGCATCCGGCAAGGTGCTGGACGGGGAGGATTGCGCACACCTGATCGACGCGTCGCTCGACATGTGGCTGACTGCGGGCCGCTTCGCCGATCGTTTCGAAGAGGAACTGGCGGCGAAGTTCGGCCGCCGCTTTGCCAAGCTCACTGTGTCGGGATCGGCAGCGAACCTGCTTGCCTTCGCTTGCCTCACTTCATGGAAGCTGGGCAACAAGAAGATCAAACCCGGCGACGAGGTGATCACTGTGGCTGCCGGCTTCCCGACCACCGTGACGCCGATCGTGCAATATGGCTGCATCCCGGTGTTCGTCGATGTTGATCTGGACACGCACAACGTCGATGTCGATCTGCTCGAGGCGGCGATCACCGAGAAGACCCGCGCCGTCATGATCGCGCACTCGCTCGGCAATCCGTTTGCCGTTGCGCGGGTGGCGGCCCTTTGCCGGCAGCATGGCCTGTTTCTCGTCGAGGATTGCTGCGATGCCTTCGGCGCCTACGTGGACGGCCAGCATGTCGGCACGTTCGGGGATGTCGCGACCCTGAGTTTCTATCCCGCTCATCACATCACCATGGGTGAAGGCGGGGCCGTGCTGATGAACAGTCCGCTCCTTGCGAAGATCGCCGAGTCCTTCCGCGACTGGGGACGCGATTGCTATTGCAAGCCCGGAATGGACAATACCTGCAACAAGAGGTTCAACTGGCGTCTCGGAGATCTACCGAAAGGTTATGATCACAAGTATACCTACAGCCATGTGGGCTACAATCTCAAGGTCAGCGATATGCAGGCAGCGATCGGCGTCAGTCAGCTGAAGAAGCTCGATCAGTTCGTCGCACGGCGTCGGGAAAACTTCTCCGGGTTGGAAGAAAGACTGCGTGCACGCGGCCTTGACCGCTATTATCACCTTCCGGTCGCCACGCCCGGTACTGAGCCGAGCTGGTTCGGATATCTCCTTACCGTTCGAGACGACGCCGGCATCGATCGGAACCGCATCACGCGCACGCTCGAAGAGCGCAAGGTCGGAACTCGCATGCTATTTGCCGGCAATCTGACCAAGCAGCCGGCATTTCGCGACGTGGCGTATCGCATCCACGGCGATCTTGCGAACACCGACAAGATCATGAACGATAGCTTCTGGGTCGGTGTATGGCCAGGCATCGACGACCAGCGGCTCAACTATATGGCCGATGCGCTGCTCGCCGCGACGCAGGAGCAGTTGGTCGAGCGCGAGCTGGCCGCATCCTGATCGCGCGCCCGTGGAGCTCGAACCGACACCGATCCCGGGCTGCTATCTGGTCCGCTCGCGCTTATTGCCGGATGATCGGGGCAGCTTCCTGAAGCTGTTCCACCATCCCATCTTCGGCGAGGCGGGGCTGAGCCCTGACTGGCGTGAGATCTATTGCTCCTCGTCGCGGCGCGGCGTGATCCGCGGCATGCACTTCCAGTCGCCGCCCGCCGACCATGAAAAGCTCGTCTTCTGCCTGTCTGGCGAGGTCCTGGACGTGATCCTCGATCTTCGTCGTGGGTCGCCGACAGAGAGGCGGCATCTCGCCATCCCTCTGCGGGGGGAGGCTGGCGTTGGCGTTTACGTCGCTGCCGGATGTGCGCACGGTTTCCTCGGCATCAGCGAGCAGAGCAGCATGCTCTATCTGGTGACGACCCCTTACGCTCCGGACCATGATCGCGGGATCGCGTGGGACAGCTTCGGCTTCGACTGGCCCGTTCAGGATCCGATCCTGTCGGCCCGCGACGCCGCCCACCCGCGCCTGTCGGAGTTCGATTCGCCGTTCAGCTACAGCCGGCCGGAATGACGCGGCGTGCCCTGGTCACCGGTGCCACCGGCTTCATCGGCCGTGCACTTGTAAGCAGACTGATCGCGGACGGCTGGCACGTCGACGCGCTAGTCCGGGTTGCGGCAGCTGCCGCTCTGCCGAGCGCGGTGAATGTGCACGCCTTTGCCGGCGGCGTCGAAGCCCTCACCCGGATCGTGAAGGCGGCCGAACCGACCGTCGTCTTCCACCTGGCCTCGCTCTACCTGACAGAGCATCTCCCGGACCAAGTCGCGGCGCTCGTCCGCTCCAATGTCGAGCTTACCGCCGAACTGGCGGAAGCGATGACGGCGACCGGCGCTCGGCTACTCGTCAATACCGGCACCGCCTGGCAGCACTTCGAGGGCTCCGATCGCCCCGTGAACCTCTACGCGGCGACCAAGCAGGCGGGACAGGATCTGCTGCGCTTCTACGAGGACGCGCGCGGGTTATCCGTCGCGACGCTGAAGCTGTTTGACACCTACGGGCCGGGAGATACGCGCCGCAAGCTGGTGCAGCTGCTCGTCGAGGCCGCGATGTCGGGCGAACCACTTGGCATGTCGCCGGGCGAGCAGGTAATCGATCTCTCCCATGTCAGCGATGTCGTGGCGGCTTTCCTGGCGGCAGCCGATCACCTGATGCAGGGCGAGCAGCGCGGCGGGACGTTCTTCGTCTCGGGGCAGCGCCTGACCGTCCGTGCCTTGGCCGAGGCCGTCGGCTCCGCCCTCGGCCGACCGGTGCCCGCGCGCTTCGGTGAGCGGCCCTATCGGGCACGCGAGGTGATGATTCCCGCCGAGAACCGCCCGCTCGTGCCGGGCTGGGCGGCAACAACGTCCCTTGCCGACGGCATCCGAGCCTTGGCCGAGTCAAGGTGACCATCGTGGCAGAGCCTGCCGCGCCTGCTCTCGGAAGCCGCAACGCCTTCCAAGACATGGCAGGGGTGCGCTCCCGCTGCACTTTCTCCGGCGCCGACCACATCCTCCCCGAAGTGACGATCGCGATTCTCACGCACCGGCGACCCGACATGCTGGTGCATGCGGTGGCGTCGGCGATCGATCAGCGGTCCGATCGCCCCATCGAGATCATCGTGGTGGACAATGATCCGGAGAGCGCCGGCGCCGAGGATCTGCTTCGTGCCTTGCCGCGGTTGGCGGAGCTGAACTTCCGCTACTGGGTGAACGATGCCAATCTCGGAATGTACCCGAACCACAACCGCGCGATAGAACTGGCGCGCGGGAACAGGGTCAGCCTGCTGCACGACGACGATCTGCTCGATCCCGGATTTGTCGAGACGCTCTCAGGCTTGCTCGATCGGCGTCCGGACGTGCGCGGCCTGGTGTCGCGCAAACGCAACTCCGACGAGCGCGGCAGCTTGGCTGCCTCTGAAAAGTCCCGGCTCCGGCGCCTTGCGGCCAGGCTCCTGCTCGAAACATATTTCGTCGGCGGCGCGGTGCGCCGCCTCACCCTCCGCAAGCTCTTCTGGGCGCCAGCCGCGGGCAACGTCGCGGGATTTCTGTTCCACCGCGACGCTGCCTTGCAGATCGGCGGATTCTACCCCGAGGACGAGCTCTCAGCGGATCATTACTTCTATTGCCGGTTCGCACGTACGTTCGGCCTCTGGCAACATCGGACGCAACTCGCGACCGTGCGGATCGCACGCAACGAATCGGCAAAACCGAGCACCCTCTTGAACTTCATCGCTCAGTCCATCCGCCTCAAACGCGCGCTTGTCGCCGCCGGCGACGTTCCACGCACATGGGCTGCCTTCGTGCCGATGATGGTGGCCCGTCAACGCGCCGAATACTGCAAGTTCTGGCACCTCGACGTCGGCGTTGCCGCCGCCGAGAAGATGTTGGGCGCGCGTCTTCCGCCTGATCGGCCGCTCCTGTTTCGCGCGCTCCGCTTTGCCCTGCGCGCCTTCTGAGGCACGGCCGGCATTCGATGATCAACGTCTTCTACCTCGCTGCCGTCTTCGGCAATCGGCTGATCACCTTCCTGGCCGTTCTGGCGCTAGCCTATGTTCTCAGCCCGACTGATTTCGGCATCTATACCCTTGCATTCACCAATGCGCTGGTTCTTCAGATTGTTCTCAGCAACTGGATCACAAACGGCGCCGGCCGATACATGTCGGTCGCCGCCGGTGGCGATCATGGTCCCGTTTCGACAGTCGCGGGCGCCGTAGCGGCCGTTTTCCTTCTGCTGTCGATCGCGACGATCGTCTATGCGTTCGTTCCATTCACCTCCGTTCCTCGCAACATGGTCGCGCTCGTCCTTTGCTGGTCGGCAACCCTCATGCTTTACGAGCTGACGAGTGTGATGCAGAGCGCTCAGAGCCAAGTGGCAGCGTTCTCGACCCTGTCACTCATTCGCAATAGCGCGGGGGCGATACTCAGCCTGGCCGGCGCCTTCCTGTCCGGGGCCGAGGGAGCCATCGTCGGTCAGATCATCGGCGCAATCGCCGCCCTGCTTTTTATACCATCGGCACGCGATGTCTGGCGGCACGCCCATCCCCGATGGGCGAAGCGCTCCCTGCTTCGCGCGATATTCTCGTTCGGGATTGTCGGCACATTCGCGTCTGGCCTGTACATGAGCGTCAACTTTGCCATACGCAATCCGGTCGCCGTCGCGCTCGGCGAAGATCAAGCAGGCCTCGTAGCCTTGGCCGGCGACTTGTTCTTTGTCCCGATTACACTGATAATCAATGCCTTCGCTCTCACCCAGATGCCTGAGCTGTACCGCCGCATCGAGGCTCAGGCCGGCCCGGAGGTACGGGCAGCACTACTCACCGATTTCGTGGATCAAATCCTGCTCTTCACGTTACCCTACCTTGCCGGCGGGGCGCTGCTTGCAGCCCCGCTCGTCGCGTTTGTCTTGCCAGGTGAGCTCGGCGACAATCTCGCGGCAATCGCCGCGCCCGCCGCGTTGTTCGGCGCGGCGATGGGCCTGCTCAATGCACTCACGATTCCGCTGCTGGTATTCAGGCATCATCTAACTCTCGTCCTTCTAGCACTCTGCACGGTTATCGCCACCTTGGTGTCCACCTTGCTGCTCGCTCCCCGAGGGGTGCCGGCCGTTCTGGGTGGTGCCACGACGGTAATTGCGCTGTCCGCCTTGGCGGCCTACGCCGTCCTAGGCATCCGCGGCGGTGCAGGCATCCTCAACGGTACGCGGCTGCGCATGATTTTTGCTGCGGCAGTCATGCTGACACTAGTTTGGGCATATCGGCAGATCAATTCGGCCGAGCCTTTGTCCGCACTCCTGTTGGGGATTGCTGTCTATGGTGCCGCCGTCACTTATCTTGGGGCGTTCAAGCTGGGTGATGTACTGCACAGTCGTACTAGACCTAAAGACGCAGCGCAGGCGCCGAACAACTTGACGGATTAGCCGGAAACGTATGAATTTCCGACCCCTATCGGTGGATCTGCAGCGATCGATGGCCCGATCGCTACGGCAAGCGGCGCATTGAGATACCGCGATTGGAAAGCGCGGCGGATCGTATTCAAGTTGCGGGCGCCCAGCACGGATTGCAGTCAGCCGGCAGGGCTGTTAGGCGAGGCGCCCCCGCAAAGGACCGTTGGTCGGGCAGCGTATCGAAGGAACTAAGCTATGGGCTCGTCTGGAGAGCTGACCGATCAGAATTTCTGGAGTGAGCAGTGGAAGGAGCGGAAGGCGCGTCGTGTTTTGCAGCGTGTCCTCCACGGCAAAGCGCATGGCAAGGGCGGCGGCTTCCTGAGCATGTGGCAGCGCTACGTCGGCCGCAAAGGTTTTGACGGGGAAAGCGTGCTGGAGATAGGCGGAGCTGTATCCCAGTACCTTATAGATTTCGCATTGGAGGGTGGTGCTGTCGTAGCCCTGGATTACAATGCTGAAGGTATTCAGCAAACGCAGGAGCTGTTCGAGCAGCGAAATGTTCGGGGCCGCACGATTTTGGCCGACGCTTTGACGTTTGCCGGGGAAAGATTCGACGTTGTAACTCATTGGGGCGTGTTGGAGCATTTCGAGGATCCGCTGCCGATCATCGAAGCTTCCGGCAGATTGGTAAAGCCTGACGGCGTTGTTGTATTTGGAATGCCGAATCTCGAAGCGGCAGGCGCGGCCTTGTGGAAGCGATACTCGCCGAGTAACTTCTCAGCTCACATCTGCCATAGTGATGCCGGGGTCGATGCGGCCTGCAAGAAGGCGGGCCTTCGCCTTGACGCTACATATCGGATCGGAATGCCCCTAGTCCGCATGGCGCCGCTCGAGAGTCGTGGGATAGGAGCTCTCGTAGTCAACGCAACCCACGCTTTGCTATGTGCCGTCGGCGCAGCAGTTCCGACCATCTATCGTTATACTCCTGCTGCCTTGGCTAACTATCGTCTCTTCATTGCTCGGCCGATCTGAACGGGCAAGGCAAGGTCTCCGGCCGCCGCTCTGATCAACGTCAGCGCCAACACTCTCATCGGGGAAGCGCAGGCGGGATCAGCCGCGCGCAGCTGCCGCCGGTGACGTCAACTTCTCGTCTGATGTCGGCCGCTGCGACGGTCCGAGCAACTTGCGCGGTCTCGCGATCGCGAGCGCGGCGAACAGCGGGATCCAGTAGAACGGCTGGCGAAAGGTGAAGTGGAAGAAGGCAAAGGCGATCAGCGCGATCAGCGTCGCATAGCTCACCACGTTTCCGCTCAACGGGTATTTGAAAATGCGGGAAAAGAGCCAGATGATTGGAATCATCCCGATGATTCCGGCGATGCTGAGCCAATCGATGAAGGCATTGTGCGCCTCCGTCGCGTTAAAGGGACCAGATATGCCCGACCAGGCTCCCGGACCGTTGCCGAAGATCGGCGCTTCATACCAGGCAAGCAGCCCGTTCTGCCATAAAAGCACCCGAACGGTGTCCTGCTCTCCATACGTCAGGGAGAATGTCGCCTGCTCGATCGCATCTTCGACGAAGTCGGCATCGTAAGCGTAGAGGAGAAGCGCGGCAGCTATGCCGAACAGGATCGACATCACCACGATGTCGGTGTTGATCTTGTTGAGGCGGATTGCGCTGGCAATGCCCACGCCCCCCACAAGAACGACGATCGATATCTTGAAGGCGTCGCTGTCCGTCGCGAAGCCGAGCACCAGCGCCACCAGGGCGGACGCAACCAGGGCGGCTTTCTTCAGGTTCGACAAGCCGGAGCCGCTGACCAGAAGGCTCACCCCGATCATCAGCACCGACAAGTAGAAGAGCGCCGCCTGATTGGGATTGGTGGTCAAGCCCTGGAACCGGTTTCCCTCCGCGCTCAGATCAGGACCGGCGAGATAACCCAGGCAGATCACGAACGACGCGAAGCAATAGCCTTCCAGCACGCTCCTGGTGCTGCCGGCGCTGGCCTCGAGGAAAAGCGCGAACAGCACGAACACGTTGAACGCGTAGGGTGCATAGGCGCTTAGCGGACTGGCGCCGGTCGCCTCGTAGAACTGCAGGTTCACGCCCAAGCTGAGCGTTACGCACAGCAGCAGTGCAACCCAGGTCCGGAAGAGATCCCGCGCTGCCTCTGCCGCTGCGCCGCTTGTTCCGACGGCATGCTGGCGACGCAGCATCATCGGCAGGTTGCGAAGGCAGGAAAGGCTGGCGGCGGCGACGCTGGCCAGCTCGGTTGGGCCGACCGGTGCATCTCCGCGTAGCGCCGTCATGTGGGTTGCTGCCAGCGCAATGCCCAGCAGAATGGCAGTGAGGGGCATCGCGCTCTTCTAAGGCTTTCCTTGGCACCCGTAGGAAGAGGAGTTATGGGCGTCAACGGATCGTAAGCCGGCGCCGCGACACGGGAATTGCGGACATTCCCCTTTCACGCCTCGGCAGCAGCATCGACAGAGGCGTTCGGACATGTGCGGAATTGCAGGCTTCCTGGGCGCCGATCTGAGCGACGCTGCGGCCACGCTCGGCCGCATGACCAACATGATCGCGCACCGCGGCCCGGATGACGAAGGTGCCTGGGTCGATCAGGAGGCCGGCGTTGCCCTCGGCCATCGGCGGCTGTCGATCATCGATCTGTCCGCGGCAGGCCATCAGCCCATGCGTTCCCCGTCTGGGCGCTACGTCCTCGTCTACAATGGCGAGATCTACACTCATCGCGAGCTGCGCGCGGAACTCGATGGGATGGGGGGCGGGAACGCCTGGCGGGGTCATTCGGACACGGAGGTGCTGGTCGCCGCGTTCGATCAATGGGGCATCACCGGCGCGCTCGAGCGCGTGAACGGCATGTTCGCTTTCGGGGTCTGGGATCGCAGTCGGCGCGTGCTCGTGCTGGCGCGGGACCGGACGGGCGAGAAGCCGCTCTTCTACGGCCGCATGAACAATGATTTCCTGTTCGGGTCCGAGCTCAAGGCGCTTACCGCTCACCCAGCCTTTCGCCGCGACATCGATCGGGAGGCGCTGACCTCCTTCCTGCGATATTCCTATGTGCCGGCGCCGCGGTCTATCTGGCAGGGCATCTCCAAGCTTCGTCCCGGCCATTACGTAGAGATTTCAGACGCGGGCAGAACCGTTGGCACGCCAGTCTGCTACTGGAATCTGGAGCAGGTAATCACCGAGGGTTCCGCCAATCCGCTGGCGGACACGCCGGAGCGGGTTGACGAGCTTCAGGCTCTGCTGCTCGACGCGGTTGGGCGCCGGCTGGAGGCGGACGTGCCGGTGGGGGCCTTCCTGTCGGGTGGTATCGATTCAACACTGATCGTGGCGTTGATGCAGGCGCGGTCCACCCGCCCGGCGCGGACTTTCACGATCGGCTTCGACGAGCAGCTCGCCAACGAGGCAGAGCACGCCAAGCAGATCGCCGCGCATCTCGGCACCGATCACACCGAGCTCTACGTCACGGCCGACGATGCCCTCGAGCTTCTGCCGCGGCTCCCGCAGATCTGGGACGAGCCGTTCGCGGATTCGTCACAGCTCCCGACCTTTCTCGTCAGCGAGATGACCCGGCGCCATGTGACGGTTGCCCTTTCCGGTGATGGCGGTGACGAGGTCTTCGGCGGCTACAATCGCTATCACATCGCCGCCGATCTCTGGTCCAAGGGCGCCCGAATGCCGGCGGTGGCGCGCAAGCTGCTAGCCGGTCTTGCCCGATCCTCGACCACGATCGCCGCTGCCGACTGGATGATGCGCCGGGTGCCGCCCAAGTTCCGCCATCTCGGCATCGGCGACAGGCTGCCCAAGATCGGCCACGTGATGGAGGCATCCAGCCAGGATGATCTCTATCTGCGGCTGACCTCGCACTTTCAGAACCCGTCCGAGTGGGTGATCGGCGGCAGCGAGGAGAAGGGCGGCGGCGGCCTGGGCGGCGCGGGCGTAGCGGATTTCCGGTCACGGATGATGTATGCCGACACGCTCGGCTATCTCGCGGACGACAGTCTGGTGAAGGTCGATCGCGCCAGCATGGCAGTCTCGCTCGAGACGCGGGTGCCGTTCCTCGATCACCGTGTTATCGAATATGCCTGGCGGCTGCCGCTTTCGGCCAAGTTCGCCGGCGGCAAGGGAAAGCACATCCTCCGCCAGCTTCTCGATCGCTACATTCCGCGCCACTTGATCGATCGCCCGAAAATGGGCTTCGGAGTGCCGCTGGGCGTGTGGCTTCATGGGCCGTTGAAAGGGTGGGCCAACGACCTGCTCGCTCCCGATCGCCTGAAGCGGCAGGGCTTCTTCAACGTGGAAGCAGTCACCGACTTGTGGCAACGCGAGCAGGAGCACGGGCTGCAGCATTATCATGTGTGGGATCTGCTGATGTTCCAGGCATGGTGGGAGCACCACGGAACTGCGGCCGGGCCTGTCAACCCGCCGCTTCGAGAACTGGCCCATGCCTGATCCGATCCGGTCAATTGCCCTGATCACCAGCGATGCGGGCTCCTTGGTCAATTTCCGGGCTCCCTTGATGCAGGAAATGGTCGCGGCCGGCCTCCGTGTCTGGGCGCTCGCTCCGGATTTCGACGCCCCGATGAAGTCAGCGCTGCAAGCGATCGGCGTCGACGCTGTCGAAATCCACTTGGAGCGAACCGGCATGCGCCCGTTGCGCGATCTCGCCGATCTCGTTCGGCTGCGCGGGGTCCTGAGCCGATTGTCGCCCGACGCGACACTGGCCTATTTTGTGAAGCCGGTGATCTACGGCAGCCTTGCTGCACGCCTGGCGAAGGTGCCGCGGCGTTTCGCGGTGATGGCGGGGCTTGGCTTTCCGTTCACCTTCGGCGGGTCCGAGACCGTGCGAATCAAGGCGCTGCGGCGCGTCGTCGCTCGCATGTACGCGGCGGGCTTTGGAGTCTGCGAGCGGGTCTTCTTCCACAATTCCGACGATCTCGCTTACGCTGCCGATCACGGCATGATCACGCCCGCCAAAGCGGTCGTTCTCAACGGGACGGGAGTGGATCTGCAGCACTTTGCGGCGGCACCGGTTCCCGCAGGGCCGCCGCGCTTTCTGCTCATCGCTCGCCTGCTCAAAGAAAAAGGCGTGCGGGAATTCGCCGATGCCGCCCGCAGCGTGCGCAATGTGGCTCCGGACGCGCGGTTCGATCTGGTGGGACCCCTCGACACCAATCCGGGCGGCCTTGCCAGGGAGGAGGTGGAGGCCTGGGTCGCGGACGGTTCGCTCAGATGGTATGGTGCCGTCGGTGATGTGCGCCCCTACATCGCCGCGTCCACCGTGTATGTTCTTCCGTCCTACCGTGAGGGCAAGCCGCGCAGCACGCAGGAGGCGCTGGCCCTGGGCCGTGCCGTCATCACCACGGACGCGCCAGGCTGCCGCGATACGGTCGAGGAGGGCGTGAACGGCTTCAAGGTGCCAGTCGGCGACGCTGAAGCACTGGCCGCCGCGATGCTGCGCTTTGTCAGGGATCCGTCATTGGCCGCCGTCATGGGAGCGAAAGGACGCCGGCTCGCCGAGGATCGGTTCGACGTGCGTCTTACCAACCGAACGATCATGAGCACTTTGGGCATTGCCGCAGCCAGCGCGATCGATCGCTCCCGCTTCGGGCAATCGGCGGAGCGCGTCGCCGAACCATGTTGAAACGTTTCGTCGAGTGGGTAGTCTTCCTGTCGGCCGCTCCCCTCCTGATCCTCCTGCTCGCGCCGACGGCCTTGGCTGTCCGGCTCCTCCTCGGCCGCCCGGTCCTGTTCCGACAGGCGCGTCCGGGTCTCAACGGGCGGCTCTTCGACATGTACAAGTTCCGCACCATGACGGACGCGCGCGATGCCGCGGGCCGGCTCCTGCCCGACGAGCAGCGCCTGACCGGCTTCGGCCGCTTCTTGCGGTCGACCAGCTTGGATGAGCTGCCCTCGCTGCTGAACTTCGTGCGGGGGGACATCGCCCTTGTCGGGCCGCGCCCGCTGCTGCCGCAATATCTTCCACGCTATTCAGCCAGCCAGGCCCGACGGCACGAGGTGCGGCCGGGATTGACCGGGTGGGCGCAGGTGAACGGGCGCAACGCATTATCCTGGGACGACAAGCTGGCGCTGGATGTCTGGTACGTTGAAAACCGAACCCTGCTCTTGGATCTCAAAATCATAATCATGACGCTTGCCAAGGTCGTCCGGCGGCATGGCATCAGTGGTGACGGCACGGCGACCATGTCCGAGTTCAAGGGGTCTGCGCCCGTGTCGGGGCAGGAAAGAGAATTGCGCTGAGATGAGCAGCCCAGCCGGTGTTCCCGCCCGCATCCATGCGATCGCCTGCCACTTGCCGGAGCGCGTGCTGCGTAACGAGGAATTGGCGACGCAGTTTCAGGATTGGAGCGCCGAGAAGATCCACGAGAAAACGGGCATCCGTGAGCGTCGCATCGCAGCGCCCGATGAGACAGCGTTGGATCTTGCCGTCGCGGCCACCCGCAAGCTCGCGGCTCAGGTGCCGGACCTAAGCAGTCGGATCGACTTCATCATCCTGTGCACGCAGGCAGGCGATTACATCCTGCCGACATCGGCGTGCCTGCTCCAGCACCAGATGGGCTTCTCGACAAACATCGGTGCGCTCGACATCAATTTAGGCTGTTCGGGCTTCGTCTATGGTCTGTCGCTGGCGGCAGGGTTGATCGCTTCCGAGGCGGCGCGATCGGTCCTGCTGGTCACGGCTGACACCTATTCCAAATACATTCATGAGGGCGACAGGAGTGTCCGCACCTTGTTCGGCGACGGTGCCGCTGCGACCCTGGTGGAACGGGCGGCTCCCGAAGGCGCGGCTCGCATCGGACCCTTCGTGTTCGGCTCCGACGGCTCGGGGGCACGTTCCTTGATCGTGGAAGCGGGCGGCTTCCGTCTGCCCGCGAGCGAGCTCACGCGCGAAACCAAGACGGATCGTTCAGGCAACGTGCGTAGCCGCGACAATCTTTATATGGACGGTGCCGCGGTGATGTCGTTCACGTTGCGGGAGGTGCCCCGCACGTTCCGCGCCATGCTGGACAAGACGGGAACGTCGGCGGCCGAATACGAGCATGTAGTGCTGCATCAGGCGAACAAATTCATGCTCGACGCCCTGCAGAGGAAGCTCGGCCTGCCCGATGAAAAGGTGCCCCGGCGGTACGAGGATATCGGGAATACCGTGTCCTCCACCATCCCGTTCGTGTTGGCTAGCCTTGCCGAGAGCGAGCGGCTAAAGGCGGGCACCAGAATCATGTTGATCGGTTTCGGCGTCGGGCTCTCCTGGGCAGCGGCGAGCGTGACCTTATGATCGTTGGAGAAAATGATGAATCAGGAATTGCGTGAAGGCCTCGCCGAGATCCTTGAGATCGACACGGACGAGGTCACCCCCGACATGGAGCTGGGCGAGGCTTGGGACTCGCTCGCGGTTGTGTCCACCATCGCGCTAATTGACGACGTCTACGATCTGATGGTGAAGCCGGAGCGGCTGGCTGACTGCAAGACGGTCGGCGAGATCGAGCAGCTCGTCGAGACCGAGCGTTCCAGCGCCTGAGGAGTGGATCCGATGTCGGTTGGACAGCATGCCCGCACCGTCGGTGCCAGGATCGCCGGGGTTGTTTCGTGCGTGCCGCCTCGCATTGTCGACAACAGTCACTTCGCGGAAACCTTCGGTGCCGATGCCGTTCGCGATGTGACCAAGATGATCGGCGTCGAGCAGCGCCGCTATGTTGAGCCGGGCATCGCGACATCGGATCTGTGTTTTCTCGCCGCGGAACGCCTTATCCAGAAACTGGATTGGGCGAGGGACTCGATAGACGGGCTTATTTTCGTGTCCCAGTCCGCCGATTACCTTCTGCCTGCAACTGCCTGTATGCTCCAGGATCGGTTGAAGCTGCGGACAACATTGCCCGCTTACGACGTCAGTCTCGGCTGTTCCGGCTATCCCTACGGCCTGTGGCTGGCGATGATGGCGGTTCAGACGGGTGCCGCGAGGCGCATCCTTCTTTGCGTCGGCGATGTGAGCACGCGTCGGTCCGATCCGACGGACCGGGCGACAGTAATGCTGTTCGGCGATGCGGGCACGGTGACCGCTATCGAGGCTGGCGACGAAGGGGACGTCACTCACTTCGTTCTCGGCACGGATGGCCGCGGTGCGGAAAACCTGATCATTCCTTCGACCTGGCACCGCAGCCGCAAGGCTGAAGGGCGCCTTGCCGGACGAAATCTCGACATGTTGTATATGGATGGTGGCGAGATATTCAACTTCACGCTCAAGTCAGTGCCGCCACTGATCCGAGACCTGGTCGAAGTAAGCGGAAAGAGCATCGATGAGTATGATGCATTCCTGCTTCATCAGGCCAACATGTTCATGATCAAGCATATCGCCAAGAAGGCAAAGCTGCCGCCCGAGAAGGTGCCGATCAACATCGATCGTTTCGGCAACACCAGCAGTGCATCGATTCCCATGCTGATGTGCACTGACCTCGGAGAGCAATTGGGGCGACAGAAGATGCGGCTCGGGTTGTTCGGCTTCGGCGTCGGCTACAGCTGGGCCGCTGCTTCGCTAGAGGTCGGCCCGCTTGCTTGCGTCGAGCTCTTGACACCGGACGTGGGCGAAATCCGGCCGTTCCCAGAGGAGACGGCGGAAATACAGCAGGTCGCCTGACGTGCTGGAACCGGTTCAGATCGGCAGCGGCGCTGAGGATGGCGATGTCATCAGTCGTGTGTACAACCATCGGGCGCTCGTCGGTAAGACGATCTTCGTGACCGGCGCTTCGTCCGGTCTCGGGCGAGCGGCGTCGGCGGCCATGGCTGGCTTGGGTGCCAGAATCATCGTTAACGGCCGCGACGAGAAGCGTCTGGAGGAGACGCTCGCCTCGCTGGCTGGCGAGGGCCATTCTGTCGTGGCGGGTGCGCTGAACGACGCCGATGCCGCTGCGGATTTGGTAAAGGCCGCGGCGGCGACCCATGGGCCGTTCGACGGTATTTTCCATTCCGCCGGCGTGTTCGCCGTGTTGCCAGCCAAAATCACGAAGCAGCGTCACATTGATGAGCTGTTCGGCGCCAGCGGTCCCGGCGCTTACGGGATCAGTCGCGCCGCCGCGTCCAAGAACGTCATGAAAGATGGCGGCGCGATCGCCTTGATGTCGTCGGTGGCGGGTGTGCGTGGCAATGTGGGGCTCAGCGCTTATGCCGGAGCTAAGGCCGCCATTCTTGGACTTACAAAGGCTCTCGCCGTGGAACTCGCTCCAAGAGGCATCCGGGTCAACGGGATCGTGGCCGGCACTGTCGAAACGGAGATGCATCTTCGCATGAAGGCGTCCACTGGCGACAACCAAGCGGATTCGAATTTGGGCAAGCACCCGCTGGGTTACGGACGACCTGACGACGTGGCAGCGGCGGTGGTCTATCTCCTGTCAGATGCATCCCGATGGGTGACCGGAACCGCGCTGCGCGTCGATGGCGGCTATCTAGCCTGATCATGCCGCATGAGCGAACCATCCTGATCGGCGGCGGCGGCTTCGCGCGCGAATTGCTTGTCTGGGCGTCGGATTGCTTGGAGGCGGGCACCTTGCCGGCCGTCAGTGGCTATCTCGACGATGCTGGCGACGGTCTCGCCAAGCTCGGCTATGATCTTCCTTGGCTTGGTACCACGGACGATTACGTCCCCCGGAACGGCGACCAATTCGTCCTGGCGATCGGCAGCCCCCGGCGTAAGCGCACAGTGCACGAGAAGATGAAGGCTCGCGGCGCGACGAGCTTCCCGCGGCTGCTTCATCCTACCGCCCGCATCGCGCCGACCGCGCGCATCGAGGAGGGTGCCATCCTTCTGCTGATGGCCGTCGCCGGACCGGAGACGCGGATTGGCCGCTTTGTAACGCTGAATGGCGGATCGGGCGTCGGCCACGATGGAACCGTCGGCGATTACACGACGATCAGCTCGCACGTCGACGTGACAGGGGGCGCCGTGGTCGGTCAGGACGTGTTGATCGGATCCAAGGCGCTGCTCATGCCGCGGGTCCGGATCGGCGATGGTGCTGTTGTTGGCGCAGGCTGCACCGTGTATCGCTCCGTGCCGCCGGGAGCGACGATCTACGCCCCGCCATCCAAGCTGCTCAAGACGAACCGTTAGAGCGGCTGGGCGTTCAGTCGGGCAGGCGTGCCCCTTGTGTTCGCCCGCTCAGTGGAGATTGAGATGATTTCGAGCCGCGATTATCGCTCGGACGAAGTGTTCCGCGACGAGCTGCGTTTGCTGTTCGGCGGCGCCTATCAGTTCGTCTGCATGACGACGGAGGTCGCGAACAACCGGGATTTCGTCTGCCTGGATTATCCCGGCACCTCGATTGTCGTGCAGAACTTCAAGGGCGAGCTTGCGGCCTTCGAGAACGTGTGCCGTCACCGCTTCAGCCGCATCCAGACCGACGACCGCGGCAACCGTCCTTTGATGTGCCGCTACCATGGCTGGAATTACGGAGCTGACGGGTGCCCGTTCGGCATACCCAGGCGTTCGGAGTATCAGATCGACGGGCGGGAGGACGCGCTCTGCCTGCCGCGCTACCGTGTCGAGGCTTGCGGCAAGTTCGTCTTCGTTGCGCCATTCGATCTGACGGTCTCGCTGAGAGACTATCTGGGTACCTTTTACGATGCACTGGAGAAGATTAGCCAGCATTTCGGACCGGAGCTCCACTACGGGGTCGTTCCGCACCGAGCCAATTGGAAGATCCTGGTCGAGAACGTTGTCGATAACCTCCATTGCGGGCTGCTCCATCAGGACACCTTCATCGCCTGGGGCTATTGCCGCAAGCCGTTGGAAGACATTCAGCTGGACGGCCCGCATTCCAGCTTCCACGTCCCCCGTACGGAGCAGGAGCGCGAAGGGCCGCGACGCCGGGCGCTGTCACACCTCCAGGACCGGGGGTTTGCGCATGATAGCTTCTACCATGCGTTTATCTTTCCCAACCTGTTCGTGGCATCTACCGAAGGTTACTCGTTCTACGTCGGGCACGCTATTCCAGTCTCGCCCGGCGAGACCCAGCTGCGCGTCCGTTATTACGAGCCTGCGGTTTCCCTAGAGGGCGGCCGCCGCGCCAGGCAGGACCTTATCAACGAGCAGACTCGGGTTCAGGCGCTCAAGATCATCGAGGAGGATCGCCCCATCCTCGAGCAGGTGCAGAAAGGAATGGAGGTCGCCGACGGGGAGGGCTTTGTCGCCGACAGCGAGGTCCGTATTCACGCTTTTTTCGAAGCCTATCGACGTTCGATTTCGGCCGGCGCGGTCGCGACGCCCGAACTCCGGCAGCCACCCGGCGCCGCTGCCGCTTGACGGGGCTCAGGCGGCGGCGTCTTCCATCACCGCTGCAGTGGTTTCGCATACGCGCTGGATGTCGGCTTCGCTCAGCGTCGGGTGGGTGAGAAACATGAGGCTGGTCTCGCCCAGTTCGCGGGCCACGGGCAGCCGCTCCGGCGGGGGCCAGCCGGTGCCCTCGAACGCTTTTTCGAGATAGACCTCGGAGCAACTCCCCTGGAGCAGCGGCACGCCGCGCGCGACCACCTCCGCGACGATGCGGTCGCGGTTCCAACCGGCGCGCAGGCCATCCGGCCTGACGTAGCAATAGTAACGGTAGTAAGCGTGTGTGTCCTCGGCGTGGGGCATCGGCGCGCGCAGAGCATTGGGAAACCGCGCCGCGACCGCGGCATAAGCGTGCGCCGCACGCGTCCTCGCTTCGGTCCAGCCGGCAAGCCGCCGGAGCTGGATGCGGCCGATTGCGGCCTGCATCTCGAGCATCCGCCAATTCGTGCCGATGCTCTCGTGAACCCAGCGGAACCCCGGCGGGTGCTCGCGCTCGTACACCGCTTCCCACGATTTCCCGTGATCCTTGAACGACCACATGGCGGACCAGAGCGCTTCGTCGTCCGTCGTCACCATGCCGCCCTCGCCGCCGGTGGTGATGATCTTGTCCTGGCAGAACGACCAGGCGCCGATCCGTCCGATCGAGCCGACCGGCTGTGCCCGGTACGCCGCACCGTGCGCCTGGGCACAATCCTCGATGATGTGGATGCCGTTCGCCTCGGCAAGCGACAGAAGCGGCGCCATGTCGCAGGGCCAGCCCGCCAGGTGAACGCAGATGAGCGCGCGCGTCCGTTCGGTGATCGCGGGTTCGACGGTGCGCGCTGCCATGTTCCCGCTGTCACGGTCGACATCCACGAAGACGGGGGTGGCGCCCGCATTGACCACGCAGCTCGCCGACGCGATGAACGTGCGCGGTGCAACGATCACCTCGTCGCCGGGACCGATGCCCAGCGCCTTCAGCGCCACGTCGAGCGCGAGCGTGCCGTTGGCGAGCGAGACCGCATGCGCAGTTCCGGTCGCGGCCGCGAACTCACGTTCAAAGGCGCGGCATTGCTCGCCCGTCCAATAGTTGACGCGGCCGCTCCGCATCACCTCGGCGACGGCGGCGACTTCCTCGTCGGAATAAGACGGCCACGGGGCAAGATTCGTGTTGAGCATGGCTGATCCGTTTGTCGACCCTGCTCAGCAGGCGCCGTGATAGTCCTTGTACCAGCGGACAAAGGCTGGAACGCCGACATCGATTGGCGTCGTGGGTTGATAGCCGAGATCACCGCTGATGGCGCTGACGTCCGCATAGGTCTCCGGAACATCGCCCGGCTGCAGCGGCTGCAGGTCGATTTCCGCCTTGCGGCCGCACGCCTCTTCGAGAAGGCCGATCATCCGCATCAGGTCTTCCGACCGGCTGTTCCCGATGTTGTAGAGGCGATGAGGTGCCACGCTGCCACCTGCCTTCACGCTGCCGTCGTCAGGCGGCGGATTATCGTGGCAGGCGACAATGCCGCTGACAATATCGTCGATATAAGTAAAATCACGCCGCATCCGCCCATGGTTGAAGACAGGGATCGGCTGACCGCTGAGAATGCGCGAAGTGAAGATCCACATCGCCATGTCGGGACGGCCCCAGGGGCCATATACCGTGAAGAAGCGC
>SXGU01388250.1_pt1 | contig 20041 bp, 13 predicted proteins | sample 3174531 | NCBI WGS metagenome assembly SXGU01 (sample SAMN11356863, study PRJNA531348) | freshwater metagenome | isolation source: freshwater sample F1-140 | place: China: Fuxian Lake, Yuxi | collected 2017-12-25 | reverse complement strand
TTCGACGATATTGCAACATTTTACCCACCAAAACCGGATGATTCGTTGCTTTGGTGCGCGTACGTTATGTTAAACGGTATTGAAAAGTTCGAGACGATTGACAATTATTATACGGAAGGAAACACATTTAAATATCAAGTCGTCGGCGATATTCGTTCTAAAAAAACGTTATTGAAACCACATAAACTTATCTTGTCGAAAATCGAAGACACTCTCGTAAACAAGCCGTTTATTAATGTAGAGGCATTTTACGCAATCGCACTTTCTTATAATTTATCTGTATGTATCATCCAGGAACGAAAGATATTTGAAATCGGTCGATGCAATGACGATTCTAAAACGTTTGTTATCGAAAAGAAAAAGGGGAAATATGGCGTGTATCTATTTTCGGATTCGGTCACAGGCCACAAACAAAGTGCACTTGACTATGTTCGAGATAATTATTGGAGTATGGAGAATATTAGCTCACCGATCCGCCCCTTATCCGCGTATAAATTGCCGGATTTGGTGGATATTTGCAAGAGGCTTATGATTCCGATATCTCACCAAAAACCCGGTCAGTATGGGTCGATCGGCATTGAAAAGCGGAAAACAAAAGGAGAATTATATGAGGCGATTATTCAAACAATTTGATTTTTTTTGTTTTTGCGTGACCATACCCATACTTACGTTTGGCAGAATTCGCTAGAATAAACGCCTTTTTTTTATGACTACAGCCTTTATTTATGATATCGAAATCAACCGCGGCCGATTTTCCGCCGGTGATTGCACTAGCCAACCGGGCTAATCCCCAGGATTGAGGTGTCTGGTTTGGTCTCGACCCCGATGAATAATACGCGCCTTCCCCTTTTCTAACAATTTGGCGTAATGCAGATATACTACATCCCGTTTTAGACGACAATTCTGTGCCTGGAGTGACATTTTTCACATTGTACAGTTTTACTGCATTTGCTACGTGGTTTGATTTCTTATTCTTATATGAATTTATCTTTTTACGAGTATAATATTTATTCTTCTTATAAAGAGCTCTTGACGTATTCAACATCTTTATTTGGCGTTTCCGATCTTTCGGCGTTAGTTGCGGAGGCGCATATTTCAATGGAATGGCGCTCATTCTCGCGTGTGTGTGTGCGTCACGCGTGATATATAAACCATATATAATATTTATTTCATAGTATTGATAATATTGATTTGATAATATTGATAATAAATTGAAGGATAAAATTATTTATGTAATATAAGGTATAAATAATTTCCTATTCATATATATAGTGAAATGTCGGGCAATCGTAATAGACCGCCGCTTGTGACAGATAAACAATCAGGATTTTCAAATATCGTATCGTCTTATTTAGAAGGTCTCTTAGACCGAAACGACGGTATTCCAGAATTAGAAGTTCGGTTCGGAACACGCGGAAATCAACCAACATCAAAGCAAAATTTCGATAATGTCATACAAAAATTACTGGCGTCCGGATTCGTATTTTCAAAGAAGAATGCGTATGCTCTTAAAATTCAAAATGAATTCGTTGATCCTAAAACGGGTCAAACCAAATTATCGCTTATTCGAGCGGAAATTCACGGAATCAATGATGTGCAAAAATATTGCAAAACAAATCAACCTGATGATAAATATGTATTATTTACGCAGAAGATGTATGCGAAATCTGCTCAACAAGGCGCCAGTGAGGCTGGCGTTGGCCGTGACGAATCCAGTAACGCAATTATGCCGATTGTATTTGACGATTTTAATTTCAAGGTGAGCTATCAGCGCGAAAAGCGAATTGCAAATACGTCTACATTGGCGCGGTCTATTTTGAAGACGTGGAATGATAACAAAAAGACATTCCGGTACATTAACCGGACTACAATGACACATCCAAACTTTCCATTCCAGATTGATTTAAGTGTTGTAAAGGAGTCACATCGTGATAGAATGAGATATATTCCGGAATCTACATTTGACGCGGCAAAAGTCCTTGATAGTCCGCCGAAATACGAGATCGAAATCGAGGTGATTAATACAATGGTTGGACCAGGAACAGCATTTAATCACCCCAAGTATCTTCTTGATCAGCTTCGGAAAACAATTACGCTTGTATTATCTGGAATGCAAGAAACGAATTACCCGGTTTCATCGGTTGAATTGCGGCGGATACAGCGTAAATACCACGAGTTGCTTCATCCGGAAGAGCACGAGGGTAGGACCAGCAGTACCGGCGAACGAAGACACGGGCGTGGGCGTGGGCACGGCAGCGATAGCGGCAGCGGCAGCGATAGCGACAGCGACAGCGAAAGCGAGAGTGACGGAGGCGATGCAGATACGTCTGATGCCGCTGCCGCCGGTAGGCGTATTCAATTGAAGCCAAAACATTTCGTAGGCCCGTCGTCATTTACATTGCAAATGCACAATATTATGCCGATCAATCCAGACTCCAAGACCCCGAATATTCGCCAAGGATATTCTGTCACTGAAAAAGCAGACGGGATGCGCAAATTGATGTTTGTCGCACCCAAAACCGGTCGTATATATCTCATTGATACGAATATGAACGTGCAATTCACCGGCGCAGTATCGTTGAATACGAAATTATATAATACAATTATGGACGGCGAGCATATTCTTCATAACAAAAATGGCGACTTTATTAATTTATATCTCGCATTTGATGTATATTATGTGCATAAAGCCGACGTTCGCGCCCGGCTATTTTACCCGACAAACGAAGAGGAAGTTCTTACCAATTTCCGGCTTCCGCTTTTGATTAGTGTCGTAAAAAATCTGCAGACAAAATGCGTTTCTGGTGGCGCGGACTCATTGCCACCGATTCGCATTGAACATAAGAATTTCGAAATCGCGACTGCAAGCCGATCGATATTTGACTGTTGTGCCACAATTATGCGTAAAATGAAAGAAGAACAGCAATATGAATACTGGTGTGATGGGCTTATATTCACACCATTGGAATATGGTGTCGGAAGTAATGTTCGCAATGATGGGCAAGCTGGACCATTGTATAAAACGACGTGGATTCATTCATTTAAATGGAAGCCTGCCGAGCATAATACAATTGATTTTCTGGTCACTACTCAAAAGGATAAATCTCAAGAAGACGTGGTAAGTAATATATTCAAAGAAGGGGTTGATATGTCGAAATGTGTGCAAATTCAACAATATAAAACTCTGATTTTACGTGTTGGATATGATGAGAAAAAACACGGTTACATTAATCCGTGCGTTGCTGTAATTGAAGGTACTTCGCCGGGTGTTGATGGCGAAGGACATTCGGCGGGCGGCGGTGGTGGCGGTGGCGGCAATATCGGATATGGTGATGACACAAGCGGCGACACGTATAAGCCTGCGCCATTTTATCCGACATACCCATATGATAATGACGCACATATATGCAATATTATGCTGCGCCCGGACGAAGCAGGCGTTTCGCAAATGATGACACTCGAAAATGACGTAATTATGGATGAAACAATCGTCGAATTCAGTTACGATGAAACGAAACCGGTAAATTGGCGTTGGTTGCCTCTCCGGGTTCGACACGATAAAACAGCCGAATATCGCGCTGGCGGCAAAAACTACGGAAATGCGTATCACGTTGCCAATAGTAACTGGCACTCGATTCATAATAAAATTACCGATGAGATGATCACAACCGGCGAAGATATTCCAGATGAATTGTCAAATGAAGATGTATATTATAATCAATCTTCCAACGGAAAAGGCATCGATATTGGCGGTGGAACGAAACTCAAGAATTTAACCAAGGGAATGCGCGATTTTCATAATTTATACGTAAAGCGAAAGCTGATTATGGGTGTAGCGCGACCCGGAAATACATTAATCGATTTTGCGGTTGGAAAAGGAGGCGACTTGCCAAAATGGATCGCCGCAAAACTCGGGTTTATATTCGGAATCGATTATGCAAAGGATAATTTGGAGCATAAATTTGATGGCGTATGCGCGCGGTATTTGGACGCGAAAAAGACAAAGCGTAATGTGCCACCGGCCGTATTTATCCACGGCGACAGCAGTAAAGAAGTGAAAAGCGGCCACGCTGCGATTAGCGAGAGGTATCGCATTATTTCACGCGCTATTTTCGGCGAAGGACCCAAAGATGCGAGTATTTTAGGTCGCGGCGTTTATCCACATTATGGCCGTGGTGTTGACGGATTTGATGTATGCTCGGTTCAATTCGCGCTTCATTACTTCTTCGAAGATATTAAAAAGGTCCACACATTTCTTCAAAACGTGTCGGAATGCACGAAATTGGGCGGATACTTCATTGGAACCTGCTTCGATGGCGCGCGAATCTTCCAGGCACTTGCCGGGCTTGAAAACGGAGATGAAATAAATGTATTTGATACGATACGCGAAATGGGCGTCGGCGGTGGCGGTGGCGGTGGCGAGCATAAAAAGATCTGGTCTGTTCGCAAAAAGTATCACCAGGCGGAATTTGAGCCCGACAGCAGTAGTATTGGGTATGAAATTGAGGTGTTTCAAGATTCGATTAATAAGAGCACAAAGGAATATCTGGTGCATTTTGATTATTTGACGCAATTACTGGAAAATTACGGATTTGACCTGGTTACACCAGAAGAAGCGGCATCCACACTGGCGCAACCAATGCCGGATGGAACTGGTACATTTGATGGACTGTTTCATCAAATGGAGTTGGATATTAAACGGGCACGTGAAACATCGGGGGGCGGTGGTGGTGGCGGTGGCGGTGGTGCCGCATCGAAATACGATGAATATGGATCAGCACGATCAATGCGTCCAGAGGAAAAACGGATTTCGTTTTATAACCGGTATTTCATATTCAGAAAGAACCGCAATATCAATGCAAAACAACTAAAGAACAGCTTCCTTAGTTATGCTGGGTTGCAAGAAGAGCAGGAACGCGCAGAATCCGGAAGATTGGATGAAGATACTGAGAGAATTGCTCTAGAAAAAATAAATAGGGCGTCGATGCCAATCGACGTGGCCACAAAACCGGCAATCGCGGCCGAAATTCTTAAAAAGAAGGAATTAAATGAATCTCTGGCGGCGGCGGCGGCACCGTCTCAGCGTAAATTAACTGTAAAGGCTCGCACGCCAAAACAAAAAGAACACCTCGAAGAAGTCGCACAATCCCAAAAAGAAAAGGCAACCTATGAATCAATAATGGCAAATCTCGAAATGGAAATGTCTGCACCAATCGAACAAATCGAAAAAAATATAAAAAAACGACGCACAACAGCCGGATTTGATCCGAAAACTGGATTAGAATTGAGCGTGTTTTTGCCAGAGCCAGACGTGAACGAACCACCACCAGGAATGGCAAATCCACTTCAGCCGTCAAAGACACTTAAAATTGTTAGAAAAATGAAATCGTCTTCGGGTGCAGTAGATGCAGGCAGAGGAACCGGAACAGGTAAAGAAGAGAAAGCACCTGCGGCTGCTGCTGCGGCTGCTGCGACAGCGGCTCTTCCTAAGAAAACTAGAAAGAAGAAGGACGATGCACCGAAAAAATAATACACACGAAAATAACTTATAACGATTTGTTACTACTATATAGTTGTCAATAACAAATCGTTACTCCGTTACTCCATTTCATTCCTTTACTCCGTTACTCCGTTACTCCATTTCATTACGTATGTATAAAAAGTCTCCCAAGAACCAGTTTAAATTAACTGGCTTTGATGTACCTACCAGTTCGTCGTCGTCGTCGTCGTATTATACACATAAAACTCCGAATCAGTGTCAACCACAACAATGTGTATTAGGATTATGTTATTACAATTATTTTTCATTACCGAAAGTTGATATTGTGTATAGCGATAATGGCAATTACGAGCCGTTGAACCTTGTATGCCGTTTTAACCACGAATCAGCGGCAAACCCATATATTTCATCATCTATTTATTCGCATTTATGTGATATGAAGCAGCAAATTGAACAATTTCAGGAAGAATGGGATAATATAAAGAAATTCACAAATCCGTATGAGTTTATTCACACGAATATTACTGTAAATAAAACAAATATCAGCAAACTTAGACCATTATCGCGTTCATTTTATAAAATGATCGAAATTGCAACTGGTGTTAATTTACTCGATAAATATGCAGACACTATCAAAACAGAAGTAGATTATCATTCAGGCATTCGAACATTTCATTTGGCTGAAGGTCCAGGTGGCTTTATCGAAGCAATTTCTTATTTAAGAGGATTAGAATATGAAAGAATTCGAAAACAGCCGCAAGTCCCAGCGCAACTTCCTTTATTGGTAAACCAGTCGGTTCAAATTCTTAAACGCAATACCGAATTCCACGATGAATATATGAAAGAGCTGGAGCATAATAAAGTATCCAGGAAGATATTTGAACGAACGAATCAAGACTCGGCGACAACGGCAAGTGCGGCAAGTGCGGCGACAACGGCAAGTTCGGCGACAACGGCAAGTGCGGCGACAACGGGTCTAAATACGAAACAACAAACGTCTCACGAAATCTACGGAAACGACAGATATTATGGAATGACGTTGATAAATGATGACCCGATATGTCCTGGTTGGAAGAAGACGAAAACATTTTTAGACAATAACCCGAATGTAATTATTGAAACCGGGGAGGATAATACCGGAAATTTACTTTCACTTGCGAATTTTCAGCGATGTGCATCACTTTACAAAAATAAAATGGATATTATTACCGCCGATGGCGGATTTGATTTTTCACTTGATTTTAATAACCAAGAAAATATCGCGACACGATTGATCCTAGCAGAAGTATTTTTCGCTCTTGCGATGCAAAAGAAAGGCGGATCATTTATTTTGAAAATCTTCGATATCTTTCATAAACCAACCGTGGATATTCTTTATTTATTGTCGTATTATTATTCTGATGTCTCTGTTATTAAACCATATACAAGCCGGATCGCAAATTCGGAGAAATATGTAATCTGTCAGGGGTTTAAATTGGATGATTCGGGTATTTTAATCGATCAAATATGTCGCGTTTTCACATCGTGTTTACACGAAACGGTGGTCGCAGGCCCAGGCACAGGCCCAGGCACAGGCACAGGCCCAGGCGCAAGCGCAAGCGCGACAACGGCGGCGGCGGTGGTGGCGCATATACCTGCGCAGATTGCGTCATTGCTTGAACGACGCCACGATGTATATTATTTGAATAAAATCGAAGAAATGAATGCGATACTATCCTTCCAGCAAATTGAAAATATTTCGTCGACATTGTCGATTATCACATCCTATAAAAATGCTGAAAAAATAGAACAGTATAAAAAACAAAATATACAAAAATGCATTCATTGGTGCGAGCGGTACAATATTCCCTATTTCAAACAGACGGCGGGTATTCCAGGCGGAAATATATTTCTGCATCGATGACCGTTCGACCGACCGTCCGTCCGACCGATGCACGCACGCGAATTCAAACAAAGTAATCTAAACATAAATTACATATATGTTTAAATATAGTAAACATATGCAGGCAATACAATTTTTAGTTGGGAACATCGGAGGCAAAAAAACAAAAGAACGGTTTGAGACCATTTTGGAACCATTACAGGCGATTATCCAGATTGCGTGTCTAGCCTATTATCCAATCGGCAGTAAATTGGCGATTCATAATAATATTCTTGTTATTCAACATCCTGGATATACGCAAAATGTAAAACGCTGGTATAACAATGACAAGAAGGAGGACGTATTCTACCTATACAATGTATTTTCTCGGTTCAATAAATTCTATAAAAATGTGCTGGCTCGTGGAAGTTCGGTTTCAGGTTCGGCGAATACTAACGGTTCAGAAGCGTCGTCGGTAGTGTCGTATGCTGAATATACGAATTCGCAGCTATTTGCATTATTGCACGATTTAGCAAAAACCGGCATAAATAACCTTATTCGAACCTACAATCAAACCGATAAAATCCATATTCTTCACACTCTTCAAATGTATAAAGGAATGCTTGACTCGCCTGAATTAGTGCGAAGACTGAGTAATGACGGCGGCGGTGGCGGTGGTGGTGGTGGTGCCCGTAATCACGGACATTCGAATAATGCATCCGCATCCGCTGAAGATGATGCGAAATCTGCTACAAAATTTATTAATGACTACGATGAACGAGACTTACCGCGTCAATTTCCGTTAATGCCGATGTCGGCGTCGTCGTCTGCAGGGTCTCATCCAGCGGGACATTCAACCCCCCTTGATAATTTAATGGACAATAGCAGTTCTCATATCGACTCTTTATTTATTAAGATAACCGATTTATATTCACAGGACGATTTTGATATTATTTATCATACACTTATGAAAATACAAAATGATACACAGTATTATACGAACTATGTTGACGGGCTGAATAAGATTTTGGAGCCAGTAAATATTCGCATCAAAAAATGGATTGATGACAATATCGTGTTTTGATGAATAATAATAATAATAATAAAAATGAATAATAATAATAAATAATTATATATATTATTTGTAAATGGAACAAGGCGGTAGTGCGGTTGTTCCTGAGGTAAATTATTACGATTGTGGTAATTTTGTATTCATATTTGGCCCACTATTTTCATTTAAAAATGAAATAGAGGGGCGTCCTCGTCCAATTCGCCCATTATTATTAGTGCAAGTTAGAAGAAAACCCGAAGGCTGGCGCGTTGGCGCGGATGGCGAAGGATTGGTTTTGGATCATTATTTCTTTGTATATTGCAGTGTAAGTAGTGCAAAATTAAAACTATTTATAACTGGTAAGCTAGGCAACGAATATTGGAAGGGTGTCAGTACTTTAACGTCTACTTCATTGTATCCGCCTATAAATGAAGTCGGATTGCGCGTTTTTACACGATTATTGGATACACCATTTGAAGTGTCGGATATTGTCGATGTACCTGGAATACTAGGTTGTTTACATAGGTGTATGCCACAGGCGTTGCCGTTGCCATCTACCGGACAGATGATGCAACATTTTAGAATCAACGATGTGAGTGGCTTTTTACGTAGACCCCTTAGTGATAATCAAGATGTAAAGGTTTTCCCAATTTCACTTTTTACGACATTTCATTTTGAAAATAAAACAGTGCACAGTAGTATGCGTGTGCCTGATAGTTTTTATAGGTTTCTTGATTTCCTTGCAATGAATAAATCTACAGACAATTTATTATTATTATCTGTAAGATGCGTTGATGGCGTATTGATAATTGAAGAACGAAAATATCTGGGCCAACCTTCTAATTTACCGCCGGTATTGGCTTGCGCACTTTCATTAACGACTCCACTTGACAAAAGAACACATTCAGTATTTTGGCCTTATGAAGCCCAAGCCCGAAAATTAATATTCGGAGAAAAACCACCGAATGAAGTAGTAGTTCAAAGACCATTTCCAGATACTCTAATGCTAGGACGATTTTCAATAACCGATATGATTTCAAGACACATCAATCTCGCCGAGATTGATCCTATACAACAATCTAAGGTTTGGAACAAATACCTACAATATTATTTTCGGACACTATTATTCGGATACGAAGAAAATGTCAAGGATTTTTGTGATATGTTATTGGAAATGTCGGAAGAAGGAGATATCGGCATAAAAAAGCAAAGGCAAGATCCAATAGAATTAGTTGTGTCTTCTATTATGAAAGAAGATAAACAACACATAAAAAGCGCAAGGGTTCAGAATGCACAACGCGCGGATGAAGTAGCCAAGTTAGCTGCGGTTCAAGACGATGGGTTTGTATTCCAGTTAGATCACCCGCAATTATCTGAACTACGCAAGTTCGATGTAACTGTTGGTGATGAAATATTTAATATTTCAAAAGGAGGTAAACAACAAGATATGAGGTTACACGTATTAGCATCGTGTGATTTGACATTATTACATAAATCTGACGGTTCGAGATTAAAAATATGGTTTTATGTAATTGAACGTGCCGGTGACCCTGTCGCGTATCCTCATCACGTTAGTATTGAAACCGGTCCCGCAATGCAAGTTACAGAATGCGGAACTGGGTTAATAGATCCAAGCTATTTATTAGAAACAACCGTATTGATACAACACGCTGCTTCTGGAAGATATGTTGATAATTATGAAGCTTGGGCAGCAGCAGCACAAGAATTGAGCACCATTTCAAGAAGGGTTGTTGCTCAATATACGAGTACGAGTACGAGTACGAGTACGAGTATGTTACTTGATGATGACGGTGGTGCAGCACAAGGAGGCGGATCCGCATTTAAAATACGTTCATTTAAAAATCATAAACATAATAAAACATACAGAAATAAATCGCGAAATAAGAGACACATAATAAATAAGCACTCGCGCAAAATGCAGAGAAAGCAACCACGACGAAAAAGTCATCGGAAATAATGTATTATGACATTCATTCATTTATTCATTCATTCCGCCTCCAGTTTCACCCAACAAGGAATATAAGGTGCATTCGATAATTCACCTTTTATTTTACGAGAGAATTCCGGGAATGGAATCTTGATTTTTGCATCTTCGCCGGTTTTTATAAACTGGTTTAATACCTTATACAATTCGCGTATCGCCGGATACGACATATTCATCTGAAGTTCGGTTAATTTATCGATGATTGGGCGAACTTGCGCACGTCGCTCTTCTTGTGTACGTTCATTTTGAGAAGCGTGTGTATTGTCAAGTCGCCGTCTTTCTGCCTCTTCTTTTTGCTGCTGTTTCTTCATATTTCGCTTCCAATGTTTTCCCGTTCCATATCTCGTATTCGATGCAGGACAGTCTTCGACATCGGCGTCGTGTTCGGTGTGAATCAACGGTTTTTCGCATATAAGTAGCTCGCTCTTGCCCGTGCCGGTGCCCGTGCCTGTGCCCGTGTCTATCACCGGTGATTCAATATGAATATCTTCAAGATCTTCCGGAATAACGAACGCCTCTTTACGCAGTTCATTTTCAATCGCCTTTTTTTGCCGAATAGTCTCGATTGCCCGGTCAATATCTTCCTGTGTACTCCCAGGTGGTAATGAAGTTGTGGCCGCAGTGACATTTATTTCAGACGACTCAGCAGCTCCCATCGTACGTTTGCGTTTGCTTTTTTGCCGAAAATAATAGATTAGAAATACGGATGTTCGAGAGATTATACTAAACTACCGAAATATATTTATATGCTAAATACAAAAATACTAAAATACTACGTCGTGATCTTCGCAATACATTTTATCTCCCTTACGTATTTCAAACACATCTTGAAATATTTTACTTCGCATAAGTGGCACATTTGTTCTGATCTTCAAATCAAGATGTGGATTTGTAATTACTTGCACTAAAATCTCTCGGCGTGTCGCAAATGCCCTGCTTTGTATCGCATAATATGTATAAAAGTGTTGGAATGAAATCCGGCGCATTTGTTCGGACGCCGACGACATCGACGACACCGACGAGACATTGTCGTCATCGTGGTTCCGTTGATGAAATTCATTTAATGCATCCTCGCATACCGACAATCCGGTAATATCAGCGAGGTTTTCGGATATTGACAGTTTCCCGTCGATGACAAACCCGTACCTTTTCGAGATTTCTTCGTATTGTCGGCAAATCCGGTTTATTTTCCGTTCATAAATTGCAATGTCTTTGGGCGACCACCAATTTTTAACAATTCCCCTATAATCATAAGTACGTCCATTTACGTGAAGAGCGTGCGATAGTTCGTGACCTAGTGTATAACCAAGCGCCGCAAGATCATATTCATACCCGCGACCAAATTGTATATTAAGACTATGCATATACGCAACAGGAATATATACCGAGTTATTATTTGACATATAATACGCATTCACGATATAAGCCTGAATTCCATTCGTTTTCATTTTTGTCCAGTTCATCGTATCTATATCATCTAGGTCTAGCATTCTAGCAGCCGAATCGCCGGCGATTACTGAATGTGTGGCAAGGTATTTCGTATGATACTCGCTACATTTTAATAGATTCCCCCAAGCATCCTTTGGATCATAATGCAGGTGAGACGGATCCTCCGCGGTAATATTATTTTCGCCAATGAATAATTGTATCGTATTTAACTTTTTTAGTGCACCCTTTTTGGTATACGGCGTCATCCAACTATTTCTCTCAATACGCTTTTTATAGCATTCAGTCATTGTTTCCGCCATCTCTCGAACCTTTGCAATCATTTCCAAATTTTTATGCCGTTTTGTATATTCGCGGTCCATTAATTTCGGGAATGCGTAGGCCAATCCTATAATCGGGAAATATTTCCGAGGAAAATGTGTGTCTCTTCCGCGGAGTAACGTTTCATTGAAATCCAGGAAAATCTCTCGCCACTCGTCGTGGAAACAAATAATTTGCCGCATATAAATAAAAAACCAATAACTCTTCCATTTATCAGACGCCCATTCCTTTTTAAGCCGACACATTACTGTTTTTAAATAGCCGACTTGCTGTGCGATATAGTAGGACGGTATATCCTCCTTTTTATACCCAATGCATTCAGCAAGGGCTGACCAGTCAATATCTGTATGCGCAGTTGAGTCGTCGATGAAGATGCGCGATGCACCGCGAATATTATATGCGTAATGCGCCGGTCGCAGTTCATCTTCGTCCTTTTTCGCGGTTGATGACCATTCCGCTCCGCAGTTCGTATCGCGAGTTCGCCGAGTTTTTTTCACTTTTACTTTATCAGGTTGAATATCCGGATGCGTGGATGTTGCATAAATATGCGCGTAATTTTGGTCATATCGAACATCAATATTATTCATATCTTTCATTAAAGATGCCTCGATATCAAATACATTCTGCGCACTTATATTATGTTTTTTTTCGTAATCTGCACCTAAACATTTTGTGAATACTACGTCGATGAATTTCAAAAATGCACGCGTGATCTGGTTCTTGTAGTTGATATATTCGATTGTTTTTGTCTCTGGTCCATTACTGTCGCCGGTAGTGTCTTTAATAATATCACCTGAAAAATGTTCCTTTGCACTTACATTTAATTTTACACCGCGCATTTGTTGTTTGATTACTTTATCTTCCATATAAAAACGATAATCGTATAATGATAATGACGGAGACGATAATAATGGCGATAATTTCCCGCTTACATAATCATCTGAGCTGACTGACCATACTACCGGCGATGCCCATTTTATCATTTCATTTTGATTTATATATCCCAAGAATTTCCATAAATTATTTTCCTGCACCATATTATCGTATGTCTTACAGTAATTTTCAATATGACATAATACGGGTTCTTTGTCCAGAGTGAGAAATGACCTATACAAATTGTAAAACTCGCGCGATTTACCCTCACATTTTGTAGGACCGCCGTGTTCTTTGATATATTCGTCGATCATAGAATTTACATTTTTATAGGTATCATCTTGAATCAACGAGAAGTTGTCGAGGGGGCGAATATATCGCATATCTCTCGGTAACGTCTTTGGCACTTCTTTAATCCATTTATAATTTGCCCATATGTAGAAATTATCGCGCTGACTTTGTTGTTCTAAATGCCTCGCAGATATAGTATGTGCTTTTCTTTTTTTATGATGTTGTCGTCGCCGCCGATTATGCGACGCTGTATGTGATGGCATAACACTACTTATATATTAGGAATATTATATTCGGCATTGAATACAATATTCAGAGTCCGCGTCAGCGTCCGCGTCAGCGTCCGCGTGAGCATCAGCGTCCGCGTCAGCGTCAGCGTCCTAGCATTTGAGATGTGGCCGCTTTACTGCGCGATTGTATAAATTGCAGTCAGGTTTGAAAACCTTACTTTTAATAAAATACGGAGCACCCATACTGCCTCCGTGATAACTACCGGCATTTGCAGCAGCGTGACCGTACGCCGACATAAATGATGCACCATTCTTCGTGATTGTTTCTAATTTGAGTCGCTCAAGGCGCGTACCTGCTGAAACTGCACCCTGAACGCCGTATTTCTTATTATTCGGTTTATGAATAACTGTTTCACGGCAATTTCGGCTGTCTTGCACCGTCTCATATATTCGCTCCGCATTTCCGCAGTTTGTAGAATAATACACCTGAGAACCTGTTGCAGAATTGCTTGGATTAACGGGTATGCCATTTGCATTCACATATTGATTCGGTGTCGCAGTCATTTTAGAAAAGGTTTGCTTTTGCTGGTATGTGCGGCATCTAGCTTGCAGGTAGGAAGCACTATTTGTATGATATGCGCGACTTACATTTGTAGAACCAGAACGAACGATCCGTTTACGGGGATTTATACTCAGATTCTTGATTTCATACACACCGGTGTTTATCTGATAAGCGCCTGGTGATCCAGGTGTACCAATCTGCTTATAACCAGGGTTATATACTGTTTCATTAGGCATACATTCTCTTAAAAACGGCCTTGCAATATCCTCGACGATATAGTTTTGTTTAGAAGCTGGGCGTGAATCGCAGCCGCAATTTGCCCCCCTAAATACAAGACCGCCGGGACGATCTATAAACCCGATGGTTGGCCTGGACTTATTCGAGTTCGCCGGTGTAAGACTTTTACGCCAATGTTTAATTGGGCGAGCGATAAACCTATTTGTTTTTATTGTATTCTTTGTGTTTGGGAAAGGACATCCGGCGGATCCGTTTCCATTTACATCGGGGTTTGCAGGTGTAACTGCTCCATTTGTTGCGGGACGGTTGTAGCCTGGATAAACACTTCGAGTTGTACTTTGCTTCGTAGAGCGGATCGCCGTTTTCATTGTTGATCTAAAATTAAGAGGCCAAGAAACGAAATTTTTAGGTTGTGTTGCCATATGATATATTATTATGATTATCGAATCTAATATTACGATAGAATATTTTATTTAGGATTATTTAATCCTAATATAGGATTAAACCCCCAAATTTAATTTAGGTTTTATATGTAATATCGGATAATCTATACATAAAATGTTCAACTTTCTTGAGTTTTATAGCAAAAATATGATCAATTTGTTGCTCTTTGTATTCATCGGGTTTTTAATTGCAGTAATCGACATTTCATTTCGTAAAATTATTAAAAGGGTATATCTAAATGTTCGAAGAAATATTATGATTCGACACGGGATTGGAAAAGAGGGTCTTGATATGGCAAGTATAGATAAACTCGAAGATAAAACAAAGGAAGAGCCGGTGGATAAAGTAAAAAAAGGGGGGAGTAAAGGCAAGGGCAATGGCAAGGGCAAGGGCAAGGGCGGCGACGACGACGGTGGCGGCGACGGTGGCGACGACGGCGAGGACGAAGAAGGCGAAGGCGAATGCCCCAAAGACTGCGAAGCGGTTACAAAATTACAAGAACGATTGACTAAACTAATTGCCGATGCTACAAAGCTAAAAGAAGACGTGAAAAATAATAATATAATTATCGAAAAGCAACAAAAGATTGTCGTTGAATTACAGGCAAATGTAAAAGATCTAATAGATTCGTCAAATAAATAACAACTGCATACGGCGGGATAAATATGAAAAATAAAATAATATAATTGAATATCATAAGTATCAGATGTCATCAATAACCACTGGTGATGAGCCTATAAAAATATTAAAAGAATCAATAGTGGATCACCCCATATTAAAGTATAAAATGGTTATTGTTTTCGTATTATTGGTATTTTTCGGTCTATTGTTTATATTTATAATACACTCATTTACATCAGATAAAAATATTACAGGACACAGTTTTTGGAAGCATTTATTTGTAGAGCCGAATATGAGCGAATATAATGATAGTAATACACACGACGATATTTATGATTACAGGTATAGTAATATGCGTGCATCAAGTGCCGCTGTATTTCGAAAGGCAATTGAAACATTTGACACGAAAACGTTACCAAAAGCCTCCGCGTCGGACGGTAAAACGACTGCAAAGGATGGGTCATATTCAAGCGCTGATGTTGATGGTGCGAAAGAGGAAATTGCTTCTAAAAAAACCACACCGTGTAGTACCGATTGCGGGCAATATGTAGCACTTCAAGGAAAAATAAATACATTAGGTAAAATGGTCGATGAAGTTAAAGCGCAAAAAGACAAAATAAAACAAGTGGGTGATGGAATACAGGCAGTCGGTAATGAAATCAAAAATCTCTCGAAATCACTTACACCAAATGGTAAATTCAAGGCGAAACTCAAGTAGCCCTCATAAATTTAATATATCCTAATTATAACGAATAGAACATTACTTATAATTATTACTTATAATTATTACTTATAATTATTACTTATAATTATTTATTATGTCACAAGAAGATAGTTCATTTTTAGGACCTTCCTATGATTATTGGAAAAATATCAAACAGCCCAGTCAAATGGGAATGTCTCCCGCCGGGACTTTAGATGCCCTTGCAACAAATGTTGACGGACTTTTATCCTACGTACAGGTGCTTGTGACTGGTGGCGGTAATGCAAGTAAAACCGGCAAGCCACTTGGAAATAAGTTTTTCTTAAAAACAAATGGAAAATGCCGCGAAATGTCAATAGAAACCTGGAAAAAACAGCAGGAAGAGGATAACAAATGGAATAATGATTATGAGCAAGTTGACAAGGATTTAAAAAATAAATCAATATCGGAAGACGAGGCGACTAAGAAAAAAAACGAGTTGAGTGCAATAAAAGATAAACGCGATAAAGAACGCGAAAAGGCGCATAATAAAATCGTGGATCGCTGGATCTATGTAAATAATATTCCCGACGGAACAATTCCATTTATTTCAAGTGGCGCGGATGGTTCGTCATTTACCGACCTTCGCGGTTTAATTCCGGGCGCAATGGGCAATTTAGCCGCTCTGAACCCAGCACCATTATTTAAAGCATTTGTTACTGGATCTACGCCGGATTGTGCAGAAATATCATTAGAAACAGTAGATCAATCAAATACAAAAAGGGCTGAAAAACGTCATTTAGCGTTAATGGATGTTGAAGTTACAAACCCGTGCTATTTTAGTAATGGGTCTAATCCTATCTCTGGAAGCACGTGTCAAGGATTTACTACGGTTACCGCTGATTTTGCAAAGAATAATAATAATAATAAAAACACCAGCACGAATGGTAATACGAATGGCAATACGAGCGGCGGTGTCGGTGTCGGCGGTGTCGGCGAAATGGCGCTTGTTTCTGAAACCGGTGAAACCATTGGACTATATGAAACCGGCAGTTTAGCAGGTTCGTCGGGATTAGCGTATCAAACTACACATCGTAGTCCATTAAGTTATAATATTGCTAATAATAAAGCAACAATGACTTCCGGATTAGGATACGCCAGTTTTGACTTTCCTAATAAAAATGGTAAAGCTGCTGCACCTGAAAGAGTATCTAGTAAAGGTGTACTCGACAAACATAATGCTGTTACATCGTCGTTTTTTAAAAGCCCGATTAATGATAACGAATACCGAGCCGAAGGAGCCGAAGGAACTGAATCACCGTCTATGTATGATACATTGATGTCGAAGTTATCAAACATAATAGACCCGGATCACGGGAGTGATAAACCATCGACCACACGTGATTTATCGAAGATTGATGGCGGTATTCACGTCGAAGTATATTATGCAAGTATCTCGTTTCTGTTGCTTTATTTCATATATAAAATGAATTATAAACCGTCGAAATAAGCGGCGGCGGCAACAGCGGCAACAGCGGCAACAGCGAGTATTATATGTTTGGTAAACATAAACATATAATATTTTAACGATTGCAATGGATGGATTGATTATGCCTTATTTTTAAGTGTTTTGTGTCGGTTTCTTCGATTATGGTGTCTGTGTGTTTTAATATGATTCTTCTTTACAAAGTGACTACGTCCACCTAATATTTTTGCAATCTCGCCAGATATTTGTCCTGATGGTGGTGCTGGTGCTGCTACTGGTGCTGCTGGTGCTGCTGGTGCTGCTGCCGGTGCAGCCGTTCCGTCTTCTGTACCCATTGAAACCGGCAATGATTCATTTGAATTTACAGAAACAGGTTCAAGCGGCTGTTGCCCTCCCGCGCCTTCTTCTTCTAACTCGGACTCTGATCCCGATCCCGATCCTGATGCTGATCCCGACTCGGAAGCCGAACCAGAACCCGAGCCTGATTCTGATTCTGATTCTGACTCTGCGGAACCGGGCAGTGGTTGTTCATTCTCTTCTTCAGATGTTTCTTCTATTTCGGGTAGTTTTTCTTTTTCGCCTTCGCTTTCCGACCTTTCTTCATCAAGCCCAAATCCTTCAATCTGAATATTGTTTTTCTTCGCGTATTCTTTTATGTATATCTTATTCTGTTTAACTAGACCCTCCATTGCTAAAATGGAGGCGACAACCTTTGTAAAATCGCTATTATCCCCGTTTGCAGGTCCATTTGTTTTCATCTCGTCATATTTGCCTTTAAGAGTACGATATTTCGTCTTCATTTTTCGGCATTTTGAACGCAGTGTTTTAATTTTTGTTAAAAACAGTTCGACTTCATCGTCACCTTCTTCTTCGCTTTCATCATCGCTTTCTTCTTCTTCGCTTTCTTCTTCTTCGCTTTCCGATATATTGTCTAAATTACCGTCTTTCTTTTCATCAGATGGCGATGAAAATATACCTTTCATTCTATCAAGTAATGGAACATCCGCTTTTTTTTCTTCTGTGCCGGAACTTGCAGCCGCTGCCACTGCTTCCGGTTCCGCTTCCGCTTCCGGTTCCGGTTCCGGTTCCGCTTTCGGTTCATTTTCAGCCGTTTTAACTGGCGCTTCATCACCTTTCAACAAATTCGCAAAAAAACCCGGCTTTTCTTCCTCTTTAACCGATTTGGTTTTATCTTCTTCATCTTTCGAACCCAATAATCCGCTGAATAATCCGCCACTTTCCTTTTCCTTCTCCTTTTCCGCTTCAACGTTACTACCTTCGGCAGATTGATTAGCAGTTACACTGGCAGTTCCTCCTGGTGCTGGTGCAGCTGCTGCAGCTGCTGATTCGTCCGGCTTAGAATCGAACAGACCGCCAAATATTCCACCAGATTCTTCCGCTTTTTTTCCGGGATCTGCGGATACTGCATTATTCACCCCATTCGGCATAGCTTGGGACATTGTAACAAATGTTTAATAATAATTATTAATACTATTATAATATAGTGATTTTATATTATCATAAAATGATTATAATATAAAAGTTAGTATTGCCTAAAATCTCGCAGTTTTAAAACTTAAACCTCTTGTGGATTTCGAGAGCGACCAAACCACCGGCAATCTGGGCAAGAATGTAAGGGACGACATCAGACATCGGAATCTTGCCTGCAGCAGCCATCATCACAGTAACCGCAGAGTTGAAGTGACCACCGGAAATGTGGCCGCCCAACATAATAGCGATCGCTAAAGCCGCACCAATGGCAACGGCATTGCCAGTTGCGATAATGACGTAAAGGAAGAAGACACTTCCGAGAAACTCAACCAGATACTTGTTCAACATTTTAATAAGATTGTTATATAATAATTTAATAAAAAAAATAATGTCCCTAAATACATTCATTCCGTTCATTCCATTCATTCCATTCATTCCATTACCGACCACCCGATTGAAATGAATTGTTTGCCCCTTTTTTGGCCGGCGCAACACAACCTCCGGATCTGCATCGGCGAATTGCATCTTTTTGAACCTGAATATCCGGGTTTTTAAATGTCAAAGTATCGCCTAAAGGCGCGCGCGTCGAACTAAACCCGATGGAATGAATCCGGCGCGACTGAATATACGAAGACGAATCCGTTGATGTGAATATTTTCGTTTTTTTATTAAGAAGCGCATTATATTTCTGATTATCTGCGCCCACGGCACCTGCAGTTCGCAAATAAGATGCGCGATTCATTGAAAATAACGCATCACCAGCTGCTGGTGAAAATTGTTCGGGCATATTAATTGTGCGTTGTGGTAAAAGAGACATTGTAATACGGGAAATCACAGGAGGAAATAAATGAAATGGTAATAATATATAAGTATATAATTATCATTGCAACCGTCGCGATGCGGTCGCCGGCACCGGCACTGGCACTGGCACTGGCACTGG
>SXGU01357653.1_pt1 | contig 20048 bp, 21 predicted proteins | sample 3174531 | NCBI WGS metagenome assembly SXGU01 (sample SAMN11356863, study PRJNA531348) | freshwater metagenome | isolation source: freshwater sample F1-140 | place: China: Fuxian Lake, Yuxi | collected 2017-12-25 | reverse complement strand
ATCAACAACAACCTGCAGCGTATGCGTGAATTGGCCGTACAGGCGGCCAACTCGACCAACACGGCTTCGGATCGTGCGGCCCTGCAGCAGGAAACAAAGCAATTGCTGGAAGAAATACAGCGCGTATCCACTACGTCGGATTTCAACGGTATCAAGCTGCTGGACGGCAGCTTCCAGAAAAGAGCTTTCCAGATCGGAGCGGCTTCTGGACAAAGCACTACGATCAGTATATCCAGTGCCCAGATCAAGGATTTGGGATCGGCAGCCAGTGCCTCGATTACTGCAAGAGGTTCCATGGCCGTGTCCGCCGATTCTGACGGGACCGCCGTTCCTTCCATCCGCAATGGCGATGTCATCGTCAACGGGGTGAGCGTGGAGGCTTCACGGGCGGACGATGACAAAACCTCGTTCTCGCTGGCTTCCTCCAGTGCCATTGCCAAGGCGGCGGCTTTCAACCGGATATCTGCCCAGTCCGGTGTCACCGCTACCGTCAATGCCAACGAAGTGCAAGGCTCGGGTATGGACATAACCGCTACCGGTTCCGGTCAGATCGTCATTAACGGGGTAGCTACCGACACCATTAATCTGTCAGGTGGTACAGTCAATGGCATTGGTAACCGGACTACGGTAATTCAAGCCATCAATGCCATGGCCGGTCGCACCGGGGTCTCCGCCATTGACACCGGGGCAGACAACACCGGCGTCAAACTGGTAGCCGCCGATGGCCGAAACATCTCGATTTCAGTCACCGATTCCAGTCTCACCAGTGCAGCTACCGGGCTCAGCCTTGGAGGCGGGACCGTCGCCACGGATGCGGCCGCCAGCGATGCGGGTTATACGGTTTACATGGGGAGCTACAGTTTATCTTCTTCCAAGGGCATAGATATAAAACAGGGCAATAGTGGTGATGTTACCAATGCTGGCCTGACGGAAGGGACATTCAGCACTCAGCGTGCCGAAGTTTCTACCCGGCAATTGGGAGATGGCAATTCCACCACCAGAACTTCGTTTACAGCCGGCGATTTCAAGATCAATGGCGTGTTGATCGGAGAGTCCCTGGGTGAAGACGACAAGTACACACTTCCCGGAACTGCGGAACCCGCTAAAAGTGCCATCGCCAAGGCGGCCGCCATCAACAAGTTGACCAGCATGACCGGTGTTACGGCCAGCGTGAATACAACCATCGTCAACGGTTCGGCGCAGGATGATTCCAATGCCAGCGCAACCGGCAAGATCAAGATCAATGGCATGGAAACGGCCGAGTTTACCACTACGGCCAATGCTACCGAGGCTGACAAGGCGGCTTCGCGCAAGATTACCGTAGACGCCATCAATGCCATATCCGGCAGAACCGGGGTCATTGCAGAGGATACCAATGACAGCAGCAAGGGTATCGTACTGAAGGCGGCCGATGGCCGGAACGTCACGGTAGATTTTACGGGGGGGGCACATAACAGCAAGGATACCGGTCTCAATACACAAGCTGATGCAGGTGAGGCGTCATTCACGGGTTCGGTCTCGCTAACGTCGGCCCAAGCTTTCACCATCGAACGGGGCACTACCACCAACGATACCAATTCGACTCTCGGCTTGGCCGTAGGAACCTACGGAGCCGGACGTACCGGACAGTCGTTGAGTTCAATCGACATCTCGACTGCTGAAGGAGCCGTCAAGGCCATAGAAGCCATCGACAATGCCATCGGTTCGATCGATGAAAGCCGCAGCAACATGGGTGCGTATCAAAACCGGTTCACGACTACGGTTTCAGCCCTGCAAACCAGTGCAACCAATCTGTCTGCAGCTCGTAGCCGTATCCAGGATGCCGACTTTGCGGCTGAATCGGCTGAAATGAGCAAGGCCAGCATTCTGCAGCAAGCCGGTACGGCCATGTTGGCTCAGGCTAATGCTTCCAGTCAGGGCGTATTGTCACTGCTCAGATAAGTGAATAGCCAGTATCAGTGAGACGTCATTGATACTGGCATGCCAATGATGCGGCAGGATTCTGCATTATATCGAGGATGCCCCGATCCCCAAGGGCATCCCGCTTCATTTAGGTCATGCCTTGAAATGTAGTAGAATGGGGGCTCTGTTCATTTACCAAGGCTGTTTGCCCGGAGTCGGCCATGAAAATCAATGATCTGGTACCATCATTCACATTCCACAAAAATGTGACCAGCAGGGAATCCGTTGAGTCAGGTAATCCCGACACGTCGAATATGGCGGTGGATACCGTCAGTTTATCGAGGGCCGCGTTAGCCATACCGACGGTTCATCAAGCTAATGACTCACAAGGTTTGGAGGGAATCCGCTCGGGTGAAAAGAATCCCGATGTCGAACATCAAGTCGACCAAGCCATAGACAAGGCCAATCAGTTTTTTCAGGATGATAATCGCGCCTTGCAGTTCATCAAGGACAAGGATTCTGATCGAATCGTTATCATGATCAAGGATCTCAAAACCGATGAAGTCATCCGGCAGATTCCATCCGAAGCGATGCTGAAATTGTCCAAGCAACTTGAACAGTTGCAGGGCATTCTGTTTGAGGAAAAAGTTTAAGTCATCTTAAGTCATCGAGACTGAAGGGGAGGGCATAACCATGGCTTCGATTACCTCAACGGGGCTGGGTTCCGGAATGGATATCAACGGTTTGGTGACCAAACTGATGGAAGCGGAACGGACCCCGGTTGTTACCCGCCTCGACAAGGCCGAGGCAAAAATACAGGCCAAGATATCCGCGCTGGGTACATTCAAGAGTTCGCTGTCTTCTGTCAGGGACAGTCTGTCTGCATTGGGAAAACTCCAAACCTTCCAGAAAGTCAACGCCACATCCAGTGACACCGGTTTGCTCACGGCTACGGCCGGTGTAAATGCCGATCCGGGCAGTTATAAACTGGAAGTCCAGACATTGGCTCAAAATCACGCCCTTTCCACAAAAGCCTACGATTCAGCTAATGCCGTAGTGGGTACGGGTACCCTGACCATCAAATTTGGTACGACTCAATACGATGCCAATTCCGATGCCTATCAGGGGTTCACACAAAATCCGGACAAGGGAACCCTGACTCTCAATATTGATTCCTCCAACAATACGTTGACTGGCATACGGGATAGTATCAACAAGGTGGCTGCCGGTGTAACGGCATCAATTGTTTATAACGGCAGCGGCTATCAACTGGTGTTGAACAGCAGTGACAGTGGTGCCAAAAACAGCATGCAGATTTCTGTTACGGATACGATGGACAGCAGTAATACGGATGATGCCGGTCTGTCCGTTCTGGCTTTCAATCAGGATGTGACGCACCTTACCCAAAACCAGACAGCACAGGATGCAAAATTACTGATCAATGGATTGGCAGTGTCGAGCAGTACCAATACCATCGGTGATGCCCTCAAGGGAGTTACTCTCAATTTGCAACAAGCCCAGGTGGGCAAAACCATCACGCTGGCCGTCAGTAAAAGTGATACCGATATCAGTTCGGCCCTCGGCAATTTTGTGGGCAAATTCAACGAACTGGTCAAAAACGTCAATGCAGCTGCCTCATATGACACCCAGACCCGGAGTGCTGGCGTGCTACTGGGAGAGTCTTCGGTCATCAATACCATGTCCCGGTTACGGGCAGAAATCAGCAAGTCGGTCAGTGGCTTGAGTGGTGGCATCCGTAATCTATCGGATATTGGAATAACCACCCAGAAAGACGGAACGCTAAATTTCGATACCAGCAAATTGAGCAAGGCCTACGCCACTGACCCCCATTCCGTTACGGCATTGTTTGCCGTGGTGGGGCGTCCGACAGACAGTTCCAGTGTTTATGTCAGCAGTACCAAAGATACTGTGGCAGGACGTTACAGCGTCAATATTGCCCAACCAGCCACTCAGGGGCTGTTGACCGGGCTTTCGGCTACAGGACCTTTTGTCATCGGTTCCGACAACGATACCTTCAGGATCAAGGTAAACGGGCTGGAATCGGGTGAGATTGCCTTGACTCAGGGCAATTATGCTTCCGGCAACGAACTGGCAGCCGAGTTGCAGTCCCGTATCAATGGCGATAACAGTTTGAAATCGGGTAATGCCTCTGTCAGGGTGAGCTATGTCAACAATCAGTTCCGTATACAATCCAACGATTATGGTTCATCGTCGAGCGTGGAAATCACTCAGGTGGATATCCGGTCGACCACGACACTGGGACTTCAGGTCATGGTCGGTGAATCGGGCAGGGACGTGGCAGGCAATATTAGCGATCAGGCCGATGCCAGGGCCGTCCTGACGGGGTCGAGTATTGCCTCGTTGGTGGTCGATGCTGACAATGATACCTTCAGAATCAAGGTTGAAGGCGTGGAGTCCGGCAGCATCAATCTGACCCGGACTACCTATGGTTCGGGTTACGCGCTGGCTGCCGAGATTCAAACGCAGATCGATCAAGACCTCACGCTGAAGTCGGCAGGCGTCGGAGTCGAAGTGGCCTATGTCAACAACAGAATTCAGATCCAGTCCAGACGAAGTGGTGAATCTTCCCAACTGGAGATTACGCAGGTCGATACGAGCATGGCGTCCAGCGTGGGTCTGGGGGTTGCTAAAGGGACAGTGACCATACCACCTGCCACCCAGGGGTTTTTGGTCGGTGACAGAGTGACGACCACTATTTTTCCGGTAAATATCGGTGCTACAGGTAATACCTTGAAGATCAAGGTCGATGGTGTAGCTTCCGGTAACCTGGTACTGCCTGATGCAACCTATGATTCCGGAAGTAACCTGGCTACGGCACTGGAATCACTCATCAATGCAGACAGTCAGCTCCGGGCAAGCGGTGCCAGTGTAAAGGTTGGTTATATGAACGACCAGTTTCAGATACAATCCACTCGCTATGGTAATGATTCCCTGGTCGAGATCGCTCAAATCGACTCGAATACCGCCGAGACGCTGGGATTGAGGGTATCTACGGGTGTTGCGGGGACGGGGTTGCAGGGCATGGGCCAGGTTCTTACGGCAACTACCGGTAACGCCAGTGGTTTGAGTCTGTTGATCGATGGTTCGCAAGCGGGCTCAAGGGGGACCGTCGATTTTACCAGAGGTTTGGTTGAGCAATTGAATACCATATTGGGGAGCTCCCTGGATGGTACGGGAACCCTCGCTGTTCGAACGAAAGGTCTCAATACATCAATCACTGAAATTACCCGCCAGCGTACCAGTCTGAGCAAACGCATGGACGGTTACCAAGCTCAGCTCTACACCAAATTCAATGCCATGGATTCGATAGTCGGTAAGTTACAGGCTACCAGTACTTACCTGACCCAACAGATCAACGCCCTGAATACGGCCAACAAGCAGAATTAAAACGGAGCCCTGAATCATGAGAACTGCCAGCCATGCCCTGAACGAATATCGCCAAACCTATGTGGAAGCCGGTGGAGTTTATGCCGATCCCCACAGCCTTATTTCCATGTTATTCAACGGTTTGCAGGAACGAATTGCCATCGCCAGAGGTGCCTTGCAGCGTAAGGATCATGCCAGCAAGGGCAGGGCAGTGAGTCAGTCGATCGAGATTTTGAGCTACCTGCAATCCTGTCTGAATCTGGAGCAGGGTGGGGAGATTGCTGAAAATCTGAACAATCTCTATGGCTATATGAACAATCAGTTGTTTATGGCGGGTGCCAATAATGACGATGCGTTGTTTGAGGAAGTAAAATCTTTGCTGACCGAGGTTCAAAGCGGTTGGGATGGTATTCGCAGTCAGGTTATCGGTAAAAATTGAGTCAATCCGTGTCAGATAATGCGTTTGATTTAGTCAGTCAACTATTTAAATTGTCCGAGACTCTGGCAGCTGCCATAAACGAGGGTGACTGGGCCAGAGCCGAGGGCATAGAAGCCGAACGATTGCGGTTACTGGGTGATTTTCCACCCCTTATTGAGGGCGTGTCGGATCAGACCATAGTGAGGCCGGTTCTTGATCTGATGTTGAATATCCTGCAATTGAATGAAAGTATGATCGAAACACTAAGCTACGAGCGTGGTCAGGTTGCTCGTGAACTCATGCATTTCAACAGTGCTGCATCGGCGGATAGGGCTTACCGCAGTCACGTTGAAGACCAGGGATGACCCCAGGATCCTTTTCCATCCATCCTCCGCTTCCCTCACGTTCTTTGAAGTATCCATTCGAGTACCATTTTGCTGCCCAGATAGGCCAGCATCAGGGACAGGAATCCTCCCAGCGTCCAGCGTATCGCGATTTGCCCCCGCCAGCCATACCGTAATCTCCCTCCCAATACGATCGCAAAAAATCCCCAGGCCATGATGGAGAGTATCGTTTTGTGCGCCAGATGCTGGGCAAACAGGTTTTCCAGAAAAATGAATCCGGTTCCGAGCGATAGGGTCAGCAGGAGGAAACCGGCCGTAATGAGTTGAAACAGCAAGGATTCCATGGTTTGCAGGGGAGGCAGTGAGCGAACCAGGGGTGAGGCCGCCTGATGTGTTCTGAGTCCCCAATCCTGCAAGGCCAGCAACATGGCTTGCAGGGCGGCTATATTGAGCAGACTGAACGCCAGCATGGACGAAAGAATATGTACCCGCATGGGCCAGGAATGATCGTGGATGGTGTGGGTCGCGGTCGGAATGCTGAGTTTGAGTGTTAAAATCAGGGCCGACAGGGGGTAGATCACGATTCCCAGTTTGTCTACCGGCCTGAAGACCGCCGCCAGCAAGAGCATCACCACCGCCCCCCAGGATACCAGTGACAGCGCGTTGAGCAGGCTGAAATCCAGGCCGATACCCGGCTGCACCGAATTTAGCAACAGGCCACTGTGGAGGATGACGCCTGACCAAGCCAACAGCAAGATGGCCGTTCGTGTACCTGACCGGCGTTTGCTGGCCCTGTAATCGAAGCGTAGAGAGCGGATTGTGCCAATAGTGGCTGCCGTATAGGCGATGATGGCCAATATGCCGAGTGCAGTAGCGTTCATGAAATATGTCCTCCTCCCCTTAGTCTGGCATAATGTCGCTTGAAGATGAAGTTCGGATGGAATTGTTACAAGTTCACCAAGGTTTTTTCAGATGTTTGATAATTTAACAGAACGCTTTACCCAAACGATCAAAAAGCTCAGCGGTCAGGGTCGATTGACTGACGACAATATACAGGAAACACTCGGAGAAGTACGCACGGCACTACTGGAAGCCGATGTGGCCTTGCCGGTGGTCAAGGCCTTCATGTCACAGGTTAAACAACGTGCCATCGGGCAGGAGGTGGTCGGTACCCTGACGCCAGGCCAGGTCTTTGTCAAAATCGTTAATGAGGAACTGATCGCCATCATGGGCCAGGAGGGCGAAAAGCTTAATTTCGCCACGCAGCCACCGGCTGTCATCCTGATGGCAGGGTTACAGGGAGCGGGTAAAACCACGACCGTAGCCAAACTGGCCCGCTGGATCAAGGAAAATGAAAAACGCTCGGTCGTGGTGGCCAGTGCCGACGTTTATCGACCGGCGGCCATAGAGCAGCTCAAGACACTGGCAGATGAAGTAGGGGTGGACTTTTTCCCCAGTGATCCGTCGGAAAGCCCCATTGACATCGCCAGGCGAGCGATTGATTTCACCCGCAAGAAGTACAAGGACGTTCTCATACTCGATACTGCCGGTCGGTTGCATATCGATCAGGACATGATGGAAGAAATCCAGCAGCTGCACTCGGCGATCAATCCCATAGAGACCTTGTTCGTCGTCGATGCCATGACGGGACAGGATGCGGCCAATACCGCCAAAGCCTTTGGTGATGCCCTTGATCTGACCGGTGTCATCCTGACCAAGGCCGATGGGGACGCCCGTGGCGGAGCAGCGTTATCGGTGCGCCACATCACGGGTAAGCCCATCAAATTTATCGGTATGGGTGAAAAAAGCACGGCACTGGAACGTTTTCATCCCAACCGGATTGCCTCGCGTATCCTGGGCATGGGTGACGTACTCTCGCTGGTCGAAGACGTAGAAAAGAAACTCGACAAGGCCAAGGCCGAAAGCCTGATCAAGAAACTGCAAAAAGGCCGTCCCTTCAACCTCAACGACTATCATGATCAGTTGATGCAGTTGCAGAGCATGGGAGGGATCACCGCCGTAATGGAAAAATTACCGTTCATGTCGACTTTGCCCAAGGATGTCAAAGGCAAAATCAACGACAACGAAGTGTTTCAGCATGTTGCCATGATACAGTCGATGACACCGGATGAGAGAGCCCGTCCTGAAATCATCAATCCATCGCGTAAAAACAGGATTGCGAAGGGAGCCGGCATTGACGTACAGCAACTCAATGCGATGTTGAAGCAGTTTGATTACGTCAAGAAAATGATGAAAACCTTCAAAAAAGGCAATCTGGTCGAGTTATTTAAAACCCTGAAGGGAAAATTACCCCACGGTGGAATGCCACCTCCCATGCCGCCAGCCCGTCGCTGACCGGTTTCGGCAGCTTGTCATGGCAGCCGATTCCCTGTTGCTGGACATCGGCAACAGTCGGGTCAAGTGGGGGATTGCTCGGTTTGAGCAAATCATCAGCGGCGAACCCTTTTCCTCCCGCCCCGATTGTCTGAACACTGTCCTGACCTGCCTGTGGGCCCATTTGCCGCCCCCTCGAAGCGTCTGGGTCTCTTGCGTAGCCCGTCCCGAGGTGGCCATGGCACTGGAACGATGGATAGGGCGACACTGGAATTGTCCGGTTTATCATGCCCAATCCGCGGCGAGTGCGTGCGGTGTCAGCAATGCCTATCGGGAACCCTGCAAACTGGGGGTCGACCGCTGGTTATCGCTGATCGCCGTGCGTCAGTCGTGTACCGAACCGGTTTGTATTGCGGGTTGTGGTACGGCGTTGACGGTAGACCTGCTGGATGCAGGGGGGCGGCATTTGGGCGGCATGATCAGTCCGGGTCTCAAGCTCATGCACGACGCACTGACTGGCGGTGCCGACCGGCTCAAAAACATCCAGGCACCGATTGATTTTTCCGGTGATTCAACTCAGGCAACTGACGGATTGGCGCAGACCACCGGAGACGCGATCACCCTGGGATGTCTTGAGGCGGGTCTGGGCCTGATCGAACGGGTCTACCACCGGTTTGTGGCGAGTCATCCTGGTCAAGGCCGACTGATTTTGACAGGGGGTGATGCCCCGGTGCTGGCCCGACATCTGGCCGTATCCTGCCAGGTGGAACCCGATCTGGTACTTAAAGGGTTGTACCGGCTAAGCCGGTCCTCTCCCGTGCCTCTTTCCAGGGTGGATTAGCTTCCATCCATTCACGCAGAATCGTTCCATGCGAGTGTTTTTTTTTCTGGTCGTCCTGGCCAACCTGCTTTTGTTTTTCTGGGAAACGGGATACAGACAACCACCGACCGATGATGAACAAGCCAGCAAGGCTCTGGTATTGCCGGGTCTCAGGGAACCTATTGTACTGCTGGGAGAAATGCCGCCTGCTCCGGTGTCACCCGTTTCCGTGACAGCACCGGTCGTTCAGCCGGTCAAACCGGTCAGCAGCAAGCTCCCGGCCGGATCATCAACCCCCTCCACCAACAATCGTTGTCTGGAAATAGGCCCCTACGCCAATACGGCCGAGGCGGTCGAACTACAGCAGTTATTGCAGCCTCATGCGGCGGGCATTACGATCATGAGCCGACCGCAGAATCAGAGCGACAGTTGGTGGGTACTCATCCCGAAGGCTGAAAACATGACGGTCGCGAAGGAACGACGACAGATGCTGCTGGACAAGGGAATCAAGGATTTCTGGCTGTTCAACAAGGGAGAGTTACAGGGAGCCATTTCACTGGGCTTGCATGAAAGGCGGGAGGAAGCCGAAGCGGCTCAACGGCAATTTACCGAAAAAGGTATTGTCAGTGAAATAGTCCCCCGTTCCACCCGCAGTGAAAGCCACTGGTTACATATCCCCTGGAACCGCCCGCCGTTGGCCATGGAAGAGGTCATACAGACCCTCAAAATGCAGAATGCCGAACTGAAAATACCGGCCCCGACTGCTTGCCGCTAGCGGTTTCAGCCGCCTACCGCAAAACTTTCACCACAACCACAAGTGCCGGTAACGTTGGGGTTATTGAACTTGAAGGCGGCGTTGATGCCTTCACGGGCATAGTCGATTTCGACACCCTCGAGATAAGCCAGATCAGATTGCCTGGCGACGACGCGAACGCCGTAGTGTTCGAAAACCAGATCATCCTCGGCAATGCGGTCGGCATAATCCACGACATAGGCGTAACCACTACAGCCAGCCGGTTTGACGCCCAGTCGCAAACCCAGACCCTGGCCGCGTTTCTTCAATTGTTGGTCGACCTGTCGGGCTGCCCGTTCGGTCAGTGTAATGGACATGGTGTATTCCTCGATCAGGGGGAAGAAAATGTTTGGAGTGCATCAAGCAGGTGGCGGATTTCATCGACTGTATTGCCTGATCCCAGGCTGATACGAACCGCACCCCGGGCTACTGCTGCCGGTATGCCCATGGCGGTCAGTACCGGACTGGGTTCACCCGCACCAGACGCACAGGCCGAACCACTGGAAACGGCAATGGATTTGCGATCCAGTGCCATGACCAGGGTCTCACCGTCGTAACCGGCGATGGCAAATTGCACTGTATTGGGCAATCGGGGAGCCTCCGCAGCAAAAATCCGGCAACCGGGCAGTTCCATCAAACCGGACTCCAGTTGCTGGCGAAGGGACAAGAGGTGTCGTGTTCTGTCAGCCTGTTCGATACGGGCCAGTTCGGCGGCCTTGCCAAATCCCACAATACCCGCCACCGATTCAGTACCCCCGCGTAACCCGTTCTCCTGGCCGCCGCCATGCAGCAAGGGAGATAATGCAACCCCTCGGTCGATGACCAGGGCTCCTACGCCTTTGGGCCCATACAGCTTGTGGCTGGAGATCGTCATCAAATCAACGCCCAGTGCCTTGAAATCGACATGAATCTTGCCGACTGCCTGAACCGCATCACAGTGGCACCAGCCTGATTTGTGGCGAACGATCCCGGCCAGTTCGGCAACCGGATGGATGACCCCGGTTTCGTTATTGGCCAGCATCAGGCTGACACCATGCAGGCGTGCTGCGTCAATATCGCGGACGAAGGCTACATCCGGCAGGCCTTGCTCATCGACCGGGATGCACTGATGCGCCACGCCATGATTTGCCAGAAAGGCGGCCGGCTCACTCACCGAAGGGTGTTCGGTTGCACCGGTCAGCAACAGAGGCCGCTCTGCCGTGACCGGCAAACCCTTGAGGGCCATATTGTTTGCCTCGGTGCCACCACTGGTAAAAACGATCGAGGCCGGGTCGGCTCCGACCAGTGCTGCGACCTGTTCGCGGGCCGTATCCACGGCACTGCGGCACAGACGCCCCAAGCGGTACAGTCCTGACGGGTTACCATAAAACCGATCCAGGTAAGGCTGCATCGCCTCCCGAACCCGCGGATCCAGCGGGGTAGTGGCATTGTGGTCGAAGTAGATCATCCCGGTGCGGACAGCGGGTTAAACCGACTCAGACCCGAAATTCCAGACCCTGGTTTATATCCTGAACCACTGTCGGAGGAGGAGATAGTCGCGATTCCTGACGCTCGGCGACCTGTCTGACGCTTTTGCGGCTGATGACATCCTCCAGACTGATGGAAGCCAGGTATTGACGAATTTGCTCACTCAATCCCATCCACAGGTCATGGGTTAGACACGGGTGGGCGTTTTGACAGTTGGCCTTGCCACCACAACGGGTGGAGTCAATGGTTTCATCCACTGCGCAGATGATTTCTGCGATGCTGATCTGGCTGGTTATGCGACTGAGTTGATAGCCGCCTCCCGGTCCCCTGACACCTTCCACCATACCGGCCCGGCGCAGGCGTGCAAATAACTGTTCCAGATAGGAGAGGGAAATGTGTTGTCGTTTGGCGATGTCCGTCAGGGTAACCGGTCCCTGTCGTTCGCTGTGATAAGCCAGATCCAGCATGGCGGTGACGGCATAACGCCCCTTGGTTGTCAAACGCATGGTGTGTTCTCTCAAAAATACATACCGAATTGGTAGGGAATTAGAGTCACATATCCGAGCGAATTAGTCAACTATTCTGCCCGCCTTCCAGCACTTCTCATTATGACCGTTCGGGGTAGTCTGGTGGGGCTGGTGCGAATTTTTCGGAAGACCTGGCTGTGAAGAGGCGTTGTACACCTTTGAAGGGGGATAGGAGTAAACTGCGCCTGTGATAAAGAAGGTCAGAAAATCCGAAGGCAAGAAAATAACTAGGCTTGATTGGTGCTTTTTGTTTGGCATATTCGTGACCGCCTATTTCGAGAACAGTCCCTACCGGTGGAAGTTGAAAAGGATCTGATGGTCAAAAAACAGCTTATCAAAACCTTCAACTCGAATGCGACGCACCATCCCGTATGGAAAATGGTAAAACTCCCAACAATTATCAATTAACCCCCATGCAAACCCTCACCCTGCTCAACCGCTGGCAGCAAGCCGGTTATCTGCGGCCGCTGGATTCGGCCTTTGCCCATTTTCTCTACCGTCAGAACCCGGAAGTATCGGAACTGGTGTTGCTGGCGGGTGCCCTGACCAGCTATTACTACGGTCAGGGACATACCGGCCTGAATCTGGCCACCATCGTCAACCATCCCGCTACGGTACTGAACCGGCCCCGTCAGGAAAAAGACTGGCTGGACGACCATGAACAACCGGAAAAGGTGCTGGGGCAGATCACCCTGGAGGACTGGCGAACCGCTTTGCGACAATCTGCACTGGTTGCACGGCAATGCGCCACCCACCCGCTGACGTTCGAGGCCGATCACGTTTATCTGGCCCGCAACTGGAACAACGAACACCGTGTCGCGGCAGCCATCCGCCGCCGGGCAGAATACGTCATCGATAGTGACTCACCAACCCATTACCGGCAAACGCTGAACACCTTGTTTGCTCCCCTCACCAACAAACCGGACTGGCAGAAAATCGCCTGCGCCCTGGCCACGCGGGGCCGCATCCTCATCATCACCGGCGGCCCCGGAACCGGCAAAACCTACACCGTGGTACGATTACTGGCCCTGTTGCAAAGCCATCAGGCACCCGACCAGCCGCTGCGTATCCTGCTGGCCGCGCCCACCGGCAAGGCCGCAGCCCGTCTGACCGAATCCATTGCCGCTTCCATGAACGCCCTCCCCGAACCCCTGCGGGAACACCTTCCGGCCAAGGCCGTGACCGTTCATCAACTGCTGGGGGCCAGCCGCCATACCCGTGGCTATCGCTACCATGAGGACAACCCGGTTCAGGCTGACGTGGTCGTCATCGACGAAGCTTCGATGATCGATCTCGACATGATGGCCGCCCTGCTTGGGGCCTTGCCGGAAACCACCCGGCTCATTCTGGTCGGCGACAAGGATCAGCTCGCCTCGGTCGAAGCCGGCTCGGTCATGGGCGACCTCTGCCACGCACTGGAAAGCCGGGGCTACACACCGGAAACCACCCGCTGGATCGAGGCCGCGACCGGCGAACAACTCCCGCCCGATCACGCCACCCGGCAGGATGCCCTGATTCAGCAAACGGTGATGTTGCGTCATTCCCAACGCTTCAGGGAGGAATCCGGCATCGGCCAGATCGCCCTGGCCATCAATGCCGGTAATACCGAACGGGTCAGTGCCATCCTGGCAGACGGGGCATCAAAATATACCGACCTCCACTGGCAGCAAACCAACACGCTGGGTTCAACGGGCCATACCCATACCGCCCGGGGATTCCGCCATTACCTTGAAGTGATCCGGCAGGGATTTGCAGCCCAGGCGACAGCCGGTGATATCGAGGCTCACTGTAACGCGGTGCTGACCGCCTTTGCGAGCTTTCAGGTGCTGTGCGCCGTGCGTGAAGGGTGTTGGGGAGTGAAGCAGGTCAACCAACGGATTGCCGAGGTGCTGCAGCACGAGCAACTGATCGGCAAGGCAGAAGGCTGGTATGCCGGTCGTCCGGTCATGATGACCCGCAATGACTACGAACTCGGCATCATGAATGGTGATGTCGGTATCACCCTGATGCTGCCTTCAGAACAGGGCAACACCCTCAAAGTCGTTTTCCGTAACGCCGACGGCAGCCTGAAAGCCCTCAGCCCCAGTCGCCTTTCAGCGGTGGAAACCGTCTACGCCATGACGGTACACAAATCACAGGGTTCCGAATTCGGCCATGTCGTCCTCATCCTCCCCGATTCTCCCGATAATCCCATCGCCACCCGTGAACTGCTTTACACCGGTGTCACCCGTGCCAAACAATGCCTGACCCTGATCGCCAGCCACGAGGACGATATCATCCGCATGGTGGAGAGAAGAATCGAGCGTTCGGGGCGATTGGGCGAGAAGTTGAGTCTTCAGCCCTCTCCCTGAGGAATTGTCCCGTTTCACATCCAGCAAGATAAAAAAATATGTCCATCGATACCCGCCTGCTGTCATTTGTCAGAAAATCCTTGCAGCAGCAATTGCCGCGTGAAGAGATCGAACAGGTTTTGGTTGAGGCCGGCTGGTCACGTCATTCGGTGCGGGATGCCCTGTCGATGTTTGCCGCCATCCCTTATCCTGTCCCGGTTCCCAAACCCCGGGCCACATTGGCTGCGCGTGAAGCGTTTGTGTACATCCTGATTTTTTCCACCCTGTGTACGTGTGCCGCAGCCCTGACCCATCTGGCCTTCAACAGTATCGATTTTGTTTTGAACGAACTTCAGGGGGCTTTCATGGCAGAGAATCGCGGGGCCCTGTCCTCGCTGATCATCGTGTTGCCGATCTTTATCGGTTTATCCCGCTGGCAAGCTCGCCAGGAGGCCCGCAATCCGGGTTTGCGAGCCGCTGAAGTCCGCAAAATCCTGACCTACGTCACCCTGTTCCTGACCGCCGGCATCCTCATCGGCGACCTGATCTGCCTTGTTTATATTGCTCTGGGGCATGAGTTGACCCCGGGTTTCGTTTTGAAGTCGTTATCGCTCTTCGTGTTGTATTCGACCATTTTTTGGTATTACCTCGATGCCATGAGACAGGCCGATTCCCTGCAGATTTGAGGAGTCGCTGTTACCGTTACGAAAAAATCAGGGGAGCATTACGGGCCGTATTTTGACGGAATCAACCCGTTTGATCCGAATGATCGGGGGGCGGGCATGAAGAAGAACCTTGATGCTGGCATTGACCGTGGTAACCTATCGGCTCTTGAACAGTCAGTTGGAATCGATTCATGAGTCAATCCGTCAATCCCGTGACCATCGGTGGTTTCGTTATCGGTGCCATCGCACTCCTGATTACGGGCATTTTCATTTTTGGAGGTCGCAATCTCCTGAACAATGATGTGGTTCGCTATGTCACCTACTTTGATTCATCCCTGAATGGCCTGGAACTGGGGGCTCCGGTCAAAATGCAGGGGGTCAAAATTGGTGTGGTCAGCGAAATCGACCTGCAGGTCGATCCGGTGTCAGGCAAGGTTTTCAAACCGGTGGTTCTGGAAATCGAACGCAACAGTTTCATCGGTCCCGATGGTTCGCCCTTGCCCATCGCCTTGTCGGAAAATCAGCAGCGGACTTATCGTAATCGACTGGTGGAAGCCGGTTTCCGGGCGCGTCTGGAAATGCAGAGTTTGTTGACGGGGTTGCTTTATGTCGATCTGGACCTGCACCCCTACAAGACCGCCGAGTTTGTCGGCATGAGTTATCAAGGCTTGCTGGAGATGCCCAGTATCCCGACCACTGCCGATGAAATCCGTAGTACGGTGGATGAGTTGTTCAACCAGTTGCGGGAATTGCCCCTCAAGAAGATCGTGACGGATCTGTCCGATACCCTGGAAGCGGTACGCAGCATGCTGGTGTCAGACGATGCCCGGGAATCCCGCAAGGCGGTGGCAGCCACCCTGAAACAGACCGAGTTACTGATTTCCCGCCTGAATGGTCATCTGGAACCTTTGCTGAAAACTACCCAGGCCACGCTGGATGAAACCCGAACCGTCCTGCATCACTCGCAAGGGGTGGTAGACGAGTTGAGAAAGCAGACCGGCCCATTACTGGAAACTACGCGCCGGACGCTGGAAACGACAGAAAAAACCCTGAACAAGGCCGGCATCACCTTTGACACCATGACCGATACCCTGGATTCCGAGTCGGATTTGCGGGCCAGTCTGACGAGTCTGCGCGATGCTGCCCGATCCATACAGGATCTGGCCGATTTGCTGGAACGTCAGCCGGAAGCCTTGATCAGGGGAAAACAATGAACACCGGATTGACCGCTTACCACCCACCACGCCTGGCCATGAAACATTCATCCCTGCTATATCTGCTGCTTCCGGTTTGCCTTTCGGCCTGTGTGACCAAAAGCCCGCTGCCCGATCATTACCTGCTGGAACCCCTGGCCGTCAGCACCGCCCCGACACAAACCGTAACCGACAAAATCCGTGTCGTCACACTGTCGTCGGTACATATTCCGCATTACGCCGACAGACCCCAAATCGTCACTGCAACCCGCAACAACCAGTATCAGGTGGATGAGTTGAATCGCTGGGCCGAGCGACTCGATGACAATATCGTCAGGGTTCTGCGGCAAAATCTGGCCAATCTGCTACCGGAGACCCTCATTCTGCGGAACGAAAGCCGCCGCAACCTGACCGATGCCGTGCGGTTATCGGTGGACATACTCGATATTCTGACCGATGAAACCGGTACAGCCCGCCTGGTCACGCAATGGACGCTGACCCGCCAGCACGAGATACTCAAAACCCGCCAGTCCAGCTATCGGGTCGAGGCCAGCGGTCAAACCGTTGCAGCCCGGGTAGGTGCCATCAATGAAGCGTTGAACCGTTTGAGCCGCGATATTGCGAACGATATGGCGCAAGGGGAATGGTGACCGGGAGTGAGGGCATCACCCGTATGCAGGCTGATTTCAGGTAAACAGCATTTATCGCAGTTGATACCTGTGGCTGGATTGAATGGCTTGCAGATGGAGTATCAGCGGATCAATTTGCACCGTGGCTCAGTTCCTTGGATCAGGTTCTGGTGCCGACCATCATCCAGTTTGAACTGTATAAAAGGGTCAAACGCGAACGCGGTGAGCAGGATGCCTTGATGACCGCCGCTCTTATGGAGCAAGGGGAGATTATTCCGATTCACTCTGCAATCGCTCTCTGGGCGGCTGATTTATCGTTACAACACGAGTTAGCATCTGCCGACGCCATTGTGAATACTGGGTCTGACCGGTATGGCACCGGGGCCTGCGACCAGCAAGCCCCATCCGGTGCCGGAATCCGTCATCCCTCAAACCGAACCACAGGACCATCCGGATGCCCGAGGTGTGCCGGCGACTGATCCTTGTCGTCCAGTTTGACCACGGCCAGCAGGTGGAGGGTTCCGGCCGGATCGCGGGCAGCCTGAACGACGGCCCCCAGACTTTCTGCCATACCCCCACCGTAGAGTGGTGTGCCGGGCAGGGGGACATCAAAACCCGCTTCCAGGGTAGCCAGAAACATTTGCCGCTTGAGCTGTCCCCGATAATGCAAACGGGCGATTACTTCCTGTCCGGGATAGCAGCCCTTGGTAAAACACAAGGCCCCCAGGCTGCCCAGATTGAGCATTTGCGGTATGAACTCACCCACCGTAGCGTCGGTGATCCAGGGAATACCGGCCATGACATCCTGCCAGTGCCAGAAGGCGGGCTTTTCCGCTTGAACTTCAGGCATGACCGGCAGATCCCCCAGGAATAACCAGCGGGGTTGGCCAGACGATGGAATCGACCAAACCAGACCCCGGGCAGAATCGTGACAACCATAAATCCGGTCGGGCCATTCCATGCCCGAGGCCGCTGCAAACCGGGCCGGGTCACCGCTCAGGCCGCTGACGGTCATGACCGGGGAGAGGTCTTCCAGTTTGACCTTGCTGCGCAGAAGATAACGACTTAAACCGGCCAGAACCGGCTGAATACGTTCTTTCGGCAAGATGAGGTAAAAAACCTCTCCTCGCTGAACCAGCCACAACGTGGCCAGTACCCGCCCTTTGGCATCACACCAGGCGGAGAACACACCGACTGTCTCCGATACCGTACGCACATCAGCCGTCAGCAAATTACCCAGAAAGGTACGGGCATCTGCTCCGCTGACGGCAATCACACCAAAATCGGCTAATTCGACCCGGATATCGCTCATTTCTGTCATGTTTAATCCTCCTCAGGACCAAAGCAATGAGTATACTCGCTGCATGCCTCACAGGTGGGAGAACGGCACACCTTTACACCGGATTGCAGGCATAACTGCCGGTAAAAGAATTTCTTCCAGCGCATGCCGGCGGTATTGGTGGCATAAAGGCCGGGAAACCAGGTGGCCAGCAGGCGGGAAAGGGCCTGGCGGTTGGCCAGTCCCAAATCCTGCCATAGGTGGTCATCCCCCATACAACCGGCAGCTATGGCATGTGCCAGCCAGACACTCTCGGGATTCCCTGCGAGGCGATGCTGCATCAACAGACTCACCAGGTCGTCAAATTCATCGCTGCCATCATTGCGATTTGCCCCGGTAGACCCGCGGTAACTGGCCGGACAACCCGGAAAATACTGATCCAGTAGTGCTAACCAGGCTGTGCTGTCCAGCCCCAACCGTGAGCGGCCCGCCATCCGGGTCGATGAACGGGCGATCTCGATGGCCGAAGCACAGGCCTGTGTGCCGGGATCGTCCGGTTGCCGGGCATAGGCCAGCAAGGGTTGATAATGGCTCATGCCCGGCAATGGCCGTTCAGGCAGCGGACCATACCCGCTCAGGGCAAGGTGCGGGCTCATCAGGCGGCCACCGCAGCATGGCTGTAACACTGTTTGGGACAAATTTTGGCGCAGGCTTCACAGCCGACACAATTTTCGACGTGAGCGATCGACATGACTTTTTTGTCGTACTCCCCCTCATCGTCATCGTCGTAGTCCTCATCCATGACCGGACTGGCCAGCTTGATGATATCGCCGTCCTCATTCAAACCGACCATTTCCAGTACGTCGCGGCCACATACCTTGTAGCAACGCCCACAGCCGATACACTTGTCCTGATTGATGGCGGCGACAAACTGCGGAGTCCACAGGTTGCCGCCGGGTAAGGTCACGGTAAATGCGGTCATGATGGATCACCTTTACGGAACGCATCGAGTGCCTGATAAGCCTGGTAAGTCTTTTCAGCGACCTCCGGAATCCGTTCCCAGCCAGTCGGCAAATCCTCAGCCAGATCATGCAAATCCATCTTGAGGGCCGTAGCCTGGGCATTCAGTTTTTTCAGCAGGGCTTTTTTGTCATCACTTTCGGACATGACTTGATCCTCCTCAACCGTATTTGGCGACTTCGGTGTAGCGACTGATCATGTCCAGACCGGCTGAAACCAGTTTCTCCCCTTCCTCGGCCAGCTTTTCCAGGGTAGGAAAGCCGAAACGGTGGACATCCCGCAGTTGTTTGTTGACCACGATCAGACGACCGGCGATCAACACCATGCGCCCAAAACCCTCATGCGACATTTTCATCATCGGCGTTACCATCACACCACTGGCTCGCTCAATAGCCAGACCTACGGCGTTATAGAACAATTCTACCCGCCACAGTGTTTCCGGATCCGGATCACCGACGATCGGGATTTGCCGCCATTTTTCCTTGTCGAGTACATAGGGTTCCAGCAGGTTCTCATCTGTCTTGCCGTCCCAGGTGCCGTAGGAATCCTGGGCACGCCATTGTTTCACCAGTTCCTTGATGAACAGGGAGTTCATGGGTTCGGCGATGCCGCCCGTTTCAGTGTTGGTGTCAGTCATTATTCGGCCTCTTCTGCAAAATCGAAATCCCGCTCACGGTGATCTTTGGCCAGTACCTTGCGTAACCAGGGCGGCGGTGTTCCCTGAAGTACGACCTGAAGTTTTTCCAGCAGGGATACGATGGGTTCAGGTTCAGGTACCTTCATGGGATGAATCCCCAGAGCGACCAGCCGTACTGGCTGCACAGCGCACCGAGCCGCACCCTGGCCAGGTCAGCCGTGGTCGGGGCGCCGAAATAGGCCTCCGCGTAGGCGTCGGTCTGCTCCGGCGTGAAGCCGCACT